>ERZ1032267.31-NODE-31-length-11610-cov-20.120727_pt1 | contig 11610 bp, 13 predicted proteins | sample MGYA00517112_ERZ1032267 | MGnify/ENA primary metagenome ERZ1032267 (study PRJEB33718, sample SAMN03160165) | human skin metagenome | collected 2014-02-25 | study: EMG produced TPA metagenomics assembly of the PRJNA266117 data set (Human skin bacterial metagenome... | reverse complement strand
GAGATGTGTATAAGAGACAGCCCTGATCCTGGCCAGCATCGTCGAGAAAGAGACCGGCCTGCAGGCCGATCGCGGCCAGATCGCCGGCGTGTTCGCCAATCGCCTGCGCATCGGCATGCCGCTGCAAACCGATCCGACGGTGATCTACGGTGCGAGCGAAGCCCAGGGCGTGGCGTTCGAGGGGCGTCTGAGGCGCATTCATCTCGACACCGACACGCCTTGGAATACCTACACCCGGCCCGGCCTGCCGCCCACCCCGATTGCCATGCCCGGCAATGCGGCCCTGATGGCCGCGGTCAAGCCGGAAGCCACCTCGGCCCTGTATTTTGTGTCGCGCGGCGACGGCAGCAGCCATTTCAGCCCCAACCTGGGCGAACACAACCGCGCGGTCGATCAGTACATCCGCAAGAAGTAAGCGTCCGGACGGCGGAGGCCCGGGGTCTGCTCGAACCGTGTTCGGAGAACGGTCGGCGGTATCATCGGGTGGACCGCTATGAAATAGATACAAACAGGAACGCATATGGCCACCGGCCTTTTCATCACTTTCGAAGGCATAGACGGCGCGGGCAAGTCGACCCACATCCAGTCGCTGGCCCGTGCCTTCGAAGCGCAGGGCCGGGCGGTGACGCTGACGCGAGAGCCGGGCGGTACGCCGCTGGCCGAAAAACTCCGTGCCATGCTGCTGTCCGACAGCATGGACGCCCTGACCGAATCGCTGCTGGTCTTCGCCGGCCGGCGCGACCATCTGCAGCAGGTCATCGAACCGGCGCTCGAGCGAGGCGATGTGGTGCTGTGCGACCGTTTTACCGATGCCACGTTCGCCTACCAGGGCGCCGGGCGGGGCTTCGATCTCGCGGTGCTGGGCACGCTCGAGGCCTGGGTGCAGGCCCGGCAGCCGGGCGAAGCGCTGCGGCAGCCCGACCTGACCGTCTGGTTCGATGTGCCGCCCGAAGAGGCCGCACGCCGCCTGGCTTCGGCCCGCTCGCCCGATCGTTTCGAGGCCTTGCCGGTGGAATTCTTCCGGCGCGTGGCCGGCGGATATGCCGCCCGCGCCGCCGCCGCGCCGCAGCGGTTCGCGCGGGTCGACTCGAGCCAGCCGAAGCCGGAGGTCTGGCGGCAGGTCGGTGCCGCTTTTGTCGGCCGTGGCTGGCTGTCCGCCGAACATGCAGCCGCGGCAGCACCGGCCATCAAGGCCCTGGACACCCCGGGAGGCCAGGCATGAGCACGACGGCAGTGGGTCCGGCCGCGACGCCGGGCAGCGCTTGGGCACCCTGGCTGCAGCAGCAGTTGCAGCATCTGCTGGCCCAGCGTGGCCATGCGTGGCTGCTGCAGGGGCCTTCGGGCCTGGGACAACAGGCGCTGGGGCTGGCCCTGGCGCGTTACTGGCTTTGCGAGGATCAGCAGCCGGCAGGCGCTTGCGGCACCTGTGCCAGCTGCAAGCTGGTGGATGCGCACACCCACCCCGATCTGTGCGTGCTGATGCCGGAGACGGCCATGATTGCCCTGGGCTGGCCGCTGGACGAAAGCAGCCAGAAGAAGATCGACGACAAGGAACGCAAGGCCAGCCGCGAGATCCGGGTCGAGGCCATGCGTGGCGCGGTCGAGTTCTCCCAGCGCACCAGCGCGCGGGGCCGGGGCAAGGTGCTGCTGGTGTATCCGGCCGAACGCATGAATGCCGTCACGGCCAACGCCTTGCTCAAGACGCTCGAGGAGCCGCCGGGCGATGTGAAGTTCGTGCTGGCCAGCGAGGCCGCGCATCAACTGCTGCCGACCATCCGCAGCCGCTGTCTCAGCCACAACATGCTGTGGCCTGTCGAGGCGCAGTCGCGGCAATGGCTGCAGGAGCAGGGCGTCGATGCCGACACCGCGGCCGTGCTGCTGCGTGCGGCCGGCGGCCGGCCGGCAGACGTGCTGGCCTGGACCGAAGACCAGGTCAGCGCTCGCCAATGGCGTCAGTTGCCGCGCGCCCTGGCCCAGGGCGATGTGCAGGCGCTGGCGGGGCGCAGCCCTGCGCAGATGCTGGATGTGCTCATCAAGCTTTGCCACGACTGGATGGCCCTGAGCAGCGGCGCCGCACCCCGGTTCTTCGACGAGGCCGATCTGCCCGCCGCGCCGGCGCTGCCCGCGCTCGTCACCTGGTCTGCCGAGCTGCGCAAGCTGCTGCGGCATGCCGAGCACCCCTACAACGCCGGCCTGCTTCAGGAAACCCTGGTGGCCCAGGTGCATGCCTTGTGCCGGCAGGCCGGGCGTTCTTCCCCGACACGCGCGAAGGCTGCCTGATAAGCCAAACGCGGTGCCCGATTCCGCGATGGATGGATTGTTTATGTTTGTCGATTCCCACTGCCACCTGACCTATCCCGAACTGAAAGACCGATTGCCCGCCGTGCGCGAGGCCATGGCCGCGGCCCAGGTCGACCGCGCGCTGTGCATCTGCACCACGCTCGAGGAGTTCGATGCCGTTCATGCGCTGGCGCTCCAGTACGACAACTTCTGGGCGTCGGTCGGGGTCCATCCGGACAACGAAGGGGTGCAGGAGGCGAGCTACGAGACCCTGCTGGCACTGGCCGCGCGCGACCGCGTGGTGGCGATCGGCGAGACCGGACTCGACTATTACCAGATGGAAGAGCGCAAGGGCGGCCGCACGATTGCCGACATGGAGTGGCAGCGCGATCGGTTCCGGGTCCATATCCGCGCGGCCCGCACCTGCGGCAAGCCGCTGGTCATCCATACCCGGGATTCGTCGGCCGATACGCTGGCGATCCTGAAGGAAGAGGGCGAGGACGGCTCGCCCGGCCAGGCGGGCGGCGTGTTCCATTGTTTCAGCGAAACCCGCGAGGTGGCCCGCGCCGCTCTGGATCTCGGCTACTACATCTCGTTCTCGGGCATCATCACGTTCAAGAAGGCGCAGGCGTTGCGGGATGTCGCGGCCTTCGTTCCGCTCGACCGCATGTTGATCGAGACCGACAGCCCCTACCTGGCACCTGTGCCGTACCGGGGCAAACCCAACAACCCGTCGTACGTGCCTTATGTGGCGGCCGAGATCGCCACCGTTCGCGGCCTGCCCGTGGAACGGATCGCCGAGATCACGAGTCAGAACTTCGAGCGGCTGTTTTCCGGCGTGACGGCCGGCACAGCGACCTGAACCCGATGATGCCCGCCACGGTGGCCGGCATCGACACGACTGGAGCCCGAGCGCGATGGCCATGACTTCGAAATCCCGAGACACCAACGGAATCAGGCTGTCGGCATGCCGCCTGGTGGCGGTACTGGCCCTGGCCTGCGGCGGCGTGCTGGTTGCGAGCCCGGCGCAGGCGGTCATCGACCAGTCGTTGCTGGCGGCCGTGCTGCAGAACGACGCCCAGAAGATCGCGAACCTGGCGCGCCAGGGGACGGACCTCAACGGCGCCAACGACCAGGGCATGCCGCCGTTGCACATCGCCCTGCAGCAGGACTCGTGGACGGCCGCCCAAGCCCTGATCGCCCAGCCCAAGACCGATGTCAACCTGGCCAACGGCAATGGCGAGACACCGCTGATGCTGGCGGCGATCAAGGGCCGGCTCGACCTGGTCAAGCTGCTGATCGCCCGGGGCGCCTACGTGAACCGCGAAGGCTGGACGCCGCTGCACTACGCGGCGAGCAACGGCCAGCCCGGTCAGTTGCCCATCATCCGGCTGTTGCTGGAGCAGTATGCCTTCATCAATGCCCGCTCCCCCAACGACAGCACGCCGCTGATGATGGCGGCCGGCTACGGGTCGCCCGAAGCCGTCAAGCTGCTGATCGACGAAGGGGCTTTTCTGGATGTGAAGAACCAGCAGGGCATGACCGCGCTGGATTTTGCATCCCGCACCAACCGCGTCGACATCGCCGAGATCATCGGGGCGGCGCAGCGTGCGCAGTTCACCGGCGGCAAGTGGTAAGCGTATCGGGCCGGTCAGGAGCCCGCCGGCCGATTGGGCCGCGTGTCGACCGCCAGGCATAGCAAGGCGGTCAGCAGGGCCAGGCCCACGTGACCGAGGTAGAGCGGGACAAAATCGGCATGGCTCAGGGTGCTGCTGCCGAGCAAAACGACGGTGATGGCCACGCCCAGGACTGCGCCGATCTGGCGAGTGGCCTGGTTCACCGCGCTGCCCACGGCGTAGTGCTGGACCGGCAGGCGGCTGACGGCTGCGCCTGCCAGCGAGGGCATCACCATGCCGACCCCGATGCCGCTGAGCAGCAGGCCCGGCAGCCATTGACTGACATAGGCGGGCTCGGCTCCGGGTACGAGCATGAACCACAGGCCGCTGCACGCATAGACCAGCGAACCGGCCACGAGGAAGCGGCGGTGGCCCAGGCGGGCGGCCAGACGCCCGGTGAGGATGGCCGTCGGCATCACCAGCAGAGGGCCGGGGGTGACGGCCAGACCGGCTCTGGGCAGGCTGTAGTGCCACACGCCGGTCATGTAGAAAAAGAAGGCGAAGAACATCATCGCAAACGCGATGCCGAAACTCAGCGTGGCCAGGTTGACGTAGCGGTAGGTACGGTTCGAGAACAACGAGAGATCGACCAAGGGGTGCGGTGTCGAGCGCGCCCAGGCCACGAAGACCGCCAGCGACACGGCGCCGGATGCTGCGACCAGGGCCAGCTCGCCGGCCGTCCACGCGGGCGATTCGAGCTGAACGATGGACAACGCCAGGGCGCCCACGCCGACGATCAGCAGGGCGATGCCGACGCCGTCGACGCGCCGGCGGACATCGGGCCGCGCCGATTCCTTGAGCAGGCCGGCACCGAACCACAGCGACAGGGCGCCCAGCGGCAGATTGATGAAGAAGGCCCAGGGCCATCCGGCCGTGTCGACCACAAAGGCGCCCAGGCTGGGGCCGATGGAGGCCGCCAGTCCGCCCACCGCACCCCATAGGCTGACCGCCACCGCCCGGCGCGAGGTCGGGAATGCCGCCAGCACGATGGACAGCGAGGCCGGTGTGAGCAGGGCCGCACCGATCGCCTGCAGGATGCGGGCCGCGATCAGCCAGCCGATGCTGCCGGCGAGCCCGCAGGCTGCCGAAGCGGCCAGGAACAGCACCACACCGCCCATGAACACACGTTTGCGGCCGTAGGTGTCGGCCAGTCCGCCCGACGGAATCAGCATGGCCGCATAGACCACGGTGTAGGCGTTGAGAACCCACGACAGATCGGCCGGCGATGCGGTGGGGAAACCGGCTCTCAGCGCACCGAAGGCGGCGTAGAGCAGCGTGGCGTCGAGCGACACCAGGAACACGGCAATGCTGGCGACCCAGAAAACGGGCCAGGGAGACGCGGCAGATGCAGGCGGCGGCTGCACAGGGGGATGGGTGGTGGCCGTGTGGGTCATGGCGGGCTTTCTGGGGCAGACGGGCGGAATCGAGAGCCGTGGAAGGGGCTCAGCGTTGCAGGTAGACGGCGGGATCGAGGGACAGGCCGTGCTTGACCTGCCGCGTGAGTTCGTCGCCGAGGACTTCCTCGGCGCCGGCTGCGAGGGCGTCGAACGCCTGCTCGACCACGGACTGCGGCGTGGCCTTGGGGCCATCGATGTCGCGGGTCAGGTCGGTATCGACAAAGCCCATGTGCAGGCCGAGCACCTGGGTGCCCTGGTCGCGCAGTTCGTGGCGCAGGCCATTGGTCAATGCCCAGGCTGCGGATTTGCTCATGCCGTAGACGCCGAGCGCGGGCCGGTTGATCCAGCTGGCGACCGACAGCACGTTGAGCAGCGCCCCGCCGCCCTGTGCGGCCAGCACGGGCGCGAAGGCCCGTGTCAGCAGCAGCGGGCCGAGCACATTGGTCTCGAAGTGGCGGCGGGCGGATGCGACGGCGTCGTTGCCGAGGAAACCGCCGAACTCGGCGATGCCCGCGTTGTTGATCAGCAGCGTGACGTCCGAGGCCAGGGCCGCGGCTGCTGCGACGCTGTCGGGATCGGTGACGTCGAGCTGCAGCGGCACCACGCCGGGCAGGGTGACGGCGGCGGGCTGGCGAGCCGCCGCATAGACCTTGCTGGCGCCGCGTGCCAGGGCTTCGCGTGCGAAGGCCAGGCCGAGGCCGCGATTGGCGCCGGTGACCAGGACGACTGCGTTGTCGAGTTTCATGATGGGTTTCCTTGTTGACGGTTGTTGTTGCAGGATCGAATCGACGTGCATGCCATTCATATGATGGTCATCATATTCATTGGCGTAAAAAAAGCCATGCGGCTGCATGGCGGTGAACTCAATGCGGCAAGGGCGGCTTGTTGTCTTGGCCTTCGTGGTCGTACTGGTCGAGGACGGACCGGCGTGCGGCGGCGAGCACGGCCCGTCCTTCGGCGTTGTCGCCCAGGGTTCGGGCCAGTTGAAGGGCGCCGACCAAGGTGCTGACGATGGCCGCTGCGGCATGCGAGCCGGCCGAGGCCGGCAGCACCTGCTGTATCGCTTCGATCATGGTCGAGACCCGGCGAGCGGCCACCCCGCGGACATCGGGCGATTGGCGGGGCATTTCGCTGGCCAGGGCGGCAATGGGGCAGCCTTCTTCGAGACGGGGAAGGTGAAAGTCCGAGAGGTAGGTTTCGACCCATGCCCGCAAGGGACTGTCGCCATCGGCGCGGCGGCCGGCCATGCGGCGGGCCAGTCTGGCCGAACTCTCGCGGCCCGCCTGTTCCATGGCGGCTGCCAGCATGGTGTCGCGCGAGTCGAAGTGCGCGTAGAAGCCGCCGTGCGTGAGCCCGGCTTCTTTCATGATGTCGGCCACACCCACCCCTGCGTAACCCCCGCGCCGGATGGCACGGGCAGCGGCGGTGACGATGCGTTCACGGGTCAATTCCTTGCGGCTGGGCTGAGACATGGCGGGCGGTCATATTTATGATGGCAATCATATTATCACGTTCGGGAATGGTCTGCCGACGACGGCGTGCAGCATGCCGTCGCGGGCCGTCGGTTGCCGTGGCTGGCGCTAGCGGCGAAGGCCGTGGGAGACCTGCTGCTTGATGGCGGTGAAATCCGCGTCCGCCCGCTGCCGGGGACGCGGCAAGGGCACGGGAACGATGTGCTGGATGCGTCCAGGCCGGGGCTCCATGACGGCGACCCGGTCGCCCAGAAATACCGCTTCTTCCACGTCGTGCGTGACGACGATGGCGGTGATCCGGCGTTCGCTCCAGATGCGCAGCAGCTCTTCCTGCAGGTAGACACGCGTCAGCGAGTCGAGGGCGCCGAAGGGCTCGTCCATCAACAGGATCTCGGGCCTCGATACCAGGGCGCGGGCGATGGCGGCGCGTTGGGACATGCCGCCCGACAGCTGATGCGGATAGGCCGAGGCAAACGAGGCCAGGCCGACCAGCTCCAGTTGCTCGCGGATGCGATCCTCGCGTTCGGATCGGGCCAGGGCAAACGTGTCGAGCCCGAGGCCGACGTTGTCGTGCACGTTGAGCCATGGAAAAAGCCGGTGGTCCTGGAACACCACGCCCCGGTCCAGGCCCGGTCCGGCAATGGCCGTGCCATCGAGCAGAATCTCGCCTTCGTAGCGGTCGTCCAGCCCGGCGATCAAACGCAGCAGCGTGGATTTTCCGCATCCCGAGGCGCCGACGATGCTGAGGAACTCGCCGCGCGCGAGGTTCAGGCTGATGCGTTGCAGCACCGTCAGCGTATCGCCTTCGACGGGGTAGCTCTTGCTGACATGGCGCACGGACAGCGCGGCAGGGGGTGCGAGTGCGAGATCGGACATCAGCGTGTCTTCCATGAAAGCAGACGATGGGAGGCCGCCTGCACCAGGCGGTTGATGCCGTAGCCGACGACGGCGAGCACAAAGACGCCGATCAGGACGAGGTCCATGCGAAACACATCGCGGGCTGCGGCCAGGAAGGCCCCGATGCCGCGTCCGGTGCCGATGGCGTATTCGGAGCCGACGGTGCCGATCCATGCCGTGAGCAGACCGACCTCGATGCCGATGAGCACGGAGGGCAGGGCTGCAGGCCAGACCAGCCGCCGCAGGCGCATCCAAGGGCCCAGCCTGAGGGTCGCGGTCACTTCGCGCAGCGCCAAGGGGATGTTTCTCACACCTTGTTCTGTGTTGAGGAAGATCGGAAAGAACGCCGAGATGGAGATGAACACCACCTTGGCCGCTTCGCCGTTGCCGAACCATGCAGTGAGCAGCGGGATCCAGGCGAACAGGGCGACCTGGCGCAGGGCATGCAGCGTGGGAGCCACTCCTCGTTGTGCGGGTCGCGACAGGCCGACGGCCAGACCGGTCAGGATCCCCAGCGCGGCGCCGAGCGCGAAGCCCAGCAGCAGCCGAAGCAGGCTGGCTGCGGCCGAGCCCCAGAGCTGCCGGCCCTGTTCGTCGACGAAGGGTGCGGCCAGGATCTGGTGCAGGGGGACGAACAGCGGATGCTGGACCCATCCACCGTCGACCAGAAGCGCCCAGACCAGCAGCAAGGCCAGTGGCAGCAGGGCCCCTGCCGGCGGGGACAGGCTCTGCAGGCGGCGTGGCCCTGGGTCGGATGTCGGTTCAGTCATGGCCCGGCTGCCAGCGGCCGATGCGGCGTTCGAGCTGCCGCAGTGCCACGTCCAGAGAAAAGCCGACGACACCGACGACCAGGATGCCGACGATCACGATGTCGAGCTGGAACAGGGTCCTGCCCCAGACCATCATGTAGCCGATGCCTTCGGTGGCGGCCAGCATCTCGACCACGACCAGGGCAATGAACGCATGGCTGAGCCCCAGACGGAAACCGCTGAAGACCACCGGAAAGCAGGCGGGCAGGGTTAGCCGTGTCAGCCGTGTCCAGGGGCGCAGGCGCAGTACCCGGGCCGCCTCGATGTAACTCTGCGGAATCTGGCGGATGGCCCGGGTGGCATGCAGCACCACGGGCACCAGCACGGCCTTGGCGATCACCAGGATCTTCAGTGTCTCCTCGATGCCGAAGATCAGGATCAGGATCGGGATCCATCCCAGAGTCGGTACCGAAAACAGCGCCACCAGCGTCGGCTCCACGTAGCGGCGGGCCCAGGCCGAGGTGCCGAGCCAGATACCGATCGCCAGGCCCGACACGCCGCCCAGCAGCAGACCGGATGCGATGCGCTGCAGGCTGATCCGCAGGTGCTCGAAGATCTCTCCGGACAGCAGCAGTTCGGTGAATGTGGCCAGCACACGCTGCGGCGTGGGCAGGATCTGGGGAGACACCCACTGGTTGACGGCCGAAACCTGCCAGAGCAGCAGCAGTAACGCCGGCAGTGCCAAAGCCTGGAGGACATGGCGCACCCGGGTCGGTGTCGCGGTCTGCCGTGCCGCGGCCTGGGCCGGACGGCCATGGGCGGCGGGGCGGTTCAATACCGCCATAGGGTCGAGGGAAGCCATTGAGGATCGGTCGGCGGACATGACTGCCGCGTCAGTGCGCGGCCGCTGCAGGGCGGGTGGCCCAGTAGGTCTGCAGGTTCTGGCTGCGCAGGGCCTGCTCGACGTAGCTCGGAGCGGCCCACTGTTGCAAGTCGATGTCGCTGCGGATCAGCTTCTGTTCGCGTGTGAACTCGATCGCGTCGCGGTACTGGCTGACGAGGAAGTCGTCGACACGCGGGTTGTGCACGTCCTTGAGGGGCACGCCGTCGAAGTCGTCCTTGATCGCCTCGTAGGGGACGCCCGACTTGGCCCAGATGCGGTAGGCTTCCTCGCGGTTGGATTCCTGGCTCACCCAGTAGGCGGCTTTCACCAGAGCATCTGCCACTTTCTGGGTGGCCTGCGGATACTGCTTTTCGAAGGCTTCCGTGACGGTAATGGCGCCGAATCCGGACGCCTTGGCCCCCAGCTCCTTGGACGAGTAGAACACCTTGGCCACGCCTTGGTCCCGCAGCGTCAGCAGGCTGCTGGTGCCGATGGCGGCATCGATGCTGCCTGCGGTGAGCGCGGCCAACTGGTCGCCGGTCTTGAGGTCGACGAGGGTGATGTCGCGCAGCGTCAAGCCGTTTTCCTGCAAGGCCTTGAGCAACGCCCAATGCAGGACGGTGCCCTTGGCCACGGCGACCTTCTTGCCTTTCAGGTCCTTGAACGACGTGGCCGGAAGATCCTTGCGCGCCACGGCAAAGACCGTGCTGTAGCCGTACGAGGCGATGATGCGGGTCGGCAGTCCGCCGGCCTTGCCGATGATGTTGGGCAGAGAGCCGTACTGGGCAAAGTCGAGGCGGCCATTGGCAATGGCTTCGTTGATGGCCGGGCCGGTTCCCGTGAAATACTCGAATGTCAGCTTGACGGGCGTGCCCTTGAACTCCTCTTCGATGAATCCCTTCACATGGGCGATGGCGAGGATCGCCAGGCCGTAGGGTTGCCCGAAACCCTGGCCGAATGCGCCGAAGCGGATGACTTGGGGCGGTTGCTGCGTGGCGGCGGGCTGTTGGGCCTGGGCGTTTGCGGCGGCCGCGGCGGCGAGGGCCAGCATGCCCAGCCATTTCCATGACTTCATGGTGAGATCTTTCGTGAGGGAGATGAGATCAGTGGGCACGGCGCAGCAGTTCGAAGCTGGCGTCCTGGGCGGCCGTCGAGCGGCGTCCCTTGCCCCAGCCGATGGCGTTGCGGTAGCTGCCCATCCATTGCTGGACGATGGCTTCGTGTTCTGCCGTCGCCACCGGTCCGTCGGCGACCGGTGCGACGTACAGCGCATCGGCAGGACAGTAGAGCTCGCACATGAAACAGGTCTGGCAGTCGTCCTGGCGCGCAATGACGGGGATGCCGCCCGGGACGGCGTCGAAGACGTGGGTGGGGCAGGCCTGCACACAGATGTTGCAGCCTGTGCAGCGGGTCGGGCTGACGATTTCGATCATGCGGCGATTCCTTCGGGGATTGAGGGCTGCCAGGCCGGGGTGTTCCGGTCGACGGGCTGGGGGCGCACCCAGATGTCGTCCAAGCCTCCGCTGACCAGGCGGTGACGCTGGGCAGGGTCGAGCTCGGGATGGTCGCTGCGGCGTGCCATGCCGCGTGTCTCGGTCCGGCCGAGGGCGCTTCGGTACATCCAGCGCGCCGTAGCCAGCATCGCCAGCGCTTCGCGGCCTCGCACGAGCTGCTGTTTTTCCGGTGCGGCGGCCTGCCTGACTCGGTGCCACTGCGCATCCAGGCGGGCCAGCGATTCCTGCAGGCGATCGCCGCTGCGGTTCCAGTTGCGTTCGTAAGGAAAGACTTCGGCCTGGACGGCCTGGACCAAGGCGGCCGGATCCCAGCCTGGACCGGCGCGCTCGGCCAGGCCTGCCGTACCCGCACGCCGCAGCCTGCGCTGTGCCTGGGCGCGGATCGAGCGGCTGAAATCCGCTGCGCCCGCGCCGGCCCAGAAACCCGAGGACAGTGCCCAGGCCGCGTTGTGGCTGCCGCCGCCGGTAAATGCACCGCAGATCAGCTCCCTCGTCGCGGCATCGCCTGCCGCGTACAGGCCAGGCACGGAGGTGGCGCAGTCCTCGCGGATCACATGCAGGCCGCCGGTTCCTCTGACCGTGCCTTCGAGCCGCAAGGCGACCGGGAAATGCTGGGTGAAGGGGTCGATGCCCTGCCGGTCGAACGAGACGAAAAAATTGGGTTGTGCGGTCCGCATCCAGGCCCGGATCGATGCGTCGGCCCGGTCGAGGCAGGCATAGACCGGCTCGGTCTGGAGGGTCT
>ERZ1032267.28-NODE-28-length-12149-cov-16.208864_pt1 | contig 12149 bp, 10 predicted proteins | sample MGYA00517112_ERZ1032267 | MGnify/ENA primary metagenome ERZ1032267 (study PRJEB33718, sample SAMN03160165) | human skin metagenome | collected 2014-02-25 | study: EMG produced TPA metagenomics assembly of the PRJNA266117 data set (Human skin bacterial metagenome... | reverse complement strand
AGAACACCTGATCTATCCGCGCGCCGTGCGCGAAAAGATCCGCACACTCTGAGAAACACCTCTACACCATGCATCCTCAAGCTCTCATCGACATCTGCGGCGAACTGGTCGAACTCGTCCTCAAGTTCGACCACCCTGCCGATTCGGTCGTCTCCCGCTTCTTTCGCGAGCACCGGGCCCTCGGCCCGCGCGAGCGCGCCACGCTGGCCGAGACGGCCTACAACGTGCTGCGGCGCAAGACGCTCTACGAAGCCCTGGTGATGGGTGCTCCCAAGGGCTCGGGCAGCAAATGGCGCCGCCTGGCCATCCTGGGCTTCCACGGACCGCGCGATTTCCTCAAGGGCGGCCTGAACGACGCCGAAAGAGCCTGGATCGACGCCTGCGACAAGGTCGATGTGCGCACCGATTCCACGCTGCTCGACCTGCACCGCCACAACCTGCCGGACTGGCTGGTGCAGCCGATCAAGTCGCAACTGGGCACCGACGGGTTCTGGTCCTATGTCAACGTGGTGAACACGGCCGCTCCGCTGGACCTGCGCGTCAACACCTTCAAGGCCAAACGCAGCGAGGTGCAGAAGGCCCTGGCCAAGGCCGGCATCCAGAGCCAGATCACGCCGTATTCGCCGTGGGGGCTGCGCATCGACGGCAAGCCCGCGCTGACCAAGCTCGAAGCCTTCACCAGCGGCGCCATCGAGGTCCAGGACGAAGGCTCCCAACTGCTGGCCCTGCTGCTCGACGCCAAGCGCGGCGAGATGGTGGCGGATTTCTGCGCGGGTGCGGGCGGCAAGACCCTGGCCATCGGCGCCTCCATGCGCAGCACCGGCCGCCTCTATGCCTTCGATACGTCGGCCCACCGTCTCGATGCGCTCAAGCCGCGCCTGGCGCGCAGCGGGCTGTCGAACGTGCACCCGGCTGCCATCGCCCACGAGCGCGACGAGCGCATCAAGCGCCTGGCCGGCAAGATGGACCGGGTGCTGGTCGATGCGCCCTGCTCGGGCCTGGGGACGCTGCGCCGCAACCCCGACCTGAAGTGGCGCCAGTCGCCCCAGGCGGTGCTCGAACTGGTGGCCAAGCAGACGGCCATCCTCGATTCGGCGGCCCGCCTCGTCAAGGGCGGCGGTCGCCTGGTGTACGCCACCTGCAGCGTGCTGCCGGCCGAAAACGAAGACATCGCCGCCGCTTTCTCGCTGGCCCACCCCGACTTCGAACTGCTGCCGGCGGCTGAACTTCTGACGGAACTCAAGGTCGAAGGGGCACAGGATCTGTGCGCCGGCGAAGCGGGCGAGTACCTGCGCCTGTGGCCCCAGCGCCATGGCACCGACGGCTTCTTTGCCGCGGTCTGGCAACGCAAGGCCTGAGTTCGCGGCGCTGCCGTCCCTCTACCGATTCACAGCGACGGCGACGTTGCCTAGAATCGACGATGTCGCGGCGCGCGGCGTGCCCGTCCGGGCGACGCGATGCCGTCCTGCAGGCCGCAGTCAGGGCCTGGCTTTTTTTGCGATGCCGGGTGCCGCCGCCGTTTCCGCTGCGGCCCCAAGGAAACAGGCCTTATGTCCGTGATCGATACCCCCTTTGTCTACGGTTTGCTGCAGTGGCTCGATGCCGGCTTGCTCGATTTCAACGGGTGGGAAATCGCACTCTATGTGCTGATCACCACCCACATCACCATTGCCGCGGTCACCATCTTCCTGCACCGCTCGCAAGCCCACCGTTCGCTGGATCTGCACCCGGCGGTCATGCATTTCTTCCGTTTCTGGCTTTGGATCGGAACCGGCATGGTGACCAAGGAGTGGGTGGCCATCCACCGCAAGCACCACGCCAAGTGCGAGACCGAAGAAGACCCGCACAGTCCGCAGACCCGGGGCATCGACGAGGTGTTCTGGCGCGGCGCCGAGCTGTACCGCAAGGAAACGGGCAACGCCGAGACCATGCGGAAGTTCGGCCACGGCACGCCCAGCGACTGGCTCGAGGACAAGCTCTACAGCCGCTACAGCGCGCTGGGCATCAGCCTCATGCTGATCCTGAACGTGGCGCTGTTCGGCGCCATCGGCCTCACCGTGTGGGCCATCCAGATGGCCTGGATCCCTTTCTGGGCCGCCGGCGTGGTCAACGGCCTGGGCCATTACATCGGCTACCGCAACTTCGAGGCCGCCGACGCCAGCACCAACCTCGTGCCCTGGGGCATCGTCATCGGCGGCGAGGAACTGCACAACAACCACCACACCTATCCGACCTCGGCCAAGTTCTCGGTCAAGCCGTACGAGTTCGACATCTGCTGGGGCTACATCGTGGCACTGCAGAAGCTGGGTCTGGCCAAGGTGCGCAAGACGGCGCCCAAGCTGCGCCTGGGTGCCGTGCAGCCGGTGGCCGACGAGAAGACGCTCGAGGCGGTGATCGCCAACCGCTACGAAGTCATGGCCCGCTATGCGCAGGAAATGCGCCGCGCATGCCAGGCCGAGATCGCCGTGCTCAAGGCCCGCGGTGCCGACATCGGCGTCCTGAAGATCGCCAACCGCTGGCTGCACCGCGACGACGAAAAGGTGCCGGCCGAGGTGCGGGAGCATCTGCTCCAGGCACGGGCCGAACACCCCATCCTCGATCAGATGCACGCCATGCGCGAGGAACTGCGCACCATGTGGCAGAGCACGACCCGCAGCCGCGAACAGCTGGCAGCCGATCTGCAGGCCTGGTGCCACCGCGCCGAGCAAAGCGGCATTGCGGCGCTGCACGAGTTCTCGTTGCGGTTGCGCGCGGCCCAGGTCTAGTCCTTTCGGGCCCTGGCGACAGAGCCTCCGGCCGGCACGCCACGGCGGCTGGGCCGGTAGCCGGTAGCCGCGAGCGCGATCAGGCGCCGCAGGCCGGACGCGCCGTCGACCTTGCCGCCGTCGAGGCCCCACGGCGCAGGCGACGTGCGACCCAGGTGCCGCAGCGGGCCAGCCAGCCCGGCCGTGGCGCCGGTGACGCCAGCATCAGCAGGGCCGGCGTGCCGGATTCCAGGGCGACCCAGGTCGGCAGGCCGTCCTGTCCGCCCGGCAGCATCTGTCCCGCCTCCAGCCACTGGCCCAGGCCGTGCAGAACCTGTCCCCAGACGTTGGGGCCTCCGGCCACATGCACACGGCCTTCCAGGCACAGCAAGACCGTGCCCGGCGCAAGGCACAGCGTGGTGCGCAGGCCGGCTGCCAGCCGGATCGGCGTGGCGACGGCGTCGGGCGCCAGATTGGGCCGCGGCGGCGAGGCCGGGGTGGCGAGGACGGATGAACCGGGGGATGAATCCGGCGTTTGCAGAGGCGCTTGCAGGGACGTTTGCATGATGGTTCTCGGGGCATGGCCCGTCTTCTTCGGGAGCCTCCAGCATAAAAAATCGCACCCTGTTCGGGCAGATACAGCCGGGTGGCCGGCCAACCATGACAGTTCCGGTTTTTCGGCTGCTGTTATGGCTGTTTTGATCGAACGCTGTATCTGTCCATCTGTTCCGGTACAGGGCATGATGGCGACCTTGACGTCCTGTCTGCCCGTAAGCACACCATGTCCCGTGATTCCGAGTCCCGTCGACCCCCGCTCTATCGCCAGCTCGCCGGCCTGTACGAGCAGGCCATGGCCAGCGGCAGCCTGCAGCCGGGCATGCAGATGCCCTCGGTGCGCGAACTGCGGCAGCGCCACGGCGTGAGCCTGTCGACGGCGCTGCAGGTCTTGCGCCACCTCGAGGACAGCGGCCGTGTCGAGGCCCGGGCGCGGGTCGGCTACTTTGTCCGGGCTCCTGCGGTGTCGGCGCTGGCGGCGGCACGCGAGCCGGAGCTGCTCGAGCCCCTGGCCCCGGACCCCGGTGTCTTTGCCGGCATCAACGAGCGCATTTCGGTCATTCTCGACAAGGCCATGCGTGCCTTGCCGTTGCGGGTCGACCTGGGCAGCGCGATGCCGGCGCCCAGCCTGTTCGACGCCGAGGCGCTGAACCGGCAAGCCATGCGCCTGCTGCGTGAACAGCCCGATGTGCTGGTGCTCGGCCCCTCGGCACCGGCGACCCATGCGGAGTTCCAGCAGGCCATGGCCCACCACGCCCTCACGTTCGGCCTCGGCCTGGTGCCGGCCGACATCACCGCGACCAGCGGCAACTCCGAGGCCGTCAACCTGGCCCTCGATGCGGTGGCCCAGCCGGGCGATGTCGTCGCGGTCGAATCGCCGACCTTCTACGGCATCCTGCAGGCCATCGAGATCCAGGGTCTGAGGGCGCTCGAGATTCCCAGCAGCCCCCAGACCGGCATGTCGCTCGAGGCGCTCGAACTGGCCGCCCGCAACGAGCCCCGCCTCAAGGCCGTGGTGGTGGTTCCCCACCTCCAGATGCCCTTGGGCAGCATCATGCCCGACGACCACAAGCAGCGGCTGGTGCGGCTGTGCCGCGAATACGGCCTGGCGCTGATCGAGGACGACATCTACCGCGAATTCCTCGACGTGCCGCAGGTGCCCAGGCCGGCCAAGTCGTGGGATCTGCCCGGCGCCCAGGGCTGCGTGATCTATTGCGCATCGCTGAGCAAGAGTTTTGCCCCGGGCCTCCGGCAGGGCTGGATGACGGCCGGGCGCTGGCAGGCACGGGTGCAGATGCTCAAGTTCGCCCGCTCGCGCAACATGCCGAGCTGGTCGCAGCTGCTGGCCGCGCGCAGCGTCGACACTCCGGCCTACGACCGGCACCTGCGGCGCATGCGGGCGCAGTTGCGTATCCAGCGGGATCAGGCCGCGGCCGCCATCGTGCGGTATTTCCCGCCGGGCATCCGCATGAGCCTGCCGCCGGGCGGACTCAGCCTGTGGATGGAGCTGCCGGGCGGTCTGTCGGGCACCCGCCTGTTCGATCTGGCGCTGGCGCAGGGCATCCGTGTGGCCCCCGGCGCCATGTTCTCGAACACGGGCCGCTATGAACACTTCCTGCGCCTGAGCTGCGGTGTGCCCTTCACCCCCGAGGTCGAGGCCGCTTACCGCACCCTGGGCGAGCTGATGGCCCAGGAGCTCGGTCAGGGTCGGCTGGCCGCCTGAGCGGACGAAAAAAAAACCGCCTGGCATGACACCGGGCGGTTTTCGATGGGAAGGCGCCGAATTACTTCAGCTTCACTTCCTTGTAGTCCACATGCTTGCGAGCCTTCGGATCAAACTTGCTGATCAGCATTTTCTCGGGCGTGGTCTTCTTGTTTTTGGTGGTCGTGTAGAAGTGACCGGTGCCGGCAGTGGATTCCAGCTTGATTTTTTCGCGTCCGCCTTTAGCAGCCATGTTGCTTCTCCTTAAGCTTCACCGCGTGCGCGCAGGTCTGCGAGCACAGCTTCAATACCGTTCTTGTCGATCAGGCGCAGAGCAGCGCTCGACACGCGCAGGCGCACCCAGCGGTTTTCGTTCTCGACCCAGAAACGACGGTATTGCAGGTTCGGCAGGAACCGGCGCTTGGTTTTGTTGTTGGCATGGGAAACATTGTTCCCGACCATGGGCTTCTTGCCCGTGACGTCACATACGCGTGCCATGGAGCACTCTCCGAAAGTTCATGACTCACGCCGCACGAAGGCGGCGTACAACGCTGGCGCATCCTCGAGGGATGGGTTGTTGCCAGCGCACCTCGCTGCGGGATCCGCGCCGTGCCTGAAACTCCAGACGCGGTGCGCATGCAGGGGGCTCATCCGATCACCGGCCTTGTCGGCCAGTCCTCTTTCATGAGCGCTGCGTGTGTCGATCCCCAGCGGTTCGATCATTCGCCACCCTTGTGCCTAAAAATCAGGCATTCAGATGCAGCAAAGCCCGCCATTATAGCGGGAGGGCCGATTTGTGACCAGTGCCCATGGCACAGGCGTTGCGCCCATGCCAAGCCGGGCGCGCAAACGGTGTCCGATCGGTGTCCGAACGACGTCGGATCAGTTGTCCTGCTGTTCCAGGAAACGCTGGGCATCGAGGGCGGCCATGCAGCCGGTGCCGGCGCTGGTGATGGCCTGGCGGTAGACGTGATCCTGCACGTCGCCGGCCGCGAACACGCCGGGCACGCTGGTCTGGGTGGCAAAACCCTGCAGGCCGCTGCGGGTGACGATATAGCCGTCCTTCATCTCCAGCTGGCCCTGGAAGATGTCGGTGTTGGGGTGGTGGCCGATGGCGATGAAACAGCCCTTGAGCGCCAGATCCTCGGTGCTGTCGTCCTGGGTGCTCTTGAGGCGCACGCCGGTCACGCCCGACTTGTCGCCGAGCACTTCCTCGAGCGTGTAGTGCACCTTGAGCTCGATCTTGCCCTCTTTCACCTTCTCGGCCACCTTGTCGACCAGGATCGGCTCGGCCTTGAACTTGTCGCGGCGGTGGATCAGGTAGACCTTCTTGGCGATGTTCGAGAGGTAGAGCGCCTCCTCGACCGCGGTGTTGCCGCCGCCCACCACGCAGACCGTTTCGTCACGGTAGAAAAAGCCGTCGCAGGTGGCGCAGCCCGACACGCCGCGGCCCATGAAGGCCTGCTCGGAGTCCAGTCCCAGGTACTTGGCCGAGGCGCCGGTGGCCAGGATGAGCGAGTCGCAGGTGTAGGTGCCGCTGTCGCCCGTCAGGGTGAAGGGGCGCTTGCTGAAGTCGACGCTGCCGATCTGGTCGAAGATGATCTGGGTCTTGAAGCGCTCGGCATGCTCCAGGAAACGCTGCATCAGTTCGGGGCCCTGCACGCCCATGACATCGGCGGGCCAGTTGTCCACTTCGGTGGTGGTCATGAGCTGGCCGCCCTGCGCCATGCCGGTGATCAGCACGGGCTGCAGGTTGGCGCGTGCCGCATAGATCGCCGCGGTATAGCCCGCAGGGCCGGAGCCGAGGATCAGGACTTTGGCGTGCTGGACGGGAGTGCTCATGGTGATGTCTTTTCTATATAAGGGTAAAAATCGGTCAGGCGGGCATTACACAACCAGATCGGTGCGATCGGCCGGGCTTCCAGTGCAAAGATGCCAATGGCAGCGATAGCCCCTGCACGCCGGGCGCTGGCCAGCCGGTGGCGTGCGACGGGTCGCACGGCGGCACGGCAGGGCCGATGGTGTCCATTTTAGGAAACCCAGGAACGGGGCGTCCCCATGCCCCGCCAATGCCAGGGCGGGGCGTCCGGCTATGCGGCCGTTTCCTGCTCGTTACCGTTTCCGGATACGAGATGTTGCTTTTGTCCGCCAGCCCCGGGCGGGCGCGGGCATTCGGGCGCCAAATGAATCGGGTAAGCTCAGAAGATTGCTATGACTTATTCGCTCAATACTCTCAATTCCGATGCGGCACACCACGCCACCCGTGGACTGGCCCGTTATGCGCAGGAGCTGGGCTTGCTGTTCGGCCTGATCGGGCTGGTGTTCTGGGGGCTGGCGCTGGCCAGCTACAACCTGACCGACCCCGCGTGGACGACGTCGGGCAACGGATCGCCCACACGCAACTGGGGCGGCGGCATCGGTGCCTTTCTGGCCGATGGCAGCTATGCGCTGCTGGGCCTGTCGGTCTGGCTGTGCTGGGCGGCAGGCATGCGCAGCTGGATGGCCGCGCTGGCGCGCTGGATGCGCGGCGGCGTGCCCGAGGCCGGTGAACCCAGCCCGCGCCTGCGCCGCCTGAGTTTCTGGAGCGGGCTGGTGCTGCTGGTCGTGGCCGGTACGGCGCTGGAGTGGTCCCGCCTGTATCGACTGGAAGGCCTGCTGCCCGGCAACGCCGGTGGCGCGCTCGGTTACGTCGTGGGGCCGTTTGCGCAGAAATGGCTGGGCTTCAACGGCGCCGGGCTGCTGTGCATCGCGCTCATGGTGCTGGGGCTGGCGCTGGTGTTCCGTTTCTCCTGGGGCCGTGTGGCCGAGAAAGTCGGCGGCACGCTCGAAGGCGTCTTCACCCGCGTCAAGCAGAAACGCGAAGTCAAGGCCGACCTGGCCGAAGGCAAGCGCGCAGCACGCCAGCGCGAAGTCACGGTCCAGGAAGAGCGCATCGAGATCGAGCAGCACCATGTGGCCCCCGTGTTCATCGAACCCGCGCCGCTGGATGTGCCGCGCAGCGACCGTGTGGTCAAGGAGCGCCAGAAACCCTTGTTCCGCGAGATGAGCGACAGCAACCTGCCGCAGGTCCACCTGCTCGACGAGGCACAGCAGCGCCAGGACTCGGTCGCCCCCGAGACGCTGGAGATGACCAGCCGCCTCATCGAGAAAAAGCTCAAGGACTTCGGCGTCGACGTCCGGGTCGTCGCTGCGGCTCCCGGTCCGGTCATCACCCGCTACGAGATCGAGCCGGCCACCGGCGTCAAGGGCTCGCAGGTCGTCAACCTGGCCAAGGATCTGGCCCGTTCGCTGTCGCTGGTTTCCATCCGCGTGATCGAGACCATTCCGGGCAAGAACTTCATGGCGCTGGAACTGCCCAACGCCAAGCGCCAGACCATCAAGCTCAGCGAGATTCTGGGTTCGCAGATCTACAACGAGGCCAAGTCCATGCTCACCATGGGCCTGGGCAAGGACATCGTCGGCAACCCCGTGGTGGCCGATCTCGCCAAGATGCCGCACGTGCTGGTGGCCGGTACCACCGGCTCGGGCAAGTCGGTGGGGATCAACGCCATGATCCTGTCGCTGCTCTACAAGGCCGACGCCAAGGACGTGCGCCTGCTCATGATCGATCCCAAGATGCTGGAAATGTCGGTCTACGAAGGCATCCCGCACCTGCTCGCGCCTGTGGTCACCGACATGAAACAGGCGGCCAACGGACTCAACTGGTGTGTGGCCGAGATGGAACGCCGCTACAAGTTCATGAGCAAGGTGGGGGTTCGGAACCTGGCCGGCTTCAATGCCAAGATCGACGAGACCAAGGCCCGCGGCGAGTTCATCTACAACCCCTTCAGCCTCACGCCCGAAGACCCCGAGCCGCTCGAGCGTCTGCCCCACATCGTGGTCGTCATCGACGAACTGGCCGACCTGATGATGGTGGTGGGCAAGAAGATCGAGGAACTGATCGCCCGCCTGGCCCAGAAGGCCCGTGCGGCCGGCATCCACCTCATCCTGGCCACGCAGCGGCCCAGCGTGGATGTGATCACCGGTCTGATCAAGGCCAACATCCCGACCCGCATCGCCTTCCAGGTCAGCAGCAAGATCGACAGCCGCACCATCCTCGACCAGATGGGCGCCGAAGCCCTGCTGGGCATGGGCGACATGCTCTACATGCCCAGCGGTACGGGTTTTCCCATCCGTGTGCACGGCGCCTTCGTGAGCGACGAAGAGGTGCACCGCGTGGTGACCTACCTCAAGGAGCAGGGCGGCGAGCCCAACTACATCGAGGGCGTGCTGGAAGGCGGCACGGTCGATGGCGAGGACGGCGAGGGTGCAGCGGGCGAGGGCGGCGGCGAGGCCGACCCCATGTACGATCAGGCCGTGGAGGTGGTGCTCAAGCACCGCAAGGCCAGCATTTCGCTGGTGCAGCGCCATCTCAAGATCGGTTACAACCGTGCCGCACGCCTGGTCGAGGACATGGAGCGCGCCGGGCTGGTCAGTTCGATGAGCACGAGCGGCCAGCGCGAGATCCTGGCGCCCAACCGCAACGAGTGAGGCGCGGGCCGGGCCGTGGGGTCCGGTGGCGGTCTCCCGAGCGGGTTGTTGCGTGCTTGTCCTACGGCCCGCTTTGCGCCGGACGGGAACCGGATACGGGCGGCACGGCTCGAAAGCCCATGGCCCCGCGCGCCGCCGGCCGCCTGGCGTGTTGTGCGCCGGGACGGCTGGCGCCAGCGAACCGGGGCCACCACAAGTTGTTGTATGAAGACAGGAATCCGCATCCGGGGTGCCGTGGGCGCCCGGCGGCCTGTACGCTAGGAGTCAAGCATGCATTTCTGGACCCGCAGCCTCGTGTCCTGCCTTTTGGCCGGGGCAAGCTTTGCCGGTATCGCGACGTCCGCCCAGGCCGACGGCCTCCAGAGCCTGTCGCGTTTCGTCGAGTCCACCCAGGGTGGAAAGGCCTCGTTCAACCAGGTCGTCACGTCGCCGCCCAAGGACGGACAGGCCGCGCGCCAGCGCAGCTCCAGCGGGACCTTCGAGTTCCTGCGGCCCAACCGTTTCCGTTTCGACTACACCAAGCCGTTCGAGCAGAAGATCGTCGCCGACGGCCAGACGCTGTGGCTGCACGACATCGACCTCAACCAGGTCACGGCCCGCCCCCTCGAACAGGTGCTCAGCGGCACCCCGGCCGCCGTGATCGCCAGCGCACGCAACCTCGACGGCCTGCGCCAGAACTTCGAACTGCGGGCCATTGCCGCGCCCGCCGGCGCTGCGGCCGGCACCGAATGGGTCGAGGCCACGCCCAAGGGCAACGATGGCCAGATCCAGAACATCAAGGTCGGCTTCGCCGGCGAACAACTGGCGGCACTCGACATCCTCGACAGCTTCGGCCAGCGTTCGCTGATCACGTTCACCAACCTGCAGACGCAGCAGTTGCCGGCAGCGGGCGATTTCGCCTTCAAGCCGCCGCAGGGCGCCGACGTGGTCCGGCCCTGACCGGGCAGCCCGGCGTGCGCGGCTCGTCCGATCGCGCCGTCTGCTCCTGCTGCATGCACCACCCCTGAAGGGAGAGCCCCGCCATGCGCACCATCGTTGTCCTGCTCGTCGCCGGTCTGCTGGGCTATCTGGCCTGGCCCTGGCTGGGGCCCCGCATCGACCATGCCGTCTACGCCCTGCGCCTGAGCATGAGCGAAGCCCCCGTGCGGGTGGCCGTGCCGGTCGAAGGCGTGGGCCGCCGCGGGCTGGTCGACACCTGGGGTGCGGCCCGCAGCGAAGGGCGCACCCACCAGGGCATCGACATCTTTGCCCGGCGTGGCACGCCCGTGATCGCCGCCACCGAAGGCCTGGTGGCCCGCATCGGCGAGAACCGCCTGGGCGGCACGGTGGTGTGGGTCTACGGGCCGGGCCGCCAGCGCCATTACTATGCGCACCTCGACCGCGTGGCCGAAACGCTGGAGACCGGCGACCGCGTGGCCGTGGGCGACGTGCTGGGTTATGTCGGCAACACGGGCAATGCGCGCGGCACGCCGCCGCATCTGCACTATGGCATCTATGCCATGGGCGGTGCCATCAATCCTTATCCCCTGCTGATCGCCCCCGAACCGGCGGCATCACCCGTCAATCCCGCGGCCACCGGCACGGCTGCCGAGCCGGTTTCCTAGGCCCTCGCGGTTTTGCCCAACGGCATTCGACGCCCGGCAAGGCGCGCTGGCGCTTTCCGATTCGATATAAAGCACCCATGCGCATCCATTTCCCCTCAGGCTCGATGCCGTCTCCGGCCTCGCCAGGCAACGGCGGTCGCGTCCTGCCCTTCCTTCCGAACATGCCGACACAGGAGGCCCGCCATGGCTGACCTCTTCGAGACCGCGCCGACCGCACCGCTGGCCGAGGCCCTGCGTCCCAAGACGCTGGACGAGGTCATCGGGCAATCGCATCTGATCGGGCCGGGCAGGCCCCTTCGGCTGGCGTTCGAGTCCGGCAAGCCTCATTCGATGATCCTGTGGGGGCCGCCCGGGGTGGGCAAGACCACGCTGGCGCGGCTCACCGCCCAGGCCTTCGGCTACGCGTTCATTGCGCTGTCGGCCGTCTTCGCGGGCGTCAAGGACATCCGGGCGGCGATGGAGCAGGCCGAGCACAACCTCGCGCAGGGCAAGAAGACCATCCTGTTCGTCGACGAGATCCACCGCTTCAACAAGAGCCAGCAGGACGGCCTGCTGCCCTTTGTCGAATCCGGCCTGGTGACCTTTGTCGGCGCAACCACCGAAAACCCCTCGTTCGAGGTCAATTCGGCCCTGCTGTCGCGTGCCCAGGTCTATGTGCTGCAGGCCCTGAGCGATGCCGAATTGCGCCAGCTCGTGGTGCGTGCCCAGCACGAGGTGCTGACCCACCTGCAACTGGACGATGCGGCTGCCGACACCCTGGTGGGCTACGCGGATGGCGACGCCCGGCGTCTGCTCAACCTGGTCGAGCAAGCCGACACCGCCGCGCGGGCGGCCGGCGTGATGCGGGTCGACGCCGCCTTCCTCGAGCAGGCGCTGACGCTCAATGCCCGTCGTTTCGACAAGGGGGGCGACAACTTCTACGACCAGATCTCGGCGCTGCACAAGTCGGTGCGCGGGTCGCATCCGGATGCCGCACTCTATTGGCTGACCCGCATGCTCGACGGCGGTGCCGAT
>ERZ1032267.26-NODE-26-length-12651-cov-25.493490_pt1 | contig 12651 bp, 10 predicted proteins | sample MGYA00517112_ERZ1032267 | MGnify/ENA primary metagenome ERZ1032267 (study PRJEB33718, sample SAMN03160165) | human skin metagenome | collected 2014-02-25 | study: EMG produced TPA metagenomics assembly of the PRJNA266117 data set (Human skin bacterial metagenome... | reverse complement strand
CCTGAGTCTCTACTTGACCGGCAAGGGGCCTGAGCGGCCCCGGCTCAGCGTGCCAACGCCTCGCGAAAGCGCCGGGTACTGGCAACGGCCAGTACCAGCCCGACCACTGCCACGCTGCCGCCCACCAGGCCGATATCCGCCACATTCATCTGGCTGCTGACGATACTGCCCAGCAGCGCACCCCCGCCAATACCGATGTTGTAGATACCCGAGAACAGCGCCATGGCCACATCGGTGGCGTCGGACGCCAGCTTCAGGGTCTTGGACTGCAGCGCCAGGCTGAAGCTGAGAATGGCCACGCCCCAGAACATGCTCAGCACTGCGAACACATAGAAGTTGCCCGACAGCGGCAACATCAGCAACAGGCACGCGGCGAGTACCCCGATCGAACCCACCAGGAAGCCATGCGGGAAGCGGTCGCTGTAACGGCTGAACAACAACGAACCAAAAACCCCGGCACCGCCGAACAACAGCAGCAACAGTGTGGTGCGGTCGCCGCCGATCTGCGCTACGTGCAGGGCGAACGGCTCGATATAGCTGTAGGCCGTGAACTGCGCGGTAATGACCAGCGTCACCAACAAGTAGGTAATGACCAGTGCCGGGCGCTTGAACAGGACCGGCAGGCTGCGCAACGAACCGGAGTTCTGGCTGGGCAGCAGCGGCAGCGATTTCATCAGGCACAGCATGGTGGCTAGCGCTACCCCGCCAATGCTCAGGAACGTGATGCGCCAGCCCAGTGCCTCGCCCACCACACGGCCCAGCGGGATGCCCAGGACCATGGCCAGGGTAGTACCGGTGGCCAGCAGGCCCAGCGCCTTGGCCTGCTGGCCCGGCGGCGCCACACGCACCGCCAGCGAGGCGGTGATGGACCAGAACACCGCATGCGCCAGGGCAATGCCGATACGGCTGACCAGCAGCATGGCGAAGCTCTGCGAAAGCCACGACAGCACGTGGCTGACAATGAACACCAGGAACACGAACAGCAGCAGACGCCGCCGTTCGATGTTGCGGGTCAGCAACATCATGGGCAACGAGGCCAGCGCCACGATCCAGGCATAGATGGTCAGCATCAGGCCGACCTGGGCAGTGCTCATGTCGAAGCTGCGGCCAATGTCACTGAGCAGCGCCACCGGGACGAACTCGGTGGTGTTGAAAATGAAGGCCGCCAAGGCCAGGGCGATGACGCTCAGCCAGCTGCCGCTGCCCGTTGTGGGTGGCAGGTGTGTGGGTATGGGTCCGTTCATGGGTGGAAACCGCTTCTCCGCAGACAAAGCAACAGGTCGCACGCCAGCCACCCGCTTGCAGGGGTGCCAACGTACGTTTTGTTATGGATAGGAATGCCCGGCATGGTACGCGTCAAGCTGGGGCCTCACAACCGCAGGGCAGGCAGAAGGAGTACCATGCGCGCTTTGTGTGAAACGCGCGTGCAACAAGGAGCCCGATCCGCTCATGGACAAGCAGCACCCCCAGCAGCAGTGGCAGCAGGCAGTCATCGCCTATGCCCAGGCCGTCAACGACTACGTCGCGCAAGGCCGTGCGCACGGCTGGGACAATCTCGAAGAGCCGCAGGCACCCGCCACCGAACACCTGCTCGACGCCTGGCTGGCAGCCCTGCAGGCAGCCAACCGCCCTGGCATGGACGAACCGCAGCGTCAGGCATTTCGCGAGGCCTGGCCACCCGCACACCACCCCTTGATACCGTTGCTCGAAGACCACGGCCAAGGCATCAGCCATGTCCTGCTGCTGGAAGATGACAGCCTGCTGGCCCGCATCGGTATGCCTTACGACAAGGGCCAGGTGGTGCGTATCGATCACCATGGGGTAACCCCGATCATCGGCATCGAACACTTTGGCCGTTGCCCGGCGCGGCGCTATTTCGCCCTGGCCAATGCCGAGGGCGTGCGTGTGACCGATGGCTGGGGCGGCCCGCAAGTGCAGCGCCTGGCCTGGCCTACCGGGCTGGAGGGGTTGCCGCCAGGCTACCCGTTCGAGCCGTTCGACCTGCCGCCCACACCGACCGCGCTGATCCCCTTCCCCGATGGCCAGCGAGTGCTGCTGGTGAGTGCCGAAGGTATCTTCGTGCTGGCCACTCAAGGTGCGACTCGCCTGCTGCCACAGCAGACACGGGTGCTCGATGAGCTGGCCGAGGGCACCGACCCGGACGACATCAGCCTGGGGCTGAGCATGGAGCATGGTGCGGTGTCGGCGGATGGCCGGCTGATCGTCGTGGGTGAGCAAGGCAGCCGACACCTTGTTCTGGACGAACGACTCAAGCCGCTGGCGCACATCGGCCCGGGCAGCGAATACCCGCACTTTGCCTTGTTCAACCGCGCGGGTGACCAGTTGATCGTCAATGCCTGCCATTTCTACAGCGGTGCCACGCTGGCCGTGAGGGTGGCAGACCTGCACGGGCTGAATACCGATTACTACAGCCAGGACCCGCGTACCCCGCTGGTGCAGGATGGCGCAAGGGTGTATGCGGGGGTTGCGCGCGATGGCGAGTACATTGTGGGTGATGCCTATGGCTACCTGCGGGCGTTTGGCGAAGAGGGTACGGAGCATTGGCAGCATTACCTGGGATCGACCATCAGTGCGATGGATATCAGCGCCGACGGACAAACGCTGGTGGCGGCGAGCCATGCGGGGGTTATTTCGGTGATTGCGCTGGATAGCGGGCGGCCCGAGTGGCAGATCGGTACCGGGGCGCACGGCGAGGTGCGGCGATGGTTGTTCTGGAAGAGCTGGGACAAGCCGATGGCCTGGTAAAACGGCTGCATCGGTGCTGCCTGTACGGGCCCCACCGCGCGCAAGCCCTACATCACCCCTGTGTAGGAGCGGGCTTGCCCGCGAAGAGGCCCGTACAGGCAACCGACCCATCAGCCCTGTAACGTGGCCATGTCGATCACGAACCGGTACTTCACATCCCCGGCAATCATCCGCTCATAGGCCTGGTTGATGTTGCGGATATCCAGCATCTCGATATCGCAACGGATGCCGTGCTCGGCGCAGAAGTTCAGTACTTCCTGAGTCTCGGCAATCCCCCCGATCAACGACCCCGCCAGCACCCGGCGCTTCATCACCAGGTTGGCCGCATGCAATGCCGGGTCGATCGGTTCGATCAGGCCAACCAGGATGTGCACACCGTCGAACTTCAGCGTTTCCAGGTACGGGTTGAGGTCGTGCTGCACCGGAATGGTGTCGAGCAGGAAATCGAAACGGCCAGCAGCGGCGCGCATCTGCTCGGCATCGGTGGAGACGATCACATGGTCGGCCCCTTGGCGGCGCGCTTCCTCGGCCTTGGCCTGAGAGCGCGTGAACAGGGTCACTTCCGCACCCAGGGCCTTGGCCAGTTTGATGCCCATGTGGCCCAGGCCGCCCATGCCGAGGATGCCGATCTTGTGGCCCGGGCCAACGCCGTGGTGCTTGAGCGGCGAATAGGTGGTGATGCCGGCACACAGGATAGGTGCAGCGCTGGGCAGGTCCATGCCGGCCGGTATGCGCACCACGAAGTGCTCGCTGACCACGATGCTGCTGGAATACCCCCCCATGGTGTTGCTGCCATCGACCCGGTCCGGGGTGGCGTAGGTCATGGTCGGGCCTTCGAGGCAATACTGTTCCAGGTCCTTGGCGCAGGCTTCACAGGTACGGCACGAGTCGACCATGCAGCCGACGCCCACCAGGTCACCGACCTTGTGCGTGGTGACTTTGTCGCCCACCGCCGTGACCCGGCCGATGATCTCGTGGCCCGGCATCAGCGGGTACACGGCAATGCCCCATTCGTTGCGCGCCTGGTGGATGTCGGAGTGGCACACGCCGCAGTACAGGATGTCGATGGCGACGTCATCCGGGCGCGGGCTGCGGCGTTGGAACGTCATGGGGGCCAGGGGGCTGGTGGGGGTTTGAGCGGCATAACCGATGGCGGTATACATGCAGGGCCTCGCAGTGAAGTGAAACGATTCAGGCGACGCATTTTGCGCGTCGTTCGCCGCCTCGCCCACGGCTGATTCTCCGGCATGCATGCCTGATTCTACGAAGATGCCAAGCTATAGCTGGCGCCACGCCTTCAATCTGCGATGATCAAGCTGTCTGATTCTCTGCCCTTGGTCCACCATGCAACTGACCCGTCACGTCGATGCCAATGCGCCGCTCTGCTCACTGATCCGCAGCCTCACCACGCGCCCGGGCTTCGTGCCCACCCTCCTGCCCCAGGTGCAGGTGCTGAGCTGGGACCACTATGTGGCCAGCAGCCCACAGATCTACGAACCCAGCCTCATGATCCTGGCCCAGGGCAGCAAACTGGCGCGCCTGGGGCCGCGCACCCTCGAGTACGGCGCCGGGCATTACCTGGTGCAGGCGTTGTCGGTGCCGTTCATGTGCGAAACCTTCGCCACCCCTGACGCGCCATTGCTGGGCGTGGCGGTGGGCATCGACCGTGGCGTGCTGGGCGAGTTGGTGCAGAGCATGGGCTTGGCACCGGACGCTGAAGTGCAGGCGCAAACACCGCAATCGATGACCTCCGCAGCACTGGATGCGCCAATGCGCGAAAGTGTGGAACGGCTGCTGCACTGCCTGCAGGACCCGCTTGACGCCAAGGTACTGGGCCCGGCGCGCGTACGCGAGGTGCTGTATACCGCGCTGCGCGGCCCGCAGGCCGGTGTGTTGCGGGCACTGGTGGAGCAACAGGGGCACTTCGCCCGCATCGGTGCCGCCCTCGCCCACCTGCGCGAGCACTACGCCGAGCCGCTGAGCGTGGAGGCACTGGCCGCGCGGGCCAACATGAGCGTTTCGACCTTCCATGAACACTTCAAGCGCTGCACCGACATGGCACCGATGCAGTACCTCAAGCGCTTGCGGCTGCTCAAGGCGCAGCAGATGCTGATTGGCGAAGGCCTGGGCGTGGCACAGGCTGCGCACAGGGTGGGCTATCAGAGCACCTCGCAGTTCAGCCGCGAATACAAGCGCCAGTTCGAACGCAGCCCAGGGGATGAATTGCCTTACCAAAGCATGCCGGTGTAATCACCCGATCTGAACAGCCCCTGCAGGTACGCATCCGGGACAAGGCGTTTTTCGCCCGGCGGGTCAGCCTGCCAGCGGCCACTGCGCCAAGGGCCGGTAAGCGCCCTTGCGTGACTCGTAAAGCGTGAAGTGGCGCGCGCTGAGGTAGAACTCCGGCGCGCTGCTGGCCTCGGGGGTTGCCCGCGGTAATCCCTGGACAGGGTCAAGTGTGGCCGATACTCACGGTTGGCCGCCTCCACCCCCAACGGCAGCAGTGCCTGCTGCAAGCCGTACACCAGTTGCAACAGGGCTGGCGGTGTCTGCTGTGGCTCCAGCACCAGCGCGCCGGCCCGCTGCCACACCTGCAAGCGGTCAAGCAGAAGCCGCGGTGCCATGGCCGGCAATGCCAGTTGATCGACTGCCGCACAGATCGCAGGCACCTGGGCGGTATCTACATCGCCGAGGAACAGCAGCGTGACATGGAAGTTGGCCGCCGGCACCGGTTTGCCGCTGCGCAGGTTCAGCCCGCGTCGCCACTGGGCCAGGTCACGGCGCTGCGCGTCGCTGACCGGCAAGGCGAAGAACAGCCGCTTGAACGGGCTACCGCTGGGGCGTATATCCTGAACCATACAAACTCCCTGACATGAAACGTTTGCGCAAGACTGTAGGGTATTACACCAATGTCGCCCCGCAGTTTGGTAACAATAAGTACAAACTGCCCCCATGATTGTTTATGCTGGCGGGCTCATGCCTCGGCGCATGGCCATTTTTCGACAAGTAAACGTCCATGAAAATTGCACTCGTACTTATCTTCGTCTTCTCGATCGCCTATGTTCACCTGCGCGGTCGGGTTCGCCACAAGCTGACTCGCCAGCTGGGCGACCACTCCAGCTTCCTGGCCCCGATCAACAGCTTCCTGTACCTGTTCTCCAAACACCCGGCCAAGCCCTACCTGCCGGTCGAGGCCTTTCCAGAACTGAAACCGCTGCAGGACCACTGGCAGGAGATCCGTGAGGAAGGCCGCCAGTTGCTGCACGTAGGCGAAATCAAGAAATCCGACAATTACGATGACGTCGGTTTCAACTCGTTCTTCAAGACCGGCTGGAAACGTTTTTACCTGAAGTGGTATGGCGAAAGCCACCCGTCGGCAATGGCCCTTTGCCCACGCACGACCGAGCTGCTGCAAGGCATCGGCACGGTCAAGGCCGCCATGTTCGCTACCCTGCCTCCGGGAGCCAAGCTGGTGCGCCACCGTGACCCGTATGCCGGCTCGTACCGCTACCATCTGGGCCTGGATACCCCGAATGACGACGGCTGCTACATCGACGTGGACGGCGAGAAATACGCATGGCGCGATGGTGAGGGGGTGATCTTTGACGAAACCTACATCCACTATGCAGCCAACACCACCGAGCACAACCGCATCATCCTGTTCTGCGACGTCGAACGCCCGCTCAAGTACCGCTGGGCAACCGCGTTCAACCGCTGGTTCAGCCGTAACGTGATGGCCGCTGCCGCTGCGCCCAACGATGCCAGCGACAAGACCGGTGGCATCAACCGCCTGTTCACCCGCATCTACAAGATCCGCGAACGTGGCAAGGCGCTGAAGAAGCGCAATCGCCTGCGCTACTACCTGGAAAAATGGGCAGTGGTCGCGGCGTTGGTGCTGGTGTTCATCTACATCTGAAGGCTCAACGCAGGCCACTGTACGAGTGACCTGCGTTTACCCACCAAAGTACCGCCTCGCACGTGCCACGCTTCGACTAGCCTGAAAGCTCCACTCGCAACCCCCCAAGGTGAAGACGATGAGCATGATGGACTGGGACGCCTACCGTAAGCAGTTGATGGCCGGCATCGGCGATCTCAAGCAACTCTCCCCCGACACCGTAGCCGGCTACATGACCGCCAGCGGTGCAGGCGCCAAAACCAACCACCTGGATGCCAAGACCCGCGAGCTGATCTCCTTGGCCGTGGCTGTGACCACCCGCTGCGACGGCTGTATCGCCGTGCATTCGCAGCAGGCCGTCAAAGCGGGTGCCAGCCGCGAGGAAATTGCCGAGGCCCTCGGCGTGGCCGTGGCCATGAACGCCGGTGCCGCGCTGGTGTACTCGGCCCGCGCAATGGACGCGGTGGGCAAGGCCAACGGTTGAGCACAAACGGCGTCGTCGCCCTTGCGCGACGGCGCCGCGCCACCCAGACTGGGCGGCTCACCCCGCGCAGGAACCCGCATGATCCACATTCGCCCCATGACGCCGGAAGATTTTGATCGTTTCTGGCCCACCTTCCAGGCCATTGTCCAAGCCCGTGAAACCTACGCTTTCGACCCGGCCCTGAGCTTCGAACAGGCGCGCCAGCTGTGGCTGGAGCTGCCCTTGCACACGCTGTTGGCCGAAGAAGATGGCGAGCTACTGGGGTCGTATTACCTCAAGCCCAATGCTGCCGGGCCTGGTGCGCATGTAGGCAATTGCGGCTACATGGTCTGCGAACAGGCGCGCGGCCGGGGCGTGGCGCGCTTGATGTGCGAGCACTCGCAAAAGCTGGCGCGCCAGGAAGGCTTTCTGGCATTGCAGTTCAACTCGGTGGTAGCCACCAACGCAGTGGCCGTGGCGCTATGGCACAAGCTGGGCTTTGAAACAGTCGGCCGTTTGCCCAAGGCCTATCGTCATGCCCGCCTGGGGCTGGTGGACTGCCTGGTGATGTACAAATGGCTGGCGGATGAGCCGGTGGTGGAGAAGCCACCGCTGCTGATCGGGCGCAAGAACATCGAGGCACGGGTATCGCGGCGCCGCGGGCGCTAGCTTTACAGGCAAGCCTGCCTCCCCAGCCAACTCATCACGCTGGGGCCTGAAATTCTTGCCAAATGGGGCTCCGGCGCCGCAAAAACGCACAACCTGTTGTTTTTTCTCAGCATTCACAGCACACCAACATTTGACGCCCCAGCCTTTCAATGGTCAGATGCGCGCCAGTTTCAGGTGCCCTGCGCCGCCGCGCGCAGGGTGAAACGGGAAACCGGTGCGTCGTGTTGCCCACGACAAGTCCGGTGCTGCCCCCGCAACGGTAAGCGAGCGAACCCTTCGAGATACCACTGTGCTCAAGCATGGGAAGGTGAAGGTTTCATGCCCCTCGCAAGCCCGGAGACCGGCCTGGAGCTTCACTTGGCAACCCGCGGTGGGCGGGCGCAGGCCGGAATCCGTGCGCGCGCCTGCCTGCATGGTTCGCCTTTGCGTGTTTTCCACCGGGATCCATTCATTCCTGCAGCAGTGGAACGACATGTCCCGTATGTTCAAACTTCACCCCCTGGCGGCCTACCTGGCCGTTGCCCTGCCGGCGCTGGCTGATGACCGCGACCCGAAGCCTCTGGCCCTGCCTTCCACGGCCATCACCGACACCCAGGACAACCGCACCATCGACCTGGCCACGCCGACCCAGGCCGGCTCGCGCCTTGGCCTCAGCGCCCTGGAAACACCGGCCAGCACCAGCAGTATCAGCGAACGGCAGATTCAGCAGCGCAACAACATCACGGTGCAGGATGCAGTGACCCGCTCGCCGGGCATTACCTTCGTCGGCTCCCCGGGGGACGGCGGTACGGGCCTGTCTGCCCGCGGCTTTGCCGGCCACAGCTCAGTGATGACCCTGTTCGACGGCGCGCGCCTGTACACCGGTGCCGGCACACAGACCTTCCCGGTCGACCCGTGGATGGTCGAACGCATCGAGGTGATTCGCGGCCCGGCCTCGGTACTGCATGGCGAAGGCGCCACCGGCGCAGTGATCAACGTGATCCCGAAAAAACCTTTTGCCGGCGAGGTGCGCAACCACCTGCGACTGGGTTACGGCTCGTGGGACCGCCAGCAGCTCGGCCTGGACAGCGGCGGCAGCCTCAGCGAGCGCCTGAGCTACCGCCTGACGCTGAACCAACAGGCCGGCAATGGCTGGGTCGACCGCACCGCTTCACGTAGCCTGGCCCTGAGCGCCGCGCTGCGTTTTGACGCCAGTGATGACCTCAGCTTCACGCTGGCCCATGACCGCGGCGATGCACAACCTGCCAACTACTACGGTACCCCGCTGATCGACGGCCACTACCGCAGCAGCCTGCGCAAAAAGAACTACAACGTGCAGAACGACGTACAGCAGTACGTTGATGAATGGACCCGGCTCACGACCGACTGGGCGCTGAACGACCAGCTCAGCGCCAGCAACCAGCTGTACTACATCAAAAGCCGCCGCCACTGGCGCAACGCCGAGGACTACAGCTGGGACGCCGGGCGTCAGCAGTTGCTGCGCGGCAGCTACCTGGAAATCAAGCACAACCAGGAACAGTTCGGCGACCGTCAAACCTTCACCTTCGACCACACCCTGTTCGGCCTGGACAGCAAGACCGTGCTCGGTGCCGAATACAACAAGGTGCGATTCAACGTCGACAGCAATTCACCCTACAACGATGTCGGCGGCGACTACCTCGACCCATGGCAGCCGCAGCCCGGCGGGTTCCATAGCGCCTCGCCGTTGCGGCCGCAAACGCTTTCGACCACCCATACCTTTGCCCTGTTTGCCGAGAACCGCCTGCAATTGAGCGATCGCCTGTCTTTGGTTACCGGCGTGCGTCGCGACCAGAACCACATCGACCGCAACAACTTGATCAACGACAGCCGTAGCGATCGCAGCCTGCAAGGGGGCAACTGGCGCGTCGGGCTGGTGTACGCAATCAGCGACGACCTGTCGTTGTACGGCCAGTACTCAACCAGCGAGGATGGGGTCAACAACCTCATCAGCCTCAGCCCCGCGCAGATGAACTATGACCTGACCGAGGCGAAGCAGACCGAGGTCGGCCTCAAGCAGCGCTTTTGGGAGGGGCGCGGCGAATGGACGCTTGCCGCCTACCACATCGTCAAGAAAAAGCTGCTGGTGGACGACCCCATCACGCACGAGAAGCAACAAGCCGGGCAGCAGACCTCCGATGGCCTGGAAGCGACGCTGGAGCTGGCCCTGGCCCATCAGTGGCAGGTGTCGGCCAACGCATCGCTGGTACGCGCCAAGTACGACGACTTCGACGAAATGGTCGGCGGCCTGCCGCAGAATCGGGCAGGCAACCGGCCGGCCAACGTGCCACGGCGTACCGCCAACCTTTGGTTGAGCAAAGGCTTCGGCCAGCAGGTGGAGGCTGGCATTGGGGCGCGCTATGTGGATGAGCGTTATGCCGATACCGCCAATACCCAGAGCGCCCCCGGGTACACCGTGGTCGATGCCAACATCGCCTGGCAGGTGTTGCCGGATGTGAAATTGGGGTTGCAGTTGAACAACCTGTTCGATCGCGAGTATGTGCAGTCGGCGTTCAGCGGGCAGCAGTGGTTGATGGGGATACCGCGGTCGTACTTCGCGACGGTGGATTACAGCTTCTGATCTGGGTGGCTTGTGCCGCGAAGAGCCCGGCACAGGCCACACAAAAACCTCTATTCCCTTTTAGCGTATTGTTATACGATAACGTTTCACATGAAATTCATTCCTATTAGACAACCCATGACAAGTGCCAGCGCCACGCCCACGCTGATCACCCAGCGCCTGCAGAGCATCGATGCCCTGCGCGGCCTGGTGATCCTGTTCATGCTCCTGGACCACGTCCGCGAGACTTTCCTCCTGCACCGCCAGGTCAGCGACCCCATGGCCATCGACACCACGGAACCGGCGCTTTTCTTCAGCCGCACCCTCGCTCACCTGTGTGCGCCTGTGTTCGTCCTGCTGACCGGCCTGTCGGCCTGGCTGTATGGCGAGAAGCATCAGGGCCGTGGCGACGTCTCGGCGTTCCTGTTCAAACGCGGGCTGTTCCTGGTGGTGCTGGAGTTCACCCTGGTCAACTTCGCCTGGACCTTCCAGTTGCCCCCGAGCGTGATCTACCTGCAAGTGATCTGGGCCATCGGCGTCAGCATGATCGCCCTGTCGCTGCTGGTGTGGCTGCCACGCGCCGCACTGCTCGCCCTGGGCGCCAGCATCGTCGCCGGCCACAACCTGCTCGACGGCCTGCACTTTGGCGTGGATTCAGCCCTGCATGTGCCGTGGGCAATCCTGCATGATCGCGGCTGGCTGGCGTTTTCCGAAAACCTGCACCTGCGCACGTCTTACCCGGTGCTGCCGTGGATCGGCGTCATCGCCTTGGGTTACGGCCTGGGGCCCTGGTTCGCCCGCGGCAGCGATGCCGGGCAACGCCAGCAACACCTGCTGGCGGCTGGTTTGCTCGCGCTGCTTGGCTTTGTCCTGCTGCGCATGTTCAACGGTTACGGTGAGGCGCCGTGGAGCGGTTACCCAACCTTCACGCAAACCCTGATGAGCTTCTTCAACATCACCAAATACCCACCGTCGCTGCTGTTCCTGACCCTGACCCTGGGCTGCGGCCTGTTGTTGTTACGCGCGTTCGAACGGGCCGGCCTGGCGCGCTGGATCACTGCCCTGGCGGTGTTCGGTGCGGCACCGATGTTCTTCTACCTGCTGCACCTGTATGTGCTGAAGCTGCTGTACCTGGCCTGCGTGGCGCTATTCGGGCTCAACCATGGCGACTACTTCGGTTTCAACGGTGTTGCAGCGATATGGCTGGGCGCAGTACTGCTGGCGGTTTCGCTGTACCTGCCGGTGCGCGGGTTCGCCCGACTGAAGCAGCGCCGCCGTGACATCCGTTGGCTGAAGTACTTCTGAAAAGCGTTTTCACCTGGCGACGCGATGGTCTACCATGCGGGCCGCCGGTTTCCACCACGGAACTAACAGGGAATCCCAGGCCTGCCAATACGGGCCAAACGGAACTGCCCCCGCAACTGTAGGTGCCGAGCCTGCTCCATCAATGCCACTGGGCCTGCCGCCCGGGAAGGCCGGAGCCGGGCCGTGACGCACCAGTCAGGAGACCTGCCGGCCTACATTCACCAACCGGCGGGGTGTCCGGGATTGGCCATCCGTGTTGCCCCGGCCACCCGCTGGGCCTCGGCGATGCCTGTCCGTGCGTTCCTCACCAGAACTGTCCGATAGGAGATCGCCCAGCATGCTGCCCCGTTTCGCCACCCTGCTCGCTGGCCTAGGCTTCACTGGCCTGGCCCAGGCCGCTGCCACCCACTATCCGCTGACGGTCGACAACTGCGGCAAGCCGCAGATTTTTGCCCAGGCGCCGCAGCGCGCCGTCACCATCGGCCAGGCCGGTACCGAGCTGCTCTATGCCCTGGGGCTGGGTGACAAGCTGGCGGGCACCTCGCTGTGGTTCAACAACGTATTGCCTGAATACCAGGCGGTGAACGCCAAGGTGCCGCGCCTGGCCGACAACGACCCCAGCTTCGAGGCGGTGGTCGGCAAGCGCCCGCAGCTGGTCGCGGCGCAGTTCGAATGGATGGTCGGTACCCAGGGCGTGGTCGCCACCCGCGAGCAGTTCGATGAGCTGAAGATCCCCACCTACGTGCTGCCATCGGACTGCGAGGGCAAGGACAACCTGGTCGGTGCAGACGGCACCCGCCTGCAAGCGTTCCAGGTAGACAGCATCTACAAGAGCGTCAGCCAACTGGCCGAGATCTTCGACGTTCAGGACCGCGGCGCGGCCCTGAACGCCGAGTTGCAAGGGCGCCTCGACAGCGCCAGGGCACAACTGGCCGGCAAGGACCTGTCGGCAACTTCGGCGCTGTTCTGGTTCTC
>ERZ1032267.25-NODE-25-length-13382-cov-18.869738_pt1 | contig 13382 bp, 11 predicted proteins | sample MGYA00517112_ERZ1032267 | MGnify/ENA primary metagenome ERZ1032267 (study PRJEB33718, sample SAMN03160165) | human skin metagenome | collected 2014-02-25 | study: EMG produced TPA metagenomics assembly of the PRJNA266117 data set (Human skin bacterial metagenome... | reverse complement strand
ATTGGCCACGCCCATGACGATCACGGACAGGGCCGCCGCCAGGAAGCTCAGCACCGTCGTCAACGGCAGCGAGTGGCGATCGCGGCGCAGAAGGGCGGGCTCGTCGATCGCATGGGTGTCCGGGCGTCCCTGTCCCAAAGTGCGCGAGAGCTCGCGCCTGATGATGTGCTTCATGAAAATCCAATGATTCGAGTCGTGGCCTGTGCGCAGGCATCGTGCGCACGGCTGCTGCGGCCCTGGAAAGCGCGGTCACGTCGGCCTGCGGGGCTGAATACGGCGGAGTCACTGTACCAGTAATCACCCGTATCGGAAGAGGTGAATGCGCGGGGAAATCGGCTCATGCGCACAGGCTGGCACGGGTTTCGCTGCTGTCCTACAAGTCGCTTTGCCGGGGCTGGCTATGATTCGCTTCGTCGGCTTGAACGACACCGGTTTGGGTCCATGCAGTGAAGGGCCCAGGCGACCGGACTTCAACTGCCGTGACGTGGGCCGCGTAAGTGCCCACGACCAATTCAAGGCCTCGGCTGCGCTGCTGCCGATGCCTCCACCGCCCTGGAACGGCCCGCCGCACGCCTGTCGTGCCGCGGGTTTTTTGTTGCCCCGATGCCGCCTGACGGGCTCAGACGCCCAGTCCGTCGCGCCATGGCTGCGACTCGAAGCGATCGCGCAGGAACTCGGCCAGCAGGGTGCTGCGGCGCGGCGCCTGGACCCGGAAGGGCGCGAGCCAGTGAATGTCGGCGTCGAGCATGGCCAGGTCCGGCAGCACGGGGTGCAGGGTGCCGTCGCGCAGGTGATGGGCGACGTCCCACAGGCTGCGCAGCATGATGCCGCGACCGGCCAGGCACCAGTCCCGCACCAGTTCCCCCGAATTGCTCGAGAGGGCGCCCTTGACCCGCGCCGTGCTGGGCGCACTGCCTGGCAGCGGCCGGCCCTCGCGGTCGACGGACTGCAGCGTCCAGGTGTCGAACTGCTGGTTTTCGCGCACCACCAGGCACTCGTGGCCCGCCAGGTCGTCGAGCGATGCCGGGGTGCCGCGCGCAGCCAGATACGCCGGCGCAGCGACCAGCACACGCCGGTTGGGCGCCAGCCGGCGGGCCGACCACTCGTGGCTGCGGTCGGCGCGCGGCGACCACAGCCAGATCGCCGCGTCGTAGCCTTCGCTGGCGAGGTCGGGCAGCTTTTCGGTCAACTGCAACTGGATGGCGACCCCCGGATGGCGCTGCTGGAAATCGGCCAGTGCCGGCCCCAGCCACAGCCGGCCGAATCCGAAGGTGGCGGCCAGCCGGAGGGTGCCGACCGCTGTGGTGTGCTGGTCGTGCACCGCCTGCTCCAGCGCCTCGAACCCGCTCAGCAGGTGTGTCGCGCCTTCGACCAGGCGTTCGCCCTCGGGTGTGGCGGCCAGCCGCCGCGTGGTGCGCAGAAAGAGGCGCACACCCAGCTCGGTTTCCAGCCGGGCCAGGCGCTTGCTCGCCACCGACGCCGTGACGCCCAGTTCGGCGGCCGCGGCGGCCAGGCTGCCGCGGGACTTGAGGCTGCTGACCAGCAGCAGATCGGATCGGTCCATGCCCATGTGTTGTCCTTGATTCGTGCAAATTATGACCGAATGAATGTCATGATTGATGCTTGATCGGATGGCAACTGCCTGCGCACAATGCAGCCATGTTCACTGACTTCCAGCCCTTCGAAATCGAGCGCGACGGCGTGCGCCTGGCCGGCCGGCGTGGCGGCGAAGGCCCGCCGCTGCTGCTCCTGCACGGCCATCCCCAGAGCCATGTCATGTGGCACCGCGTCGCGCCCGATCTGGCGCGCCGGCATACGGTGGTGATGATGGACCTGCGGGGCTACGGCGACTCGTCGCGCCCGCTGCCGGACGCCGCGCACGCCGCCCATGCCAAACGCGAGATGGCGCTCGACGCCCTGGCCGTGATGGCCCATTGGGGGCATGCGCGGTTCCAGGTGCTGGCACACGACCGCGGGGCGCGGGTGGCACACCGGCTGGCGGCCGACCATCCCGATGCCGTCGAACGCCTGATGCTGCTCGACGTCGCCCCCACGCTGGGCATGTACGAGGGCACCACCGAGGCTTTCGCCCGGGCCTACTGGCACTGGTTTTTCCTGATCCAGCCGGCGCCGCTGCCCGAGCGCCTGATCGAATCCGATCCCCAGGGCTACCTGCGCGGGGTGATGGGCAAGAGGCATGCGGGCATGAGCGCCTTTGCGCCCGAAGCGCTGGCCGAGTACCTCCGCTGCCTCTCGATTCCCGGCAGTGCGGCCTCCCTCTGCGAGGACTACCGGGCCTCGGCGGGCATCGACCTCGCGCACGACCGGGCGGATGTCGCCGCCGGCCTCAAGCTGGCGCAGCCGTTGCGGGTGCTGTGGGGCGAACACGGTGCCGTGGGCCGCTGCTTCGACGTGCTGGCGCTTTGGCGCGAGCGGGCCGAGTCCGTCGCCGGCCAGAGCCTGCCGTGCGGCCACTACATCGCCGAAGAGGCACCCGAACGGCTGCTGGACCAGTGCCGGGATTTTTTCCGCTGCGACTGAGCAGGGCTCGGCGCCCGTGTTTCCTATGATTCTGGAGAGTATCTGATGACGAAGAAAACCCACCGCATCGCGGTCATCGCCGGCGACGGCATCGGTCAGGAAGTCATGCCCGAAGGGCTGCGGGTGATGGAAGCCGCAGCCACCCGGTACGGCATCGACCTGCAGTTCGACCATTTCGATTTTTCGAGCTGGGCGTACTGCGAGCGGCACGGCCAGATGTTGCCGGACAACTGGAAAGAGCAGATCGGCGGCCATGACGCCATCTACTTCGGCGCCGTGGGCTGGCCCGACAAGATCCCCGACCACGTCTCGCTCTGGGGTTCGCTGCTGATGTTCCGTCGCGAGTTCGACCAGTACGTCAACCTGCGGCCGGCCCGTCTCATGCCCGGCATCACCGCACCCGTGGTGCGCCGCGACGGCTCGCCGCGCGAACCCGGCGAGATCGACATGTACATCGTGCGCGAGAACACCGAGGGCGAGTACTCCAGCATCGGCGGGCGCATGTACGCCGGCACCCCGCGCGAAATCGTGATGCAGGAAACCGTGATGTCGCGCCACGGCGTCGACCGCGTGCTCAAGTTCGCGTTCGAGCTGGCGCAATCGCGTCCCAAAAAACACCTGACCAGCGCCACCAAGTCCAACGGCATCGCCATCACCATGCCCTACTGGGACGAGCGCGTGGCCGAGATGGCCCAGGCCTATCCGGACATCCGGCTCGACAAGTTCCACATCGACATCCTCACGGCCCACTTCGTGCAGCGGCCGGATTTCTTCGACGTGGTGGTCGCCAGCAACCTCTTCGGCGACATCCTGTCGGATCTGGGCCCGGCCTGCACCGGCACCATCGGCATTGCGCCCAGCGCCAACCTGAACCCGGACCGCACCACGCCTTCGTTGTTCGAGCCGGTGCATGGCTCGGCACCCGACATCGCGGGCCGGGGCATCGCCAATCCCATCGGGCAGATCTGGTGCGGCGCGATGATGCTGGAGTTCCTGGGCTACAAGGAAGCGCACGACGGCGTGCTGCGCGCCATCGAGGCGGCGCTGGAGCCGGGCAGCGATGCGCCGCGCACGCCCGACATCGGCGGCACGGCCAGCACGTCCGACCTGGGCCGCGCGATCGCGCAGAGCCTCTGACCGGTCGCCCGGGCCGGAGTCACTGGCTGCTGTTGAGCGCCCGGCTGCCCACCCGCTGCTGGAAAGCGGCGAGGGTGCGGTACTCGTCCTGCAGCTTGTGCGGCAGCGACAGAAACACCGGCTTGAGCTGATCGTAGAGCGCCGCCGATTCGGGGTCGGGGCTGTGGCGGTGTGTAGCGCCCACCATGTCCGCCACCACGTCCAGGCTCTCGACATGCCCCAGCGCATACAGGGCCAGTACGGCAGCGCCCAGGCACGAGCTCTCGAAGCTTTCGGGCACGATCACGTCGCGGTTGAAGACGTCGGCCATCATCTGCCGCCACATCGGCGAGCGCGCAAAACCGCCCGTGGCCTTGATGGCGCGGCTGGTGCCCGCCACGGCCTCGACCGCAGGCAGGATGCTGTAGAGGTTGAAGATCACGCCCTCGAGCGCGGCACGGATCATGTGTTCCTTGCCATGGTGCATGCCCAGGCCGAAGAACGAACCGCGCAGGCGGGCGTCCCAGTAGGGGGCCCGCTCGCCGGCCAGGAAAGGGTGGAACAGCAGGCCTTCGGCGCCGGGCGAGACCCGTTCGGCGATGCGCGTGAGCACTTCGTAGGGGTCGATGCCCAGGCGCTTGGCGGTTTCGGTCTCGGCAGCGGCGAACTCGTCGCGTACCCAGCGCAGGATGATGCCGCCGTTGTTCACCGGGCCGCCGACCACCCAGTGGTCCTGCGTCAATGCGTAGCAGAAGGTGCGTCCTTCGGCATCGGTCAGCGGCCGGTCGACCACGCAGCGCATGGCGCCGCTGGTGCCGATGGTCACCGCCACCTCGCCGCGCTGGATCGCATTCACCCCCAGGTTGGAGAGCACGCCGTCGTTGGCGCCCAGCACAAAAGGCGTATCCGCAGGCAGTCCCAGCGACTCGGCCAGGCTGGCGGGCAGGCCGCGCAGGCTGTCGGTGGTGGGGCGGGGCGTGGCCAGTTGGTCGGCCTCGATGCCGGCCAGGGCCAGCGCGCCTTCGTCCCAGTCCAGCCGCTCGAGATTGAACAGGCCGGTTGCCGAGGCGATGGAGTGATCCACCACCCACTGCCCGAACAGGCGGTGGAAGACGAATTCCTTGATGCCCACGAAACGGCGCGTGCGCGCGAACAGTTCGGGCTTTTCGTGACGCAGCCACACCAGCTTGGCCAGCGGCGACATCGGATGAATGGGCGTGCCGGTGCGGCGGTAGATGGCCAGTCCATCCCACTCGGCGCCGATGCGTTCGGCCCAGGGCGCGGCCCGGTTGTCGGCCCAGGTGATGCTGTGCGTCAGCGGCTGGTCGTCGCCGTCGATGGCGATCAGGCTGTGCATGGCGGCGCTGAACGACACGGCCAGCACCTGCGTGTCGGCCTGTTTGGCGCGGCACTGCGCGGCGCAGGACTGGATGACCGTGGTGACGGCCTCGAAGATCTGCTGCGGATCCTGTTCGGCGGCGGCGGGCTCGGGGCGCAGCAGCGGATAGTCGACCGCGTGATGGGCCAGCACACGGCCCTTCACATCGATGGCGATGGCTTTGGTGCTGGTGGTGCCGATGTCGACACCGATGACGATCTTCTGGGTCATGGAAGGACTTTGTGCGCTGAGGCGGCCGGACGGCCGGACAGGAGGATCATCACAGAACGGTGGCCAGGGCCATGATGAAAACGATGCCGACCACGGAAATCAGCGTCTCGAGCGCCGTCCAGGTCTTGAAGGTCTGCGCCACCGTCATGTTGAAGTACTGCTTCACCAGCCAGAAACCGGCATCGTTGACGTGCGACAGGATCACCGAGCCTGCGCCGGTCGCCAGCACCAGCAGCTCGCGATTGACGTCGGGCACCAGCGTGACGATGGGGGCCACGATGCCCGCGCCGGTGATGGTCGCCACCGTGGCCGAACCCGTGGCCACGCGGATCAGCGCCGCCACCAGCCAGGCCAGCAGGATCGGCGAGAGGTGCGCCTGCACGGCCATGTGGCCGATCGCATCGCCCACGCCCGAAGCCACCAGCATCTGCTTGAAACCGCCGCCGGCGCCGATGATCATCACGATCGCAGCGGTCGGGGCCAGGCTCTGGTCGAGGAACTTGAGAATCTGCTTGCCGTCGAAGCCGCGCGCCGTCCCGAAGGTGTAGAGCGACAGCAGCAGGGCGGCCAGCAGCGCCGTGATCGGGTTGCCCAGGAAATCCATCCAGTGGCGGGCGGTCGAGCCCTCGTCGAACGTCACGTCGGCAAAGGCCTTGATCAGCATCAGCAGCACCGGCAGCAGCACGGTGAAGAGCGTGATGCCGAAGCCCGGCAGGTCCTTGCTGTCGCGCTCTTGAGCGAACTGCTCGGCCATGTCCGAGGTCAGCTCGCCGGGCACGTGGCGGGCGATGAACTTGCCGTAGATCGGGCCGGCGATCATGGCCGTCGGCAGGCCGATGATGAGGCCGTAGAAAATCGTCTTGCCGATGTCGGCGCCGAAGGCCTGGATGGCCAGCAGCGGGCCCGGGTGCGGCGGGATCAGTGCATGCACCACCGACAGGCCGGCCAGCAGCGGCACGCCGATGCGCACCAGCGGCAGGCCGGTGCGGCGCGCGACGATGAAGACCAGCGGCACCAGCAGCACAAAACCGATCTCGAAGAACAGCGGCAGGCCGGTCAGGAAGGCCGCCAGCATCATCGCCCAGTGCACGCGCTCGCGGCCGAAGGCATCGATGAGGGTTCGGGCGATGCGGTCGGCGCCGCCCGATTCGGCCATCATCTTGCCCAGCATGGTGCCCAGGCCGAGCACGATGCCGACGAAGCCCAGGACGCCGCCGAAGCCGTCCTGGAACGACTTGACGACCTTCTCGATCGGCATGCCCGAGGTGATGCCCAGGAAGCCTGCGGCCAGGGTCAGGGCGATGAAGGGGTGCACCCGCCAGCGCGTGATCAGAACGATGAGCAGGATGATGGCGACGAGTGCGTCGAGCAGCAAGAAGACTTGCGGGCTGAGTCCAAACACGAGGGGATACTCCGGTGTCATGACCCCGCTTGCGCCGCGGCAGGCGGCGGGCGGGGCGTCTGTGGTTTTTGAATCGATGATGGCGGGATGCCGCCTGAGCGGCATCCGGGTCGTCCGTTCGTGCCGGCATCGTGAGCCGGCGAACGGATAGCGCTATCCCTTTGAAATGTTGAAAAGCCAGCAAAAGCTGGCCTGTTGCCGTGCACACCCGGTGACCGGTCGCAGATGAAATGAGACAGCGCTATCCTACGAATTGTGCCTCATCGGCAAATAAGTATTTACCCTTGGTTTTCGTCGGTTTGGCCGCCGGATGAGCGTTTACGGCGCGGTTTGCCGCACGACATTGCTCGGACAACGTGAGCGCGGGTCGCCCTTGGCTTAGGATGCAGCGCGCGGCCCAGCCGCGCCCCGTCGCCGACGATCCGATTCTCCTGCCGCTGCCCATGACCCAGCCTCCTTCCCCGCCGCCACGCGCGCGCACGCCGCGCTCGACCGGGCGCGTGACGCTCGACGACGTGGCTCAGGCCGCAGGCGTCAGCCCGATCACGGTCTCGCGGGCCTTGCGCGGGGCACGCAGCGTGGCGCCGCATCTGGTCGAACAGGTCCGGCAGGCCGCTGTCGCGCTGGGTTACGTGCCCAATCTGGCCGCACGGTCGCTGGCTTCGAGCCGCAGCCAGTCGGTGGCGGTGCTGGTGCCGCTGCTCTCCAACCAGTTGTTCGTCAACCTGCTCGAGGCCGCACAGACGGTGTTCATGCAGGCAGGCTACCAGACCCTGCTGGGCGTGACCCACTACCGCCCCGAGGAAGAGCAGCGCCTGTTGCAGATCCACACCGCGCAGCGCCCGGCCGGCCTGCTGCTGACCGGCTTCGACCACACGCCGGCGACACGCGAACTCATTGCCCAGAGCGGCATTCCCTGCGTGCACATGATGGAGCTGGCACCGGGCGAGCCCGAGCTGCCCTGCGTGGGTTTTTCGCAGACCGATGCCGGCCGCGACATCACGCGGCACCTGCTGGCGCGGGGCCGCCGGCGCATCGCCTTTGCCGCTGCCCAGCTCGATCCCCGCGCGATGATGCGGGCCGAAGGTTACCGGCAGGTCATGCGCGAGGCCGCGTGCTACGACGCAGGCCTGGAATGTCTGGATGCACAGCCTTCGAGCATGGCCCTCGGCGGCCGCATGTTCGAGCGGCTGATGGCCGAGCGGCCCGATGTGGACGCCATCTTCTTCTGCAACGACGACCTGGCCCACGGGGCCTTGCTGGCCGCGCAGCGCATGGGCGTGGCGGTGCCGCAGCGCGTGGCCATGGCCGGCTTCAACGACCTCGAGGGCAGCGACCTGATGCTGCCGCCGCTGACCTCGGTGCGCACGCCGCGTGTCGAAGTGGGGCAGCAGGCCGCGCAGATGCTGCTGGCCCTCATCGAGGGAGAGCCGCTCGAGCCGGTCCAGGTCGATCTGGGCTTCGAGGTGGTGGTGCGCCAGAGCACCTGAAGACGAACGCGAGGCGGAGCGGCGCCGCGTCGGGCGAACTGGGCAGAAGTGTACGATTTTGGCTACTTTTTTGTAAAAACTAATAACAACCATTATTAATACGAATCTATAATTCACACCTCTCGCCAGCCCCGTCAGCGCTGCTGCAGCCCTGTCTTCTCCCAACCGAAGCCAGGGCATTTTTACGCCGCGTCCTTGATTCGCCAGCCATGTCGTTCCCACCCTTCCCGAGGTTCCTGACCTATGGTTTGCCCCGAATCGACGCCGGTTGTGGCGTTTTCCTCTTCTGCAGCGTCCGAACTGCGCCCCCGCCGCCGCCTGGTGGTCCTCGCCGTGCAGGGCGCCTTGCTGGCGATGGCTGCACCCGCGCTGCACGCCCAGACCGCCGTGTTCCCATCGAACGAGGCCGCGAGCGTGCGGACCTTGCCGGTGGTGGAAGTGAAGGCCGAGCGCGAACAACAGGCGCAGCACACCCCCGGCGCCACCACCACGCTGACGCTGGAAGACCTCGAGAAGCCCGGCATCAACAGCATGGCCGACGTGGTGCGTTACCAGCCGCTGGTATCCGCCCCTGGCGTGGCCACGGGCGCTTCGCGCAACAAGAGCAGCTTCGACCGGGGCGGCACGACCGGCTACAACATCCGCGGCATCGAGGGCAACCGCATCGGGCTGGACATCGACGGCATCGAACTGCCCGATGCCACCACACGTCCTTATGTCAGCCGGGTGGGCAGCAACACCTTTGGTGTGGGCCGCGACTTCATCGACCCCGAGATGTTCTCGGGTGTCGACATCCAGTCGGGCACGACCTCGTCGCGGCGCTCGGCCGGCGGCATCGGCGGCGCGGTGGGTTTCAAGACCAAGTCGCCCGAGAACTACCTCACGCCGACCAAGTCCAGCTACTTCGGCGGCAAGCTCGGCTACGATTCCGCCGACCGGTCGTGGAACGAAAGCGTGACCGCAGCCGGACGCAGCGGTGCGCTCAGCGGCCTGATCGCCTATTCGCGTCGCGACGGCCACGCGTTGCGCAACAACAGCGACACCATCGACAGCTACCCCGACAACTGGCATTCCGACGCGCTGCTGCTCAAGGGCGGCCTGCAACTGTCGTCCGAACACAAGCTGGGTCTGTCGGCCGATCTGTATCGCCGCAAGAACAACACGGTGTTCGATGCCTGGGACAGCAACGGTGCCGCCATCACCGAAAACTCGCGCCAGCACAGCGACACGGCGCGCAACACGCTGCAATTCAGCCACCTGTGGACGCCCAGCGCCGGCTGGCTCGACCAGCTCGACACCCGGGTGTTTTTCCAGGACACCGATACCCGCGACGCCACCGACACCACCCCGCTCGCCGGCGGCAGCGTGACTAACAACCTGTCGCAGAACAAGACGCGGACCTGGGGCTTTTCCAGCACGGCCGAAAAACGCTTCGACAACCACCGCGTGAGCGTGGGCGTCAACGCATCGACGCAGAAAATCGACCGGCCGTGGAGCGTGTCGGGCTACATGAAACCCCAGCCCGACACCACCAACAACCGCTTCGGCCTGTTTGTCGAGGACGAGATCACCTTCAATGCGGGCGGCAGGCGCCTGGCCCTCATCCCCGGCCTGAGAGTCGACCGCTACGAGATCAAGGCCCGCGACCTGGACAACTTCGTCAGCGGCGTGCTGACGCAAGCCGATGTGGAAAAACTGTATGGCAACGTGCCGACGCGCAACGTCGTCAGCCCCAGCCTGAGCCTGGTCTACGACATCCAGCCCAAGCTGAGTGCCTATGTGCAGTACAAGCGCAGCGGCCGCGTGCCGACGGCCGGCGAGATCTTCGGCTCGTGGAACATGGCCAGCAACTACAACACAGGCAATCAGTACGCGCTGACCGGCAACCGCGACCTGCAGGACGAGACGGCACAGTCCATCGACATCGGCCTGAAGGGCCAGCCCACGCCAGGCGTGCAGATGAGTGCCTCGGCCTTCTACACGCACTACAAGGACTTCATCGCCTACACCCGCTACACCCGGGCCAGTGCCCCGGATCTCTTCACCAACGTGCCCGCACACATCGGCACCATCTACCAGGCTGAAAACCGCGACAAGGCCCACATCTACGGCTTCGAAGTCAGCACCCGCCTGGACCACGGCCAGTGGGCGCCGGCCGTGCGCGGCCTCTACAGCACCTGGGCACTGGGCTACAGCAAGGGCAGTTCCAAGTCGCGCTACGACGGCGACACCGATACCGACCTCGACAGCGTGCTGCCCAGGAAGGCCATCGTCGGCATCGGTTTCGACGCCCCGCAGAAGCGTTGGGGTGCCGGCCTGACCGGGACTTTCGTGAAGAGCAAGCGGGCCATCGCCACCAACCGCAACAGCTACGCCAACGGCGGCACAGCCATCACCGAGTCGACCACCACGCTGTTCACGGTGCCCGGCTACGCGGTGTTCGACCTGGGCGGCTACTGGCAGATCAGCAAGAACGTGCGTCTGAGCGGCGGCATCGCCAACATCACCGACAAGCGTTACTGGGACTACGCCAGCGCCCGCAACCTGCAGGTGTCGCCGGCCTCGGCGCGCGACGCGCGCGACATCGAACTGCTGACCAACCCGGGCCGCACCTACAGCCTGGCCCTGTCCGTGGCGTACTGATCCCCCTCGACGGGCGCACGCCAGGTGGTGGCGGCGCCCTGAATCTTTTTCCCCACTCGAAAACCAGGAGAACTCCATGCGTGCAGCGATCCGGCCCCTGGCGGCCCTCATTCCCTTGCTCCTCGTCGGCTGTGCCGCAACCCAGTCGCCCTCGGCGGCAACCGGCCAGCCGCCGCGTCCGGCAGGCGGCCATGGCCAGAAGGCTTTCATCGGCAGTTTCGACGGCAATCGCGACGGCGTGGTCACGCGTGCCGAATACGATGCCATCCGCAAGCAGCGTTTCGACAGTGCCGACAAGAACGGCGACGGTTTCCTGAGCGAAGAGGAATACGTGGCCGAGTACGAGCTGCGCCTCAAGCAGCAGTACCTGGCCGATGGCCGCGAGCCCGATGCGGCCTACGCAGGCAACATCAAGCAGGCGCACGTGCGTTTTGCCTTGCTCGACCGCGACCGCGACGGCCGTCTCTCGCGTGAAGAGGACTTGGCCATTGCCGACAAGACCTTCAAGGCGCAGGACACCAACGGCGATGGCGTGGTCTCGGCCGCCGATCCGCAGAAAGCCCCCGCCGGCGACGGCGCCACGCCCTGATGGGGACCCCGACCGATACCCGTCCACCGACGGCATGGGTCGGTGCCGCGCTGGCGCTCGGACTGGCCTGCGGGCCGGCCGCCGCAGCCGGCCTGAGCCTGGACGTGACCTTGCCCGAGGTGCAGACGGGCCCGGTGCACCGGCCCTATCTGGCGGCCTGGGTCGAACGTCCGGCGGACCAGTCCGTGGCCGGCACGCTGGCCGTGTGGTACGACCAGCGCCTGCGCGACAACCTCGGCACCACCTGGCTGCGCAATCTGCGCACCTGGTGGCGCAAGGCCGGCGAGACGCTGGTCCTGCCGGCCGATGGCGTCAGCGGTCCGACACGGCCGTCGGGGCGTCACACCCTGCGTTTCGGCCCCGATCATCCGGTCCTCGCCGGGCTGCCTGCGGGCGAGTACAACCTGGTGGTCGAAGTCGCCCGCGAGCAAGGCGGACGCGAGCTGCTGCGCGCGCCTTTCCAGTGGCAGGGGGCCGCGGCCGGCGCGGCTGCGGCACAGGCCCATGTCAATGGAACCAGCGAAATCGCCGCCATCCAGGTCGGCGTCGGCCGCTGATGAAGAAGGGCGTCTGGCGATGAACGGCAAACGTGCGTTCTGGCTGCGGCAACTGCACACCTGGCACTGGGTTTCGGCCGCCGTCAGCCTGCTGGGCATGCTGCTGTTCGCGGCCACCGGCCTGACGCTCAACAACGCCGCCTGGTTCAAGACCCAGGCCGTGACGCAGGAGCGTGAACTCGCCCTGCCGCCCCCGCTGCGGCAGGCCTTGTCCGAACTGCCCCGCGAGGGCCGCATCGCCGTGCCGCCCGCCCTGGCCGGCTGGGCCGCACGACAGTTCGGCATCGAGCTGGCCGGCCGTGAAACCGAGGCCAGCGCCGACGAGCTCTACATCGCTCTGCCGGGGCCGGGCCACGACAGCTGGCTGGCCATCGACCGGGCCGAGGGATGGGCCGTCTACCGCCAGACCCGCATGGGCTGGCTGGCTTTTCTCAACGACTTGCACAAGGGCCGCCATGCGGGCGTGGCATGGTCATGGTTCATCGACGTGATGGCCGTGGCCTGCATCGTTTTTTCGCTCACCGGACTGGGTCTGCTTTACCTGCATGGCCGCGGCCGGCCCATGACCTGGCCGCTGGCCAGCCTGGGCCTGGTGGTGCCGCTGGTGCTGGTGCTGCTGTTCATCCACTGACCGACTTGTCCACAGGCCGGCCAGTCCGGATGCCTGTGGATAGCCTCCGATTGGCCCGCATGTCTCTTCCGCCCCGCAACCGTGTCCTGATCCCGCCCACGCCCCACGCGCCCGAACTGCCGCTGGGCCGCACCGTGCTGGCGCTCTCGGGCCGCAGCATGGGCATGGCCTGGAACGCCCGCCTTGCGGTGTCGCAGGCGACGAGCGAGGCCGCGCTGCGAACGGCCATCGAAGACGAGCTGTCGTATACCGCCGCGTTGTTCAGCCATTGGGAGTCCGGCAGCGAACTCTCGCGGTTCAACCGTTCCGCACCGGGCCCTTGGCCGTGCTCCGACGATTTCTGGCATCTGATCCAGGACGGCCTGGCGCTGGCGCAGGATAGCGGCGGTGCCGTCGACCCGACGCTGGGCCGGCTGGTTCAGGCCTGGGGGTTCGGACCTTCGGCCAGCCGCCACGCACCCGCCGCGGCCCGTGTGCCCGAACCGCAGGTGCTCGCTGCAGCCTTGCAGGCCAGCGGCTGGACGCATCTGCAGACCGACCCCGCGCGCCGTGCCCTGCTGCAGCCCGGGGGGCTGTGGCTCGATCTCGGCGGTCTCGCCAAAGGCTGGGCCGTCGACCGGATCTCGCAGCGCCTGGCCGACGAAGGCGCCGCGTCGCACCTGTTCGAGCTCGGCGGCGAGTGCCGCGCCCGGGGCGTCAGGCCCGATGGCCAGCCCTGGTGGGTGGAACTCGAGAATCCGCCCGGTGCAGCCCTGCCGCTGTCTCTTATACACATCTGACGCTGCCGACGACTCCTTACGTGTA
>ERZ1032267.24-NODE-24-length-13624-cov-19.791142_pt1 | contig 13624 bp, 15 predicted proteins | sample MGYA00517112_ERZ1032267 | MGnify/ENA primary metagenome ERZ1032267 (study PRJEB33718, sample SAMN03160165) | human skin metagenome | collected 2014-02-25 | study: EMG produced TPA metagenomics assembly of the PRJNA266117 data set (Human skin bacterial metagenome... | reverse complement strand
GCTGCAGATCCGTGTCACCCCCGGCGGGCACCACAGGGCCTGCGTCAGCGTGGTCGACACCGGTCAGGGCATCCCCGAGCAATACCAGAACGACATCTTCGGCGAGTTCATCACCGTGCCGTCGTTTGCGCGCAGCCCGTCGACCGGCGGCGTCGGTTTGGGGCTCGCCATCGTCTCGCGGCTCGCGCACGCGCTGGGCCATTCGCTGCGCATGCGTTCGCGCGTGGGGCGCGGATCGACCTTCCGCATCACGCTCGACGACAGCGTGACCAGCCAGATCGACCCGCACGCCCGGGTGGCCGCCGAAGTCTCCGCCCTCTGAGGGCGGCTTCGGCCGCGCAAGAAAAAACGGCCCGAAGGCCGCGGCGGATCCACCTGCTCGGTGGACCGGTCAGGCTCGTCCGCCGAGCCGTCAGCTCTGCAGGTAGCCGTGACGGCGTGCGTAATGCACGGCCTGGCTGCGATTCTTGACCTGCAGCCGGCGGAACAGCCGCCACAGGTGAACCTTGACGGTGTGCTCGCTGATGGCGAGCTTGTCGGCGATGTCGCGATTGCTCAGGCCTTCGTCGAGCATGCCGATGAGCTGCTTCTGGCGCTTCGACAGCGTCTGGCTGCTGGCGCCTGCCGTTTCCGCAAGGTCTTCGTCGATGGCCAGCAGGCTCGCCAGCGCGGACTGGATCTGCTGTGCCGGTGCCGATTTCTCGATGTAGACGTCGGCGCCTGCAGCCAGGCAGGGACCTTCCATGTCGTCGGCAGGCGAGGCAGAAATCACGGCCAGCGGCAGTTCGGGGAACATGGCACGGACCTGCATGACACCGGAGACGCCGGTGGTGTCCGGCAACTTCAGGTCGAGGCAGATCAGTCGCGGCTCACCGTGCGTGCGCACGGCCGAGGCCAGCGCAGACAGCCGTGCCAGCTTGACGATCTGGCCGTCGGGATAGAGCCTGCGGAGCATGATGCCCATGGCATCGCTCATGAGCGGGTGGTCGTCGATGACGTAAAGGCACATGGTTTGTAGTGGCCGGTTCAAGTGTGGGTGGTTGACCGAGGAAAAACTCACCGTGTGGTGGCGGAATCCGGTGCAGCATTCGATGCAGCCTCGGAATCTTTTTGAAGCTGGCTCAGTACGTTTTGTAACGCGGAGTGACTGGTTTCGTCAACCGGGTCGAACCGGGTCACCTCGGCTTGGTAGGCGGGCCAGCCTTGCGTCTTGAGCCGGGCGATCAGTGCCGCGGCATCCTTGGGCGAGGCAAAACCGCCGCTTTGCAGCAGAGTCTGGCCTTCGGCAGAGTTGAGCTTGAAATAGAACAGGCCATCGGCTTCGCGGTATTGCTTGAAGCTCGCGCTGCGCGTCGCAGCCGTGTTTCGGGCGGCAGCAGGCGCGGCGACGGCCACCAGCGGGCGCAGGCCTGCTGCTTGGCGCACCGTGGCCAGCAGCGGGGTCGCATGGGCGCGGGCCTTGGCTGCACCGGCATGCAGGATTTCCTCGAGACGCTGCGGATGGGCGATGAGGTCTTCGTACTGGGCTCGCATGGGCGCCACGGTCGTGTCGACCTTCTGGAACAGCAGGTCCTTGGCATCGCCCCAGGCCACGCCGTCGGCATAGGCCTGGCGCATGGCCTCGGTTTCAGCGGGCGTGGCAAAGGCCTGGTAGATCTGGAACAAGGCGCTGCCTTCCACGTCCTTGGGCTCGCCGGGCAGGCGCGAGTCGGTCAGCAGGCCGCCGATCAGCTTGCGCAGGCCGGCCGTCGGCGTGAAGAGGGGGATGGTGTTGTTGTAGCTCTTGCTCATCTTGCGGCCATCGAGGCCGGGCAGGGTCGAGACCTGCTCGTCGACGGCAGCCTGGGGCAGCACCAGGTGCTCGCCGTAGAGATGATTGAAGCTGCTGGCGATGTCGCGTGCCATCTCGATGTGCTGGACCTGGTCGCGGCCCACCGGGACGAGGTGGGACTTGAACATCAGGATGTCGGCAGCCATCAGCACCGGATACATGAACAGGCCAGCCGTGACGTCGGCATCCGGATCCTGGCCGGCAGCGGCGTTCCGGTCGACCGAGGCTTTGTAGGCGTGCGCGCGATTGAGCAGGCCCTTGCCGGTCACGCAGGTCAGCAGCCACATCAGTTCCGGAATCTCGGGGATGTCCGACTGGCGATAGAAGGTCACGCGCTCGGGATCCAGACCGGCGGCAATCCAGGTCGCGGCGATTTCGAGCGTGGAACGCTGGATGCGTGCCGGTTCGTCGCACTTGATCAGCGCATGGAAATCGGCGAGGAAATAGAAACTCTGGGTGTCGGGCTGGCGGCTGGCTTCGATGGCCGGACGAATGGCGCCGACATAGTTGCCCAGATGGGGCGTGCCCGTCGTGGTGATTCCCGTGAGTACACGTTGAATGGTCATGTTGTTCGATCGCGGGCGGGCAGTCCGCCTGTAGCGACTATTTACTACAAAAAAGATCGTTTCAGGCCAGGAGACGCAGCGGTGACAACAGCAGATTGATGATGCTGGAGCCCAGCAGAATCAAGGGGCGCAACCAGAGCGACCCCATCACGCCGGCGACGACCAGGCCGAGGACGATGAAAAAACCGTAAGGTTCGATGCGGCTCACGGCCTGTGCCTGCTTCCAGGGTAGCAGAGCCACCAGCACCCTGCCGCCGTCGAGCGGAGGGATAGGAAAGAGGTTGAAGGCCCACATCACCAGATTGACCAGAATGCCGGCCCGTGCCATTTCAAGGAAAAAACGCTCGTCGATGCCCGAGAGCAGCATCGTGAAAAGCACGAGCGCCCAGAGTATGGCCTGAGCGAAGTTGGACATGGGCCCCGCCAGCGCGACCCAGATCATGTCGCGCCGTGGATTGCGCAGATGGCTGAAATTGACGGGCACCGGCTTGGCATAACCGAACAGGAATGCACCCGAGGTTGCGAAGTACAGCAGCACCGGCATCAGGATGGTGCCGATGGGGTCGATGTGCTTGAGGGGATTGAGCGTCAGCCGGCCCATCATGGCGGCCGTGTTGTCGCCGAAGTGGCGGGCTGCATAGCCATGCGCTGCCTCGTGGACCGTGATGGCGAACAGCACGGGCAGGGCATAGATCAGAACGGTTTGGAGTATGTCGGCATTCACAATGGACTATTGTCGCATCCGGAAACGATGTTGCCGCGTAAAGTCCGCTTTCAGTCGCCGCCCACGATTTCGTAAGGACCGCCGCGGGCCAGCGCGCGGGCATAGGCCGGCCGGGCATGGACGGTTTCGAGGAAGGTCCGCAGCGCCGGATAACGGACATCCAGCCCCCCGCGTGCAGCGGCCGCCTCGAGCGGGAAACTCATCTGAATATCGGCGGCACTGAAGGTTTCCCCAGCGAACCAGGGGCTCCGGGCCAGGGTCGACTCCATGTATTCCATCTGTGCCGCCAACTGCGGCACGATGAATCGGCTCTTGACGCTGTGGCTGATGCGCTGTGCCACCGGCTTCACGAAAAACGGCATCGGCGTGCGTTCGATCTTGTCGAAAACAAGTTTCAGCAGCAACGGCGGCATGGCCGAGCCTTCCGCAAAATGCAACCAATAGCGGTACTTCAAATGGTCGTCGGTGCCGGCGGGGGGGATCAGTCGGCCGTGTCCGTGACGCTCGACGAGGTACTCGATGATGGCACCCGACTCGGCAACCACCCGGTCACCGTCGGTGATGACCGGCGACTTGCCCAGCGGGTGCACGGCACGCAGGGACGCCGGCGCCAGCATGGTTTCCGGATTGCGTTTGTAGCGCTGGATCTCGTACGGCAGTTCCAGCTCTTCGAGCAACCACAGCACCCGCTGCGAACGCGAGTTGTTGAGGTGATGGACGGTGATCACGGCAAGCTTTCGAACGATGGCGTTCAGCGGTTCTTGAAGACCGGCTGGCGTTTCTCGACGAAGGCCTGCATGCCTTCCTTCTGGTCTTCGGTGCCGAAGAGGGCGTGGAACAGCCGGCGCTCGAACTGGATGCCGTCGCCCAGGCCACTCTCGAAGGCCCGGTTGACGGACTCCTTGGCCGCCATCACGGCCAACTGGCCGTAGCCCGCGATGAGCAGGGCGGCGCCCAGCGCCTCTTCGAGCAGCTTGTCGGTGGGAACGATGCGGCTGACCAGGCCGGCCCGTTCGGCTTCGCCGGCATCCATCATGCGGCCGGTGAGTGCCAGGTCCATGGCCTTGGCCTTGCCGACGGCGCGCGGCAGGCGCTGCGTGCCGCCGGCGCCGGGGATCACGCCCAGCTTGATTTCGGGTTGGCCGAACCGGGCATTCTCGGCCGCGATCAGCATGTCGCACATCATGGCGAGTTCGCAGCCGCCACCGAGCGCATAACCGGAAACGGCGGCGATCACGGGTTTGCGGACCTTGGCCACGGCTTCCCAGTTGCGCGAGATGTAGTTGCCGCCATAGGCGTCAGCAAAACCGTAGCCCGCCATGCGGCTGATATCGGCGCCGGCGGCAAAGGCCTTCTCGCTGCCGGTGATGACAATGGCGCCGATGGCCGGATCGGCATCGAACGCGAGCAGGGCTTGGCCCAGTTCGTCCATCAGCTCGTCGTTGAGGGCATTGAGTTGTTTGGGACGGTTGAGCGTGATGAGGCCGACTTTTTCGCCTTCGGTTCGGACCAGGATGTTCTGATAAGTCACGGCGGGTCTCCGGTGGAATGGCACTGCCGCCCGGTCTGTCCGGGCGTCGGAGCGGCACAAGAATCTGTGCCGTTCCGGTTGTCCACTATAGCGAAGATGCCTGCCGCCACGGCCGGTCCGGTGTGGGGCCCGGAGCCGTTCGGGAGCCGGTGCTGTCGCCCAGCGGACAACCCGGCCAGTAAAGCGCCGGGACTCTCGCGGCTCAGGCTCAGGCCGCGAGGCTGGCGTGCAGCGGCGTGACATCGTGCCAGGCGGTGCCCGACACGGGATCGGCCACGACCACCCCGGGTGCGTGGGCGAGCCCGGCGACGGCCTGTTCGAGGTGCTGCCGGGCGATGTCGGGCCGGTTGTTCTGCTGGCTCAGGTGCGCTCCGACCACCAGCGCCAAGGCATCGTGCATGAGGGCGGCGACCATTTCGGCGGCCACCGCATTGGCGAGGTGGCCATGGCTGCCCGAGATGCGGCGCTGCAGGAAGTAGGGATAGGACGAGGCCGCCAGCAGCGCGGGATCATGGTTGCTCTCGATGATCAGCGCGTGGCACTGCTGCAGGTGCTGCATGACATGGGGCGTGGGCATGCCCAGGTCGGTTGCGATGCCCAGCTTGTGCACCCCGTCCGTACAACTCAGTTGCAGGGGTTCGCGCGCGTCGTGCGGCACCGTGAAAGGTGTGAAGCGGATGTCGCCGAGGGCCACCGGCTGGTTGTCGCGTGCCTCGCACCAGGCTTGGCCAAAATCCAGGCGAGGCAGCGCAGAGCGGGTGCCCGCGCTCATCCAGACCGGCTTGTCGTACCGGTGGACCAGCTTTTCCACGCAGCCGATGTGGTCGCTGTGTTCGTGGGTGATGAAGATGCCGTCGATATCGTCGATCGCCAGTCCGGCTGCGGCCAACCGGGACTGCAACTGCCGGATGCCCAGCCCGCAGTCGACCAGCAGCCGTGTCGGGCGCAGGCTGTGCGGCTGCTGGGCTTCGACCACGGTGGCATTGCCCGTGCTGCCGCTGGCGAGGTTACGGAAACGAAGCATGTCGAAACGGGGCTCCGAAAAGCGCGGACTTAAAAGACAACAAGCAGCCCGAGGCTGCCTGCATGGAGAAAACCTGGCGGGGCAGGGCGGCGTGCCCGGTCGACCGGACCGGGCGCGCCACACCTGTGCCGCAGGCGAGGACCTGGATTACTTCAGGTCGTCGGCCAGGATGGAAACGATGCGCTGGGCATTGTTCGAGCTTTCGGCTGCGCCGCTGCTGTTGAGCACGGTGACCACGCTGCTGCTGCCCTGGCTGCGCACCACGATGCGGTACTGCTGGGGAGCCGGACCCGTGGCGGTGGCGCCGAGCATGCGGCTGAAGAAGCCAGGCTGCTTCTGGGGACCATCGGTCGGCGGCACGTAACGCACGTAGTACACGCCTTGGGCGCGGTCGCGGTCTTCGACCGTGAAGCCGGTGCGATCCAGGCTCAGGCCGACACGACGCCAGGCGCGGTCGAAGTCGTCGTTGAGCTCGACGGCCGGCTGGCCGTTGATCGTGCTCACCTTGGCGGGCGCGGTGACCGGAGCCGAAGCCGCTGCCACGGTCTGTGCACGCTGCTCGTCGACACCCAGGCGCACCATCAGGCGGCGCAGGAACTCGGTTTCGAGCTCGGGATCGGCGTCGCGGGGAGCCCAGATGGTCGAACCGATCGCACTCAGGCTGGTCTTGGTGTCGGGGGCGACTTCCTGCATGCCGCGGTGGGTGATGTAGATCTCCGTGCCGTTGCTCGAGCGCTCGATGCGTGTGCGGAACTTGTCGCGTTCGCCGGTCGAGTACAGGCCGTCGAACACCTTGCCCAGCGTGTTGCGGATGAAATCCTGCGGAATCTTGGCGCGGTTCTCGGCCCAGTCGGTTTCCATGATGCCCAGGCGCTCGTCGTCCTGCACCAGCAGGAAGCCGTTTTCCTGCCAGAAGTCACGCAACTGGGGCCAGACTTTTTCGGCCGGCAGGCTGACCACCAGCCAGCGCTGCGAGCCCTGGCGTTCGATGCGCACGTCGCCCACGGCGTTGGCGGCAACCGGCGCCTGTTTGGCCGCTGCACCGGGCTGGGCCACACCCATGCTGCTGGCCGTCACGGCATCGCCGGGCAGCGCATAACGGGTCTGCGAGGTCAGCTGGTTCAGATCGGGCGGAACTTCGAGAGTAGGAGCACGCTGGGCACTGCGGTAGTTGACTTTTTCTGATTGGAGGCCTGTGCTGGTGCACGCAGCCAGGGAGCAGGCCACGGCCAGAAGCGACAGGCGGGCAAAAGGATGTGCGAGCATGTTTTCCTAGAACAAAAAAGATCAGTCGATCAGGCCGCCGGCTTGCAGGGCGGACTCGACGGTGGCGTGGAATTCCGGCGACAGCGGTGTCATCGGCAGGCGCAGCGTGGGACCGGCCAGGCCCATGCGGTGCATGGCCCACTTGACCGGGATCGGGTTGGGTTCGACGAACAGTGCACGGTGCAGCGGCAGCAACTGGCGCTGCAGAGCCATGGCCTGCGGCGCATTGCCGGCGATGGCCGCCACGCAGAGCTCATGCATCAGGCGCGGTGCCACGTTGGCCGTCACGCTCACGTTGCCATGGCCGCCGCAGAGCATCAGCGCCACGGCCGTGGGGTCGTCGCCCGAGTAGATGCCGAAGCCCTCGGGTGCTTCCTTGATCAGCCACTGGGCCCGTTCGATGTTGCCGGTGGCTTCCTTGACGCCGAAGATGCCCGGCACCTGGGCCAGACGCAGCACGGTGTGGTGCTGCATGTCGGCGACGGTGCGGCCGGGCACGTTGTACAGCATGATGGGCAGGTCGCCCACGGCTTCGGCAATGGCCTTGAAATGCTGATACTGGCCTTCTTGCGTCGGCTTGTTGTAGTAGGGGACCACCTGCAACTGGCAGTCGGCGCCCACGCCGCGTGCGTACTTGGCCAGTTCGATGGCTTCGGCGGTGGAGTTCGCGCCGCAGCCGGCCATGATGGGCACGCGTTTGGCAGCCTGCTCGACCGACACGCGGATGATCTCGCAGTGTTCTTCGACATTGACGGTGGGCGACTCGCCCGTGGTACCGACCACGCCGATGCAGTCGGTTCCTTCGGCAATGTGCCAGTCGATGAGCTTGCGCAAAGCCGGATAGTCAACGCTACCGTCTTCGTGCAAGGGAGTGGTCAGAGCAACGATGCTGCCTGTGATGAGTGTCATGTTCTCGGGTCGTCTGTTGAAACACCAGTCGAGCATTCTACCCAGTGCCGCCGCCCGGCTGGCGGGTATGCCGTACGGGGGGACGCTTGGGCGGCGTTCGGTGTTCCAGTAGCTCTAGAGTGAATATCGGCGGGCAGGTTCCCCGCTTTGCGCAGCTTTGCTTTCGCGAACGGCGGCGATACGCTGGATGAAGCGTCCGGGCGGTGCCTCGAAACCGTCTTCGTAGGCCACGACCCGAAGGCCTGCACGAGCGGCGTGAAGCAGCAGTTCGCCGGGTTGCAGAAGGAAGTCGGGGCGGCTGGGTTTGCCGATGCCGGCTTGGTCGCGCGTGAAAGTTTCGTAAATCAGGACACCGTCTTCGGCAAGGCTGTCGGCCAGCGCCGGGAGCAAGGGGCGCCACAGGTAATGGGTGACGACGACCAGGTCGAAACGCCGGCCCCCGAAAGGCCAGGGGGCCTGCTCCAGGTCGCTGCACACCAGCCTGGACGACGGAAGGCCGGGCAGGGCCTGCTGCAGCGAGGCGATGGCCTGCGCGTCGCGGTCCACCGCATGCAGGCTGAAACCCGACTGCGCCAGCCATCGTGCGTGGCGGCCACTGCCGCAGGCGACATCCAGGGCGTCGCCGCCGGGCCGTGCCAGAGCCGCCCATCGCACCACCCAGGGCGAAGCCGGCATACCCGTCGATCCGGCATGCATCAGCGCACGCTCCCGCCGAAACACGACCACATCTGCTGTCCCAGCGTGAGGACCAGATCCGGCCGGGTGTACAGCATGAAGACTGCGCCCAGCACCAGGCCGGCCAACAGCCACAGCGTGGCCGGCAGCCACCGGCGGTGGCCAGGGGCGACCGCCTGAAGGCGGGGTGGGTCCGCCGCGGAGGGCGACGTGTTCAATCGAGGCATGGCAAGGGTTCCCGGGGTTGATGCAGGCTCTGTCCGCGATCTCAGGCGGCCGCCGCCGCGGCTGTCGGGCGTGCGATGGGGGCCTCGCGCACGCCCAGGTTGACGCCGGCGGCCAGCACGCCCAGCGCAATGGAGAGCAGCCACACGATGTCGTAGCTGCCGGTCTGGTCGTACAGCACACCGCCCAGCCATACGCCCAGGAAGCTGCCGACCTGGTGGCTGAAGAACACGAAGCCGCCCAGCATGGAGAGGTGGCGCACGCCGAATATCTGTGCAACCAGGGCATTGGTGGGCGGTACGGTCGACAACCAGAGGAAACCCATGACCGCCGAGAAGATGTAGACCGAGAGGTCGGTGAGCGGGACGGCCAGGAAGACGGCGATGGCGATCGACCGCGCGCCGTAGATGAACGCCAGGATGTTCTTCTTGGCCAGGCGCTGGCCCAGCGAGCCCGCGATGTAGCTGCCGAACACGTTGAACAGGCCGATCAGCGCCAATGCGTAGCTGGCGACCTGGGGCGAGAGGCCATGGTCGCGCAGGTAGCTGGGCATGTGCACGCCGATGAACACCACCTGGAAACCGCAGACGAAGTAGCCGGCCATCAGCAACTGGAAGCTGCGGTAGCCGGCGGCTTCACGCAAGGCCTCGACGATGCCTTGTTTGGGAATGGCCCCGGCGCTCGGGCTGCCGGCTCCACCGGCCGGCGACGATACCGGTTCACGCAGTCCGAGGGCCAGCGGCATGATCACGAGCACCACGGCGGCCAGTGCCAGCAGGGCGCCTTGCCAGCCCAACTGGTCGATCAGCAGTCCCTCCACGGGAACCATGAGGAACTGTCCGAAAGAGCCCGCGGCCGCCGTGACGCCCATCGCCCAAGAGCGGCGTTCGGGCGGAATCTGCCGTCCGACGATGCCGTAGATGACGGCATAGGTGGTGCCGGCCTGGGCCATGCCGATGAGCACGCCGGCGGTCAGCGCGAACATCGTCGGGCTGGTGGACAGGGACATCCCGGCAAGGCCGATGGCATACAGCACCGCACCGGCCAGCAGCACCCGGAAGCCGCCGAAACGATCGGCCGCCATGCCGGCGAAGATGCCGAATACACCCCAGGAAAGGTTCTGGATGGCCAGCGCGAAGGCAAAGGTCTCGCGGGTCCAGCCCTGTTCCTGCGTGATGGGTTGCAGCCACAGGCCGAAGCCGTGCCGGATGCCCATGGACATCGTGACGATGGTGGCGCCGCACAGCAGGACCTGCAGCATGCCGAGGCGCCGGGTCGAGGAGGTCGAATCGTTGGTCATGGAGAGGAAGGCGTGTTGTTATGTCGTTGTGGTGTCTCGGCGAGTCCGCGGATCTCAGTCGTGGCGGATGGCCACCGTCTTGAGTGTGGTGAAGCCGTAGAGGGCTTCGAAACCCTTCTCTCGCCCGTAACCGCTCGACTTCACCCCGCCGAAGGGGAGTTCGACGCCGCCGCCGGCGCCGTAGTTGTTGATGAAGACCTGGCCGCTGTGGATCGCCCGGGCCATGCGCAGTTGCCGGCCGCCGTCGCGGGTCCATACCCCGGCGACCAGCCCGAACCGGGTGGCATTGGCGAGCTCGACGGCCTGCTCGTCGTCCCGGAAGGGCATGGCGGCCAGTACCGGTCCGAAGACTTCCTCCTGTGCCAGGCGGTGGTCCGGCGGGACATCGCGCAGCAGCGTCGGCACTTGATAGAAGCCGGATTCGGGGGCGTCGTCGGCGATCTGGCCCTGCGCCACCATGGGGATGCCTGCGACCTGGGCGTCGGACAGGAAATCCCACACCCGCTGCTGCTGGCTGGCGCGGATCAGCGGACCGAGATCCAGGTCCAGCGCCGCCGGTCCGACGCGCAGGGATTCGAACACCTTGCCGAGCCGGGCCAGCACGTCCTCGTAGATGGGCTGGGCGATCAGCAGGCGCGAGCCGGCCGAACAGGTCTGGCCCGCGTTCTGCACGATGGCATTGACCACGGCCGGAATGGCGCGGTCCAGGTCGGCGTCCTCGAAGAGGATCTGGGGGCTCTTGCCGCCGAGTTCGAGCGTGACCGGGCAATGGCGCTCTGCCGCTGCCTGCTGGATCAGCGTGCCGACGGTGGGACTGCCGGTGAAGCTGATGTGGTCGATGCCCGGGTGGCGGGCCAGTGCATCGCCGACTTCATGGCCCAGGCCGGTGACGATGTTGATGGCCCCTGCCGGGAAACCGGCCTGCGCGGCGAGTTCGGCCACGCGCAGCAGCGACAGGCATGCATCCTCGCTGGGCTTGACCACGCAGGTGTTGCCGGCGGCCAGTGCAGCACCCACGCTGCGCCCGAAGATCTGCATGGGGTAGTTCCACGGGATGACATGCCCCGTGACGCCATGGGGCTCGTGCCACGTCAGCACGCTGTAGCCCTGCTGATAGGGAAGGGTCTCGCCGTGCAGCTTGTCGGCCGCGCCGGCGTAGAACTCGAAGTAGCGGGCCAGAGCCTGCGCGTCGGCGCGAGCCTGCCGCGTCGGTTTGCCGCAGTCTCGCTGCTCGATGGCGGCGAGTTCTTCCGCGTGCTCGGTCACGAGCTGAGACAGCCTGTACAGCAGGCGGCCGCGCTCGACGGCGCTGGTGCTGCGCCAGGTGGCATAGAGGCACTGCTGCGCCGCACCCACTGCGTCGTGCAGATCGGCGGGCGAGCTGCGCTGGATTTCGTCATAGGGCTGACCGTCCGACGGGTCGATGACGGGCAGCGTGCGTCCCGAGAGGGAGGGCACCTGGGCATTGGCGATGAAGTTGAACTGCATGGCAAATCTCGAGTCAATCTGAGGCCCCCGCAGTGTGCACCCGTTAGGAATATTTTGCAGCTTCCGTTATGGTGGAAGCTGGCGGGCGCTGCTGGATGATTGAAAAATCGGCTGCGCGGGCTCTGTAAATCTTTATCTTAAGCTATGAAAAACATAGAATCGAAGTTCACTGCACGTGAACATTTTGGCTTCGGCCTGTCCGTTGCGCGACCCATGATCGCGGCTGGCGTGGCAGCCGGGGCACATGGCCCATGAGCCGGCGGCGCGCTGGTCGCGCCTGTCCGATGGTCTTTTTTTCGCCGTTCAAGTTCTCTCTCAAGGCCGTCCCGGCTTGTGTATTGGGTCTGTCCCTCATGGGCACGACAGGCCATGCGGCCGAAGCCGGCTCCGTGCCGGCCAGTCAGTGGCTTTCACGGCTGAGCCAGGACTCGACCAAGGTGTACGAGTCCGGGCATCCGTCTGCATTCGACCGGCTCTCGGCTCGCAATGCCTCCGAACGGCTGGCTTCGCCGCTGGCGGTGCAAAGGCGGACTGAAGCGCCACCCCTGCCTACTGCAGCCCAGGCAACCGCCCCTGCAAAGAAGAGCGGTGTGGCCTCGGCTCCCGGCAAAGGCAAGTCCGAATCCCGGTCGTCGGCCTCCGGTGAACCCGCCGCGGGTACCGTGGGCAAGACGGCGTCCCTGGTCAGCCAGGCCCAGAGCAAAGCGGCCCAGATGCAGCCGGGTCGGGCGGTGCAGAATGCCCGCACCACCCGACTGAGCCAGGCCGAGCAAGACAAGCTGCATCGCGCAGACTTGCGGGCGGCTCTGGCCGAAGGCCGCATCGGTACCCGTGAGCGCGGAACCGCCAGTTGGTATGCCAACAGCCTGCACGGTCTGCCGACCTCCACCGGCGAGCCTTACGACCGGCATGCCCTGACTGCCGCCCATCCCACGCTGCCCATGGGCACCTGGGTGAAAGTGACGCGCTCGGACTCCCGGCGCAGCGTCGTCGTGCGCGTCAACGACCGCGGTCCTCACGTCAAGCGCCGTATTCTCGACTTGAGCTACCAGGCTGCGCGCACGCTGGGCATCGTCAACAGCGGCACGGCCCAGGTGGTGATGGAAGTGTTGCCCGATCAGGGCCGGCAACGGGTCGCGTCGGCCAATTGAGCGGCCCGTTCAACGGGGATCGAACGGCCAACTGCCAATTGCCAATTGCTCATTGCCAATGGCGGAATGAAGTGCGGATGGCGCCGCCGATCGGTCTGTCGGGCGAGCCACGGATGACGGGGCGCTCGAGGACCGGCGAGGTGTGGCCTCAGGTGCCCGACACGGGCTGTCGCCAGTCTTCCCGGCGAAGGCCGGGGACGGCATCGAACGCGGCATCGGCGCTGACCAACGGCAGTTCGGCCGACAGCGCATGGGCGGCCAGCATCAGATCGTGTTCGCCCAGCGCCAGTTCGCCACGGCGCACCAAGCCGCGGCACTGCACGTAGCGGCTGGCCGCCGCCTGATCCCAGGGCAGGATCTCCACCCAGCGAAAGAACTCGTCCAGCACATCGGCGACGCGTGTGTACCGGTCGCCGTGTGCCTGGGCCAGCCGGTCGACGCTCTCGAGCAGCGCGGCCTGGGTCACCACCGAGATCCCCAGCCGCGGAACGTCCAGCGCCAGCAGGTGGGCCCGCAGGTGCGGCGAGGCACCGGTGATCAGATCCCGCGCCGTGGCCGTGTGCAGCAGCCAGGCGGGCGTCATGGCGCGACGGGCGCCGTTGCGCCCAGGGCTGAAGAGGGCGGCTCCGTCGCGGTGGAGGAGCCGAACTCCGCCATCCATCCGGCCGGGTAGACGGCGCCATCGGCCACGGCAAAGAACTCGCGCCAGTCGCACGGACGGCGCGACAGCACCACGTCACCCGTCACCGGATCGCGTCGGATGTAGACCTCGTCGGTGTCGAAACGAAATTCGGCCGGCAGGCGCACGGCCTGGCTGCGGCCGGTCATGAATGTCTTGGCAGTCTGCATCGCAATGTATTCTTGATAATCGTATATCAATGATATATCTGTCTCTTATACACATCTCCGAGCCCACGAGACTAAGGCGAATCTC
>ERZ1032267.22-NODE-22-length-13727-cov-19.815316_pt1 | contig 13727 bp, 13 predicted proteins | sample MGYA00517112_ERZ1032267 | MGnify/ENA primary metagenome ERZ1032267 (study PRJEB33718, sample SAMN03160165) | human skin metagenome | collected 2014-02-25 | study: EMG produced TPA metagenomics assembly of the PRJNA266117 data set (Human skin bacterial metagenome... | reverse complement strand
CGGCGAGCGCGTGCTGGCCGAAGAGCGCTATTTTCTGGTCCGCATGGACAAGGTCGAGCCGCAGCAGGCGGGATGGACCGAAGTGGAGCGTGGCTGCATTGCCGGGCACCGGTGGTGGGAGATGGCGGAGCTGGCGGCCAGCAGCGAGCGTATCTTTCCGCCGCAGATCGTGGCGCTGGTCGAGCGGGCGCGGCAACTGGACGGTCAGCCCTGAGGGCGTGCCGGCCGCCGATCGTCAGGGGCGGGCGCATGCCGGTGCAAGGATCGCGGATTTGGGCTGCATGCTGCAGTCGTGCGCTCCTACGTGCGCGGGCGAGGCCAGCGGCAAGACTGCTCAGGCCGCAAGACGCGCGGCGCTGCAGGACGGATCGGACAATGAATACACAACAAGCCGGCCCAGCCGGCACCGAACACACGACCCATCACCACGAGGGCGAGAGCGAAAGCGACGAACGCGCCAGGCACCTGCCGTCGAAGGCCGCGGCGGTGCACGAAATCATCTGCGAACATGGGGAAAAGGAACTGCGGCGCGATGCCATGGCGCTGCTGTGGTCCGCCCTGGCCGGCGGCATCACGATGAGCACGTCGTTGGTGGGCGAGGGCGTGCTGATGGCTTATCTGCCCAAGGGCGACCCTTTTTTCCTGATTTCCACGCTCGGTTATCCGCTGGGCTTCATGCTGGTCATCACTGCGTCGCAGCAGCTGTTTTCCGAAAACACCGTCACGCCGGTGCTGCCGGTCATGACCAAGCCCAGCCTCTACGGCCTGTGGCGGCTGGTGCGGCTGTGGATGCTGGTGCTGGCGGGCAATGTCTGCGGCGCGGCCGTGGCGGCCTGGGTCTTTGCGGTGCTGCCGGTGTTCCCGGGCCCGGTGGATGCAGCGTTTCAGGAGCTGGGCGTCAAGCTCATGGAGTACGACGCCTTCACCATGTTTTCAAAAGCCATTCTTTCGGGCTGGCTGATTGCCACGTTGGTGTGGGTGCTCAGCAGCATCGACCAAGGCAAGATCCTCATGATCTTCATCGTGACCTACCTCATGGGCCTCGGCGATTTTCCGCACATCATCGTGGGCTCGGTCGAGGTGCTCTATCTCATGTTCCTCGGCAAGCTGGCCGTGGCCGATGCGCTGTGGACCTTCGGCGTGCCCACGCTGCTGGGCAACCTTCTGGGGGGGACGGTGATCTTTGCACTGATCAGCCATGCGCAGGTCCGCAACGACATCGAGTGATGCCGTGCCGATGCTGCGGCCCGTTCAGTGGCGCGGAGCGGCTGGGGGTTTCGGCACGGGCGGGGGAGCGGATGCAGTGGCAGAAGCGGTGGCGGGTGCCGATGCCGCCGGCAGACCCGGACGGGCCGACGCGGCCTGCGGCGGACGGGTGCGGCGCGTCGCGGCACGCTTGAGCACCATCTCGTTGACCGCTTTCAACGCGGCCTGCCGTTCCTCGTCTTCCTTCTGCTGGCGTTTTCTGTGCTCGGCGGCCTTTCGATTCTTTTCGGCCTGCTCGATGCGCTCGATGCCCAGCAGCAGACCTTCGTAAGCCTGCTGCACCGCATTCGCCACGGCTTGTGCCGTGAGGTTTTCGCGGGCGGGTGCGCGCTTGGCCAGCAGCGTCGCGGCCAAGGTGGCAACGGGGTTGATCAAATCCTTTTTCATCGGGTGGAATTCCTCAACGTACTGCTCTCGAAATACAACGACTCGAGTATGCCGCACGAATCTGAAGGCAACTTGACGAAAACGTGGCGCACAGCCGAATTCTCGAGCGCCGCACGGACGGTGCCCGCGTGCGCCGAGAGCGCGGCGTGAACGGTCTCAGCCCTTGCGGTCCGAATGCAGTTCAGAAGGGGGTTTGAGGCGTCCACTGTCCGCACCTTCGTCGTCCCAGGTGCCACCCTGACGCACGGGGTGAGGACCATTCGGGCGGCTCTCGTCGCCATCGTCGAAGTCCAGAGGCTGGGGCGGTGCCGACTGGTCGTCGATGCCCGTGGTGTCGTCGCGCCATTCGTCATCCGATCCGTCGTCGTGGCGCGAACTCGCTTGGCCTTCCAGGGGCCAGGTCTCGCCCGGCTCGATTTCGTCCTCGGGCGTGGCCAGGGTGTCGGGATCGACGGGCAGGTTGGGTTCTCCGTCGTCCACGGGATGGCGGGTGTCGTCGGGGCGGCTGTTCTTGGGGTTCGGGTTGGCCATGGGGTCTCCTGTCTGTGCTGCGGCATTGCATGCGAAAGAAATACGGATGCATGAACGCATGGTGCGCCCGGGACGGGGCCGTGCCTGTCGGCGACGGATGGGCAAGGCGGGTAGGAAGAGGCCGGTCATGCCGCGAACCGGCCTGCGTGCGCCGTGACCAGCGGCGTCAAGGACTTGGAGAACGACATTGAAGACCGTTTAACCGTTTAGATCGTATGCATGTTCGACGCCAGTTTTCCGCATGTGAATACACGGCATGGGCGTACATTGCAGGGCTTGCAAGGTCTTTGATGTTCGAATCCGTCATGCGCACGGAAGATGACGGACGGAGTGTTAGAGAAAGTCCGATCCGTTAGAGAAATGGCCAAAAAAAAGCACTCGACCCAAATGAGCCAAGTGCTTGATAAATATCATTAATTTGTGGTCGGAGCGGAGAGATTCGAACTCCCGACCCACTGGTCCCAAACCAGTTGCGCTACCAGGCTGCGCTACGCTCCGACACGAAGCTCGCCATTGTAGCGGGTTTTTGGCAGGCGCCTGGACTCGGCATGGGCTCAGGCTTTCTGGGCAAATTGCCAGGCCAGTCTGGCCAAGGGGACGGCGCCCCGAGCCGACGCCATGGCCTGTGCGCTCGAGGCCGTGCCGTCTTCCACGCGCTTGGCGATGCCTTGCAGGATGGCGGCCATGCGAAACAGGTTGTAGGCGAGGTAGAAGTTCCAGTCTTCGCGCAGGGCAGCAGGATCGGCCAGGCCGGTGCGTTCGCAATAGCGGCGGATGTAGTCCGATTCGGAGGGAATGCCCAATGCCGCCAGATCCAGTCCGCCGATGCCCCGGAAAGCGCCGGGCTCGATGTGCCAGGCCATGCAGTGATAACTGAAGTCGGCCAACGGATGGCCCAGGGTCGAGAGTTCCCAGTCCAGCACCGCCACGATGCGCGGCTCCACCGGATGGAACATCAGGTTGTCGAGCCGGTAGTCGCCATGCACGATGGCCACCGGCCCGTCGCCGCACGCGCTGGCCGGCATGTTGCGGGGCAACCAGTCCATCAGCCGGTCCATTTCGGGGATCGGGCGGGTGATGGATGCGGTGTACTGCAGGCTCCAGCGCTTGATCTGGCGCGCAATGTAATCGCCCGGCTTGCCGTACTGCGCCAGCCCTGCGGCCTGTACATCGACGCCGTGCAGCGCGGCGATGACGCGGTTCATTTCGTCGTAGAGGGCCCCGCGCTCGGACGGCGTGGCGTCGGGCAGCGACTGATCCCACAGCACGCGGCCACGCATGTCCTCCATGATGAAAAAAGCCCGCCCGATCACGGATTCATCCTCGCACAGGCACACCATGCGTGGCACGGGCACATCGCTGCCGGCCAGCGCCGCCATCACACGGTACTCGCGCTCGATGGCGTGAGCCGAGGGCAGCAGACGTGCCACGGGGCCGGGCTTGGTGCGCATCACATAGGTCTGGCCTGGCGTCGAGAGCCGGTAGGTGGGATTCGACTGCCCGCCCGGAAAACGCGCCAGCGCCAAGGGGCCCGCGTAGCCTTCGACATGGCTGTGCAGATAGGCGTCGAGCGCGTCGCAGTCGATGGCCGTGGCGGTGGCGGTGGACGGCGAGAGTGACGGTTCCTCGTGTCTTGGCGATGCCTTTGTGCTCATGAGCCGCTTTCTCGCCTGCGTTCAGCCGGCATCCGAACTGACGATGCCCAGCAGGGCCTGCCGGTTGCGGATGACCAAGCCGCCGGGTTCGATGCGGATGATGTGATCGCGCTCGAGCGACTTGAGCTCCTGGTTGACGCGCTGGCGCGAGGCGCCCAGCAATTGCGCTAGCTCTTCCTGCGCCAGTTGCAGGCCGATGCGGATCTCGTTGCCGTCGGCCAGGCTGGGCAGGCCGTAACTGCGGGCCAGATGCAGAAGCTGCTTGGCCAGCCGTGCGCGCAGGGGCAGGGTGTTGAGGTCCTCGACCAGCCCGAAGAGCTGGCGGATGCGCCTGGCCTGCAGGCGGGTCAATGCTTCGTACAGCTCGCTGTGCTGGGCCAGTATGCGCTGGAAGTCGGCCCGTGCCACGCACAGCGCCGTGGTGTCGCCGTGGGCATAGGCATCGTGCGTGCGCTGCTCGCCGTCGAACATCGCCACGTCGCCGAACCACACGCCGGGTTCGACATACGTCAGCGTGATCTGCTTGCCGGTCAGCGAGGTCGAGCTCACGCGCACCGCGCCGCGGGCACAGGCCATCCACGACTCGGGCGGATCGCCGCGGGCGGCAATGAGTTCGCCGTCCCTGTAGCGCTTGACATAGGCGCATCGCAGGATGTCGTGGCGCAGGGACGGCGAGAGCGTGGAGAACCAGCGCCCCGCGTTGATCGCTGCACGTTCTTCGATATTGAGAATGGGCTCATCCATGGCGTGTCTTGAGAGTGACTGCGAAGGCGCAAGGCACCTGTTTGAAGCGAGGGCTTCACTCTCACATGCGTGGCCGATACTGTGAATGGGGTTTCCCATGACGCGATGCAGCATGACGCTGCCGGCCGTTGTCTTTCAGCGGTTCGCTGCACCGGCCCGAGGCGCCTTCAGGGGGCCTGCTGCGCCACGCTGTCGCGCAGGCGGTCGCGGCTGCTCGACAGGTGCAGGCGCAGCAGGGCGCGCGCGGCATCGGGGTCGCGGCGTTCGAGCGCGTAGCAGATGTGGTCGTGTTCACGGTGCATGCGTTCGCGCAGCGAGCTCAGGGCCTTGCCCTCGAATTGGCGCGAGCGCAGTTGGGCGCGCGGAATCAACAGGCCGCCGATGTAGTTGAAGAGGCGCACGAACTCGGGGTTGTCCGTCGCCTCGGCAATGGTCCGGTGAAAACGCAGGTCGGCTTCGAACGGCTCCTCGCCCTGGTCGATGGCCGCCAGCATGTCGTCGATGGCCTGGCGCATTTCGTCGATCTGCCGGGGTGTGCGGCGCAATGCGGCCAGCGCGACCGCCTCGGACTCGACCGCGATGCGCAGCTCCAGAACGTTGAGCAGCGACTGCGCGGCCGTCAGGCTTTCGGGCCGGATGGCAAAGGAGTCGGCAAGCGGGGCGGCCTGCTCGACCACAAAGATGCCGACGCCCGGCACGGTGGTCACCTTGCCGCTGGCACGCAGGTTGGCAATGGCTTCTCGCACCACGGTGCGGCTCACGCCGAACTCTTCGATCATCGCCTGTTCGCTGGGCAGCCGCTGGTCTTGCGGATAGAGGCCCGTGGCGATGTGGTCGGCCAAGGTGCGGGTGATGCGCTCGGTGAGGGTTTCGCGTCGGCTCATGTCGGGGCGTGGTTGGCTGGGAATGGAGTCGACCCATCATATGGCATGGTACGGGTTGACTCATATGATGGGTTGTCGTCGGTCCCTGTGATAACAGTCTGAATCCCTGAATTCATGGTCGATTTTCGCTTCTATAAAGGGATAACCCGGAATCGAGAGGTCATATGATGGGTTCAGAATGGGTGTCACGAAAAGACGTCATATGACGTGGCGTCTCCATCACTTCCTTACCACTCGACAAGCATGAAAATCGAAAGCATCAAAGGCCAGGTCTTCACCTTCCCATCCCGTCGGACATCCGACAGCGCAGGGCATTCCCACCCCAGCGACACCGTCACACAGGCCAAGCTGGCGATGCTGACGCTCACGGCCGAAGACGGCACGGCCGGCCGCGTGTTGGCGCCGGTCGAAGTGATTCGTCCTTTCGTGATCAACAGCTTCGGACGCAAGGTGCTGATCGGTCAGGATCCCATGGACCGCGAGCGCCTGTGGCACGACCTGGAGCACTGGCAGCGTGGCAGCGCCGGACAACTGACCGAGCGCGCCCTGGCCGCATTCGATCAGGCCCTGTGGGATCTCGCCGCGCGCAAGCTCGGGCTGCCGGTCTACAAGCTCATCGGCGGCTATCGCGACAAGGTGCCCGCCTATGGCAGCACGATGTGCGGCGACGAGCTCAAGGGCGGCCTGTCCACGCCGGACGAGTACGCGGCCTTCGCGGTCAAGCTGGTGCAGCGGGGCTACAAGGCCATCAAGCTGCACACCTGGATGCCGCCGGTGTCGTTTGCGCCCAGCGTCGAAATGGACATCAAGGCCTGCGAAGCGGTGCGTGAAGCGGTCGGGCCGGACATCGCGCTGATGATCGACGGCTACCACTGGTACAGCCGGATGGAGGCGTTGAAGATCGGCCGTGCGCTCGAGCGCCTGAACTTCACCTGGTTCGAGGAAATGATGAGCGAGCAAAGCATCGCTTCGTACGCCTGGCTGGCCGGGCAGCTCGATATTCCCATCCTGGGCCCCGAAACGGCCGCGGGCAAGCACTGGACGCGCGCCGACTGGGTCAAGGCCGGGGCCTGCGACATCCTGCGCGCCGGCGTGCCCGGCGTCGGCGGCATCGGCCCGACGCTGAAGGTCGCCCATCTGGCCGAGTCTTTCGGCATGGATTGCGAGGTGCACGGCAGCAGCGCGGGCAACCTGGCGGTCTGTGCCGCCATCAAGAACTGCCGCTGGTACGAACGCGGCCTGCTGCACCCCTTCCTGGATTACGACGAAGTGCCTCCCTACCTCAACAGCCTGTGGGATCCGATGGATGCCGACGGTTATGTCCACCTGTCGCAGAAACCCGGTTTGGGCGAGGACATCGATCTCGATTACGTCGAAGCCCATACGATCGAGACGTACTGAAAACCCGAGGCGATTCCCGGGATGCAAAACAAAGGAGACAACGTGGCAGAAGATCCGACAAAAGCCATGACCCCCGTGTTCCGTGCGGCCGAGGCGGGCCGGGTGCTGGCGGCCGGCGTGCGTGCCGGTGTGCTGGCCCTGGGCACCGCGTGTGCGCTGGCCCTTGCCGTGCCCGCCGGGGCTTTGGCCAAGACGCCGCAAGACCAGCTCATCGTCGGCATGAGCATGAACAACCTGCTGTCGCTCGACCCGGCCGCTGCCACCGGCAACGACGTGGTCGAGATCGCGGCCAACCTCTACGACTACCTGGTCGAGCTCGACCCGCAGCGCCTGACCGACGTCAAGCCCGGCCTGGCCGAGCAGTGGGAGATCGCTCCGGACGGCCGCCAACTGACTTTCCACATCCGTTCGGGCGTGACCTTCCATTCGGGATACGCCTTGACCGCGCACGATGCGGCCTGGTCGCTGCAGCGGGTGCTCAAGCTCAATCTGGCGTTGGCCACGGCCTGGAAAAGCTATGGCTTCAACGCCGGCAATGCCGAGCAGCTCATCGCCGCACCGGACGATCGCACGCTGGTGATCCGGCTGCCGAAAGCCACCGACCCCAAGCTGGTGCTGTACACGCTGGCCACCAGCGTGAGCAGCGTGGTGCTGGACCGCCGGACGGTCATGGCGCACGACCGCAACGGCGACCTGGGCCATGCGTGGCTGAGCACCCGCGCGGCGGGCTCGGGGGCATTCAAGCTGGACGAATGGCGCGCCAAGGACGTGCTGCTCATGAGCCGGTACGACGGCTATTGGCGCGGCCCGGCCCGGTTGCGCCGTGTCGTGATGCGCCACATGACCGAGTCGCAGGCCTTGCGCCTGATGATCGAGCGCGGCGATATCGACATCGCGACGGGCATGTCCGTGCCCGACATCCAGGCCCTGCAACGGGCCGGCGACCTGGTGAGCGAAGGCGTGCAGCGCGGCACCATGTACTACGCGGCGGTCAGTGCACGCGAGGGGCCGTTTGCCGATGCGCGGGTGCGGCTGGCGCTGCGTTCGCTGATCGACTACCAGGGCATCAATGCGTCGATCATGCCGGGTTACGGCGTGCTGCATCAGCGACCGGTCCAACGCGGGCTGGATGCCACACTGCCCGAGCCGGGTTATGCGCTCGACGTGGACGCCGCCCGGAAACTGCTGGCCGAAGCGGGTTACCCCCAGGGCTTCAAGACCACCATCCGCGTGCTGGCCGAATCGCCCTTCATCAATATCGCCACCAGCCTGCAGGCGACGCTGGCTCAGGCAGGCATCCAGGCGGCCATCCTGCCGGGCACCGGCAACCAGGTCTATGGCGCCATGCGCGAGCGCAAGTTCGACATCATCGTCGGCCGGGGCGGCGGCGGCGCCGAGCCTCACCCCCATTCCAGCCTGCGGGCCCTGGTCTACAACCCCGACAACCGGGACGAAGCGCGGCTGACCAACTTCCAGGGCTGGCGGACATCGTTCTTCAGTCCCGCAATCAATGCGCGGATCGAGGAGGCGGTCACGCAGGCCGACCCGGTGCGGCAGAAGGCGATGTACCAGGATATCCAGCGCGAGTTCGAGCGCGAGGTGGGCGCGATCTTTCCGATCTCGCAGATGCTGGACACGGTCATGCTGACGCGCGATCTGCGCGACTACCACGGCCACCCCGCCGTCACCACGCGGTACCACGAGGTCTACAAGCAGCGCTGAGGCCTGCCTCCGACGCCTGCCCGCGGGCCGGCGCTTCGTCCGAATCCAGATGGGAGCCGCCTGCTCAGCCGAGTGCACGGCGCCCCGTCCCACCGTACAAGGATCGCTCACATGTCTCATCTCGCTGCAACCCGGCCCTGGGCCGGCGCCCAGCCCCTGGCCGTCTGGGCCAGAAAGCTGTCGGCCATCGTGCTGACGTTGCTCGGTCTGCTGGCCTTGACCTTCATCATCGGCCGCGTCATGCCGCTCGATCCGGTTCTTTCCATCGTGGGGCCGGATGCCGACCAGTCCACCTACGAGCAGGTCTATCGCCAGTTGGGCCTCGATCAGCCCCTGTACGTGCAGTTCGTGTACTACCTGGGCGACCTGCTGCAGGGCGATCTCGGCAACGCCATCCTCACGGGCAATCCGGTCACCCACGACATCGCCCGTGTCCTTCCGGCCACGATCGAGCTGGCCAGCGCGGCCATCGTGCTGGGCACGCTGCTGGGCGTGCCGCTGGGTGTGTTTGCCGCCACGCACCGTGGCCGCTGGCAGGACCAGCTCGTGCGGGTGCTGAGCCTGACCGGCTATTCCGTGCCCATCTTCTGGTTCGGCATGATGGGGTTGCTGGTGTTCTACGCCTGGCTCGACTGGGTGGGCGGCGTCGGCCGCGTGGGCCTCGCCTTCGACGGCCTGGTTCCGCGGGTCACCGGCATGCTGCTGATCGACTCGGCACTGGCCGGGAACTGGGCAGCCTGGCGCAGTGCGCTTCATCACCTCGTGCTGCCGGCTTCCATCCTGGGCCTGCATTCCATGGCCTACATCAGCCGCATGACGCGCAGCTTCATGCTTTCGCAGCTGTCGCAGGAATACGTGTTGACGGCGCGTGTCAAGGGCCTGTCCGAGCGCGAAGTGATCTGGCGCCATGCGTTCCGCAACATCCTGGTGCAGTTGCTCACCATCGTGGCGCTGGCCTACGGCGGCCTGCTCGAAGGCGCGGTGCTCATCGAAACCGTCTTTGCCTGGCCGGGATTCGGCCAGTACCTCACCAGCAGCCTGCTGCTGGGCGACATGAACGCCGTCATGGGCAGCGTGCTGGTGATCGGATTGATCTTCATCGGCCTGAACCTGCTGTCCGATGCGCTGTATCGCGTCTTCGATCCCCGTACCCGATGAACGGCGCAGCCGTCATCGTCGATTGACCTCAAGCATCATCTGACAGGACTCTTCATGGCCAGTCTTCCGACATCCCGGTCTGCCCTGGCGGCATCGGCCGATACACCCCGGTCCGGCGCCTGGCAGCGTTTCAGCGCACACCCCGTGTGCCAGGCGCTGCGCAAGCTGCGCCGCAATCGCCTCACGCTGGCCGGCCTGGCCGTGGTCGCCGGGCTGATCGTGGTCGCTCTGTTCGCCCCCTGGATCGCTCCCTACGATCCCGGTGCGCAGGATTTGCTGCGCGCGCTGCAGCCCCCCGGGGCGCAGCACTGGTTCGGCACCGACGAGTACGGTCGGGACGTTTTCAGCCGGCTGGTGCACGGCTCGCGCATCACGCTCTACATCATCACGCTGGTGGCGGTCGTGGTGGGGCCGATCGGCCTGGCCATCGGTGTGGTCGCGGGCTACTTCGGTGGCTGGGTCGAGACGGTGTTCATGCGCATCACGGACATCTTCATCTCCTTTCCGAGCCTCGTTCTGGCGCTGGCTTTCGTCGCGGCGCTGGGCCCCGGGCTGGAGCATGCGGTGGTCGCCATCGCGCTCACATCGTGGCCGCCGATCGCACGGCTGGCGCGGGCCGAGACGCTGTCCCTGCGCCATGCGGATTTCATCCAGGCCGTGCGTCTGCAAGGAGCCTCGGCCCCCCGCATTCTGCTTCGCCATATCGCTCCGATGTGCCTGTCGTCCGTCGTCGTGCGGCTGACCATGAACATGGCCAGCGTGATCCTGACGGCCGCCGGGCTGGGCTTTCTGGGCCTGGGTGCGCAGCCGCCGCTGCCGGAGTGGGGCGCCATGATCTCGACCGGCCGCAACTACATGATCGAGTGCTGGTGGCTGGTCGCCATGCCGGGTGCCGCGATCCTGCTCGTGAGCCTGGCTTTCAACCTGCTGGGCGACGGCTTGCGCGATGTGCTGGATCCCCGGGCCTGAGCCCGGCCGGCCGCCATTCAACAGAAAACGAAGACAGGAGACACGTCCATGACGACACCCCCTCTTTCCATTCCGCCGACCCGGGCAGGGGCGCGCGATCGCCACGAACCCTTGCTGGAGGTCGACAACCTCGACATCACGTTTGCCGGCGACGACGGCCCGGTGCACGCGGTGCGCGGCGTCTCGTTCCGGCTGGGGCGCGAGAAGCTGGCGATCGTGGGCGAGTCGGGTTCGGGCAAATCGACGGTCGGCCGCGCCATCCTTCGCCTGCATCCGGCCAGTGCCCGCATCACGGCAGACCGGTGCAGCCTGCAGGGCCAGGAACTGCTCACGCTGTCCGAGCGCGAAATGCAGGAGGTGCGCGGCCAGCGCATCTCCATGATTCTGCAAGACCCGAAATACTCGCTGAACCCGGTGATGCGGGTCGGCGAACAGGTCGCCGAGGCCTATCTCGCGCATCACCGCATCGGTGCCGACGAGGCCCGCCAGCGTGCCGTGGCGATGCTGGAGACGGTCCGCATCCGCGATCCCCGCCGGGTTTACGACCTCTATCCGCACGAGGTCTCGGGCGGCATGGGCCAGCGCATCATGATCGCGATGATGATGATCACGCGACCCGAAGTCATCATTGCCGACGAACCGACCTCCGCGCTCGATGTGTCGGTGCGACGCCAGGTCCTGTCGACGCTCGACAGCCTGGTCAGCGACCACGGCATGGGGCTGATCTTCATCAGCCACGACCTCAACCTGGTTCGCAGCTTCTGCGATCGGGTTCTGGTGATGTATGCCGGACGGGTGGTCGAGTCGATCGCCGCCGCAGATCTCGATCGGGCCCGCCACCCCTACACACAAGGCCTTTTGGCCGCATTGCCGCGCCTCGACAGGCGCCAGGAACGCCTGCCGACCTTGCAGCGCGATCCGGCCTGGTTGCAGGCTTCGAGCGAAGGAGTCTGCGCATGATGCCGAACACCGACACGGGGACGGAAAACGCTGCCCGCATGATCGATATCCGCGGGCTGGATCTCAGCTTCGGGCAGGGGGGCCGCAGCGTCCAGGTCTTGCGCGACGTGAGTTTCAGCGTCGCGCAGGGCGAGTCCTTTGGCCTGGTCGGCGAGTCCGGCTCGGGCAAGACCACGGTGCTGCGCTGCCTGGCCGGCCTGCTCACGCATTGGCGCGGGGAGCTGTCGATCGGCGGTCGGGCATTGGGACGAGCGCTGGATTTCGAGCGCTGCCGGCTGGTGCAGATGGTGTTCCAGGATCCGTATGGCTCGCTTCATCCGCGCCAGACGGTGGCGCGTGCCCTGCGCGAACCCTTGATCATCCACCGCAAGGACCGGCGTGAACAGCGCATCGACGAGGTGCTGGTCAAGGTCGGTCTCAACCCGGGTTTCCGCGATCGTTTTCCGCATCAGCTTTCAGGTGGGCAGCGGCAGCGCGTGGCGATTGCACGAGCCCTGATCCTCGAGCCGCGTGTGCTGCTGCTCGACGAACCGACCTCCGCGCTCGATGTGTCGGTGCAGGCCGAGATTCTCAACCTGCTGTCCGATCTGCGCGTGCGCGACGGACTCACCTACCTCATGGTCACGCATGACCTGAGCGTGGTCGCCCATCTGTGCGACCGCCTCGCGGTGATGCAGTCCGGCGAGATCGTCGAGACGCTCGACACCCGGACGCTGGCGCAGGGAACGCCGCGGCACGACTACACCCGCATGCTGGTCGAGGCCAGCCTGAGCTACAGCCGGGACATGGCCACCGCAGCCTAGCGGTCCTTTATCCGGCTGCCGGGCCGGTTCGCCGACACGCGGCGAATCCGAGGCCCCCATCGACGCCCTTGTTTCGAAAAAGCGCTGAAACAGCGCGAGGGCGGAGCCACGCCTGTTGCTTCATCGCCTTCGAAAGGTGAGCCCCCGGCGTGTTGTGTTGAAACGAACGACAACGGAGACAAGACATGAAGAAGAGGACCTTGCGCTGTGCGGCGATCATGCTGGCAGCCCTGCCGGCGGCATCGGCCTGGGCCCAGTCGTCCAACATCATTTATGGCCGCGTGGACCTGGGCGTGCGCTACATGAAGGATGTGAAGGAACCCGATCGTCCGGCCCTGCGCATCGACGACAGCTCGCGTGGCCGTATCGGTTTTCGGGGCGTGGAGGATCTGGGCAACGGACTGTCGGCTTTTTTTCAACTGGAGCACCGGTTCTTTGCCGACACGGGCGTGCAGGATGGCGAGGGCATGTGGAAAGACAAATCCTGGGTAGGCCTCGAAAAGCAGGGCCTGGGCAGCGTTCGGTTCGGCCGCATGAGCAGCCCTGTCAACGAGCGCGGCGTCAGCGGACGTTTCGAGTCGTTCGGCGGCGACAGCCTGGCGGGCATGGGGACACGCGGCGCCGCTCAGAACGAGAAATGGGACAACACCGTCACGTTGCAGTCGGCCTATTTCAGCGGCTTCAGCGTCGCCGCTTCGTATGCCACCGGCGAGGGTTCGAGCCAGAAGGATCTGTACGGTTTCCAGGGTGAATACAAGGGCGACAGGCTCATCGTGTCGGTGGCCTGGCAGCGCGACACGAGGGCCCAAAGCGGTACGCGAGCCGCGGACGAATGGCAGACCGCCGCCTTGTCTGCCACCTACGATTTCACCCGCTTCGCGCTCTACGGCATTGCCGCGCGCAGTTGGGATCTGGGCGCCAGCGGTGCCGGACGTGCCGCGACCTACACCTTGGGGGCATCGGCTCCGCTGGGCGTCGGCGAAGTGCGTCTGTCCTACCAGGCCAGCACCCAGCGGCTCATGAATGGGGTAGACCGTGGCGGCGATGCACAGCGTCGCAGGGCCAGCCTCGGCTACGCCTATCCTTTCAGCAAACTCACTTCGCTGAACCTCTCGTTGCTGCACGACCGCTACCGGGTGTTCGGTTCACCCCGGCAGATCGGATCGGGCGGCGAAATCGCCTTGCGCAAGAACTTCTGAACAGCCGGCTTCGGCCGGGTCGTTCTCGCCGTTGTTTCCCTGTCGCGG
>ERZ1032267.21-NODE-21-length-14093-cov-18.743981_pt1 | contig 14093 bp, 11 predicted proteins | sample MGYA00517112_ERZ1032267 | MGnify/ENA primary metagenome ERZ1032267 (study PRJEB33718, sample SAMN03160165) | human skin metagenome | collected 2014-02-25 | study: EMG produced TPA metagenomics assembly of the PRJNA266117 data set (Human skin bacterial metagenome... | reverse complement strand
GGTAGTACCAGACCATCTTCACGGCCGAGTCGTTGGCCTCCGAGCCCGAATTGGCAAAGAACACGCGGGCCATGGGCACCGGGGCCTGTGCCAGCAGTTTGGCGGCCAGTTCGGCCACTGCCGGGTTGGACCGGTGATTGAAGGTGTGATAGTAGGGCAGCGTCTGCAGGGCCCGGATGCCTGCGGCCACCAGACGCGGATGGCTGAAGCCCAGCGAACTGCACCACAGGCCCGACATGCCCTCGATGTAGCGCCGCCCGTGTTCGTCCTCCACGTGAATGCCGTCGCCCCGGGTGATCACGAACGGCCCCACGGCGGCGTGGTCGGCCAGATTGGTGAACGGATGCAGATGGGCCTGGATGTCCTGCGCGGCCAGTTCGCTGGGCGGTTGTCGGGTCATGGTGGCGTCTCTTCGAAGTTTGGGGATGGGTGTCGGGGGTGGCGCCGCGGCTGTGTTCATCGTGGCGCCGGCTACGGTGTTCGTTCGATGTCGCTGCAGGGCTGTCGGTGTGCGGCGATGGCGTCGCATGCGTGTCAGTAGCCGCGCGCCAGGTCGGTCGCACCCGGTGCGGGCCGCCCGCTCAGTACGGCTTCGTAGTTCGACTTGGCCTGCCGGGCGATCACCAGGGGCGCCGTGCGCGTGGCGATGTGCGGCGTGACCGTGATGCGGGGATGGCGCCAGAACGGATGGTCCTGGGGCAGCGGTTCTTGCGAGAACGCATCGAGCGTGGCGCCGCCGAGGTGGCCGCTGTCCAGCGCCTCGATCAGATCGGGTTCGACCAGATGGTCGCCGCGGCCGACGTTGACCACGTGCGCGCCTGCGGGCAACCGGGCAAACAGCCGGGCGCCGAGCAGTCCCTGGGTCTCGTCGGTGAGCGGCAGCAGGCACACCAGCGTGTCGCAGCCCGACAGAAAATCGTCGAGCTGATCGGGGCCGTGAAACGACGAGATCCCGCCCGGCAAGCCCGTCTTGGGGCCCCGGCTCCAGCCGCGTACCGCGTAGCCGATGGCCGCCAGCGCATGCGCGCAATGCAGCCCCAGCGTGCCCAATCCTGCAATCCCCACCCGGTGCCGGCGTGCCGGTACCACCGCCTGCTCCTGCCAGCGTGCGCTGCGCTGGCTGTCGAGGTAGGCATCCATGCTGCGCTGCCGATGCGTCACCGCCCAGCACACATAGGCTGCCATGCCGCTGGCCATGTCGGGATCGACGATGCGGCAGACGGGCAGCGCGGGCAAGTCCGGATCGGCGGTGATGTGGTCCACGCCGGCACCCACCGACTGGATCATCTTGAGTCCCGGCATGCGTGCCATCAGGCCATGCTGCGGCATCCAGCAGACCACCATGTCGATGGCGTCGAGCGGCTGCAGGTCGGCTTCGCTGTGGGCCGTGCCGCCGGGCAGCAGGCGGGCCTGCGGAAACACCTCGCGAAACGCGGGCAGCAGGTAACGCGTATCGAGCTGGTCGCTGAGGAACGCGATGGTGGGGTCCTTCGGCATGGCGGTTTCAGTCATGTAAGGTCTGCGTGGCTGCAGCGTGGACAGGGGGGTGTGCCGAATCGAGCCGCGGAATGGCTTCGATCAGCGTCCGGGTGTAGTCATGCTCCGGACTGCCCAGCACCCGGGCCGTGGTGCCGTACTCGACGATGCTGCCGCGCTGCATCACGGCGATGTGGTCGCACATCTGGCCGGCCACCCGCAGGTCGTGCGTGATGAACACCATGGCCAGCTTGAAGCGCTCGCGCACTTCGGCGAAGAGGTCGAGCACCTGGGCCTGGACCGACACGTCGAGCGCGGACACCGGCTCGTCGGCCACCAGCAGTTCGGGCTCCATGGCCAGTGCCCGCGCAATGCCGATACGCTGGCGCTGTCCGCCCGAGAACTCGTGCGGAAAACGGTGCGCAGCCTCTTCGTTGAGTCCCACCAGCTTGAGCAGCCGAAGCACACGCGCCATGGCCTCGTCCTTCGAGAGGCCCTGTGCGATGGGGCCGGCCGCAATCGTGGGGCCGATGCGATGGCGTGGATTGAGCGAGGCGTACGGGTCCTGGAACACCATCTGGATCTTGCCTTGCGCCAGGGTGCGGAACTGATGGCCGGACACGAGGCTCCGGCCCTTGAACAGGATGCGGCCGCCATCGAACGGGTTGAGTCCCACCAGGCAACGGCCCACCGTGGACTTGCCCGAGCCCGACTCGCCGACCAGCCCCAGCGTCTCGCCGCGGCGCAGCTCGAAGCTGATGCCGTTGCCTGCGTGCACCTCGCGGCCGCGCTTGAACAGCCCGCCTCCCGAGACGTAGGTCTTGTGCAGATCCTGGACCTGCAGGATACGGATGTCGTCGCGCCGTTCTTGCGGCTGCCGCACCTCGCCCGACGGAATCGCCTCGATCAGCTTGCGTGTGTAGGCATGGCGTGGGCGCCGCAGCACGTCGGCCGCGCTGCCGCTTTCCACCACCGTGCCGGTCTGCATCACCACCACCTGGTCGGCAATCTCCGACACCACGCCGAAATCGTGCGTGATGAACAGAACGGCCGTGCCGCGCCGCTGCTGCAGCTCGCGGATGAGCTTCAGAATCTGTGCCTGCGTGGTCACGTCCAGGGCCGTGGTCGGCTCGTCGGCAATCAGCAGGCGGGGCTCCAGCAGCAGGGCGCAGGCGATCATCACGCGCTGGCGCTGGCCGCCGGACAGCCGGAAGGGATAGCTGTCGATCAGCAGCTCGGGATCGGGCAGCCCGACATCGGTCAGGGCCGAGACGATGCGGCGGCGTTTTTCGGCCGCAGGCAGCGATACGTGCGCATCGAACACCTCGGCGAGCTGTTCGCCGATGCGCATGACCGGATTGAGGGCCGTCATCGGCTCCTGGAAGATCATGCCGATGCGCCGGCCCCGCAGGCCGCGCAGACTGGATTCCGAGAGCGTCAGCAGATCCTGGCCATCGAACAGGATCCGGCCGGCGACCGGCTCGACGTGGGGCCGCGGCAACAGGCCCATCACCGCATTGGCGATCATCGACTTGCCCGAGCCGGACTCGCCCACGATGCACAGCGTCTGGCCCGGCTGCAGCGAGAAGCTCGCCGCGTTCACGGCCAGCGTGCGGTCGCCGCCTTCGGGCAGGCGGATGCTCAGTCCATGGATGTCGAGCACGGGCTCGGCGGCCGGCGCAGTCCCGTCTGCGGTGTCTCGTTGCATGGCGAGTTCCAATTCCCGGGGGGTGCGTGCGTTCATCGGCCTCGTCCTCCGGAGCGTGTGTTCAGGCCGTCGTTGAGCCCTTCGCCGACCAGGTTGAGCGCCAGCACGGTCAGCACGATGGCCAGGCCGGGGAACACCGCCATCCACCAGGCTTGGCGCAGCACCGTGCGCGCCGTGCCCACCATGTAGCCCCAGCTCATCATGTTGGGGTCGCCCAGGCCCATGAAGCTCAGCGAAGACTCGAGCAGAATCGCCGTCGCCACCATCAGCGAGGCCATCACCACGATCGGCGAGGCCGCATTCGGCAGGATCTGCGTCAGGATCACCCGCGGCGTCGACTGCCCCGCGAGCAGCGCGGCCGCCACGAAATCGCGCTGGCGCAGCGTCAGGAATTCGCTGCGCACCAGCCGGGCCACGGGCGGCCACGAGACGATGGCGATGGCCGTCACGATGGAGTTCACCGAGGGCTCGAAGATCGCCACCAGCACGATGGCCAATGCAAAGCTCGGAACGGCCTGGAACAGCTCGGTGAAGCGCATGAGCGCCGCATCGATCCAGCCGCCGAAGTAGCCCGAGATCGCGCCCAATGTCACGCCGATGATCAGCGACACCAGCGTCGAGACCACGCCGATCATCAGCGAGACCCGCGCGCCGTAGATCACGCCCGAGAGAATGTCGCGCCCCATGGTGTCGGTCCCCATCGCCAGGCCCGTCTCCTGCAGCGGGGAGAGGAAAGGCATCTGCACCATGTCCCAGGGGTCGTTGGCCGCGAACAGGGGGCCCACGGCCGCCAGCAGCAGCACCAGCATCATCACGATCAGGCCGAACACCGCGCCTTTGTTGCGGCAGTATCGGCGCCAGAAATTGTTGTTCATGGCAGGACGCTCCTCGGAGTCGGGTTCAGGACAGTTCGATGCGGGGATCGACCAGGGTGTAGACCAGGTCGGTGACGAGGTTGAGCAGCACCGCCATGGCGGCCGTCACCAGGAAACAACCCAGCAGCAGGTTGTAGTCGCGCTGCAGCAGCGCGTCGAACATCAGCCGGCCGATGCCCGGCCAGGCAAAGACCGTCTCGGTCAGCACGGCGCCGCCGATCATGCCGCCGGCCTGGATGCCGGCCAGCGTCACCACCGGCAGCAGGGCATTGCGCAGAATGTGGGCGCGGTGGATGCGGCCCGGCCGCACGCCCTTGGCCCGTGCGGTCTTGACGAAATCCATCTGTGCCACCTCCAGCATGGAGGCCCGTGTCATGCGTGCATAGACGGCCATGTAGAACAGCGCCAGCGTCAGCGAGGGCAGCACCAGGTGCTTGAGGATGTCCCAGGCCAATGCCAGTCCCTGCAGGTTCTCCCCCACGGTGAAGTAGCCGAAGCCCGGCAGCCAGTCCAGCTTCACCGTGAAGAACAGCACCGCCATCATGGCCAGCCAGTACAGCGGCGTGGCGTAGAAGACCAGCGCCACCACGGTGATCGCACTGTCGACCCAGGTCCCCGCCTTGCGGCTGGCCCAGGCCCCCAGTGCCACGCCCAGGATCAGCGACAGCACGAACGCGCTGCCCGTCAGCAGCAGCGTGGCCGGCAGGCGCTCCAGAATCAGGTCCAGCACCGGCTGCTGCTGACGGTACGAGTAACCCAGATCCAGCCGCACCACATGCCCCAGGTAGCTGGCGAGCTGGGTCGTCAGGGGCTTGTCCAGCCCGAACTGTTCCTTGAGCTGGGCCACGAACTGCGGATCCGACGCGCCGGCTTCGCCCGCCATCACGGCGACCGGATCGCCCGGGGCCGCACGCACCAGCATGAAGTTGACCGAGGCGATCACGAGGATCGCGATCAGGCCCTGGGCGATGCGCGTGAACATGAACTGAAGACGCTTCATGGCGTGTTCCTGTGTGAGGAGGGAAAACCGGCCGGCCCGCGCCTCAGGCGAGCTTGGCGTAGCCCAGGCTGTCGTTGAGACCGATGCCCGAACTGATCAGGTTGCTCACCTTGGTGCGGTAGAGCGTGGGGAAATTGATCTCGTGCAGCCAGGCAACGGGCACCTCCTGCAGCAGCAGTTTCTGCACCTCGTCGTAAAGGGCCTTGCGTTTGGCCGGATCGATCTCGCGCGCACCCGCCTCGAACAGTTCGTCGACCTTCGGGTTGCTGTAGCCCTCGACGTTGTTGAAGGGCGAGCCCTTGGCGATGTTGGCCGTGGTGTAGTTGCGTGCCACGCCCAGCGCCGGGTCGCCGTACTGGTAGACATAGGTGAAGGCCATGTCGTAGTCCCACTCGTTGAGACGCTGGTTCCAGCCCGCCACGTCGGTGGCCGTGAGTTCGACCTTGATCCCGGCCTGGATGAGGTTCTGGCGCACGATCTCGGCCTGCCGTTGCCAGCTCTCGCCGTAGGGCAGCGGCAGCAGGCGCAGCGTCTCGCCCTGGTAACCGGCCTCCTCGAGCAGTTTCTTGGCCTTGGCCAGGTCGCGCGGGTACTTGGCCACATCGTCGCTGTAGTACTTGATGTTGCTGTTGAACGGGCCGGTCGCGGGCTTGGCGTAGCCCTGCCAAGCAATCTTGGCCATGGCCTCGCGGTCGATCGCGAACATCACCGCCTGCCGGAACTTGACGTTGTCCATGGGCTTCTTGCGGTTGTTGAGCCACAGCCACGAATGCGGCGCAAAGAACTCCCAGCCCTTGGTCGTCACCGCTGCGCCCGGCAGCTTGGAGAGCCGCGCCACGTCGAAGAACTCGACCGATCCACCCGGCACGATGTCGACCTTGCCCGACTCGAAGGCCGCAGCACGCGAGGCCGCATCCGGAATGACGTGGAAATAGACACTGGCCACCGAGGGCACGCCGGCGATGTGGTAACCCTCGTTGGCAACGATCTGGATGTACGAACCCTTGACCCATTCCTTGAACTTGAACGGTCCCGTGCCGATGGGCGTGGCATTCGCCGGGTTGTTCAGGAAATCCGTACCTTCGTAGATGTGTTTGGGCACCATCGGCATGGTGCCGGTCTCGAAAATGCCCAGGAAGGGGCCGAAGGGATACTTCAGCTTGAACTCCACGGTCAGCGGGTCCAGCGCCTTGATCGACTCGACCGCCGCCAGGTTGCCCCGGAAACGGGCGTGTGTCTTGCGCAGAAAGACGTCGGCAGAAAACACCACGTCGTCTGCGGTGAACGGCTTGCCGTCATGCCATTTCACGTTCGGCTTGAGCTTGAACACATAGGTCAGGCCGTCGGTGCTCATGGTCCAGGAGGTGGCCAGAAGCGGGTGGGGATCGAGCTTCTCGTCGTAGCGCAGCAAACCCTCGTGGATGTTGCCGGCGATCAACTGCGTCGGTCCGTTCTGCACGATGCCGAGCATCAGCCCGGGGGGCTCCGGTTGCACGATGGCATTGAGCGTGCCGCCCGCCTTGCCTTGGGCAAGCACGTGCAGCGGCACTCCGGCGATCGACAGGCCAAGGCCTGCGGCTCCCATCTGGATCATCTGGCGGCGTTTCATGGCGTAGGGCTCCTTGCGGGGTCTCGGTAAGAATGAAAATGGAAGAAGTCGAAAACGAGGGCGGCGTGCAGCCGGTCCGGCCGAACGGCTGGGTACGACGGCAGGGCACCGGTGGCGCGTCGCAACGGGGCTGGTCGGCTTCGGCCGCTGCGTCGGGCCGATCCGGCGACGCGTCGCTCAATCGCGAAACGAGGTGCTGGCAGCCGGTTCGAGCCGCTGCAGATAGGCTTTCCACTCGCGCTCGTACGGATCGCGGCTGCCTGCCTTGCGGTTGGTTTCCCAACCTTCGTACTGCCTTGCGGTCAGCTCGCGCACGTCTTCGGGCACCGGATACACGGGCTGGCCCGTCGACTGGATCGCCATCTGCACCCGGCAGGCCCGTTCGAGATTCATCATCAGGATGAAGGCCTCGGCCACGCTGGTCCCGCACGTCAGCAATCCATGGTTGCGCAGGATCAGCGCCTTGGCCGTCGGGCCGAGGTCGGCGGTCAGGCGTTCGCGTTCTTCATGGTTCAGCGCGATGCCCTCGAACGCGTGATAGACCACACGGTTGTGGAACTGCAGCGCCCACTGGTTGCACGGCTCCAGCCCGCAGGCGAGCGACGAGACGCCCACGCCCGCGATGGTGTGCGTATGCAGCACGCAGTTGGCGTCGTGGCGCGCCATGTGCACGGCGCTGTGGATGGTGAAACCTGCCGGATTCACCGCGTACTCGGTGGGCTCGACGATGCGCCCCTCGGTGTCGATCTTGACCAGCGACGAGGCCGTGATGTCCCGGAACAGCATGCCGAACGGGTTGATGAGGAACTGGTCATCGGTGCCGGGAACCCGCGCCGAGATGTGGGTGTAGATGCTGTCGTCCAAACCGAAATACGCCACCAGCCGATAGGCGGCGGCCAGGTCTTCGCGCACCTTGCGTTCCGCGTCGGAGGCCGTCTCGGTCGAGGGCTTCAAGATCGTCAATGCCATGAAGGGTGTCCTTGCTGGGAGGTGCGCACCGTCGGGCCGTTGGCCGCCTGATACGCGATTCAAGAATCTGTCGACAGTTGACATGTACGCAAAGAGCGGGCCAGCTTGAAAGCCGGCTTCAAGGCATCTGCAGCAAGAAAACGCACCAGATCAACGTCTGGATGCGCTGAGTTGACGCATTTCCAGACTTTCTGGTGCATCGGATTGCAGATTTTCAGAAGACGCTGGGTTGTGATTTTTTCTCGAGATATGCAATTTTGGAATTTGATGTTGTCGCTTGTTCATATCTGCGGGTTAACCGTGTGAGAAAAGATCTTGGACTGGTGCCGGAAACCTTTGGCCACCGCTACGATATCGGTACCGGCAATCAGCGGCGTCCCGGCTGTTGTCGAGCGCGGCTCTCTCCGAGCCGATCCTCAGGTTCATGCATCGTCCCAACCTCTACCTGCCAGAAGGAACAAACATGAGATTCAAGCTGAACACCCTGATTGGCGCCTCCGCGCTGGCGCTGCTGGTCAGCGGCTGCGCGGCGCCGACTGCCCAGAGCACGGCATCCGCGCCGGCGCCAGCCGTCGCCGTGGCGGCTGCACCCGCCGTGGCTCCGGCGTCTGTGCAACCGGCTGCCACCTTGCCGCATGTCGTCGTGTTGGCGACCGGCGGGACGATCGCTGGCGCGGGTGCATCGGCGGCCAACAGTGCCACCTATGCGGCAGCCAAGGTGCCGGTCGACAAGTTGCTCGCCGGTCTGCCCGAACTCGGCAGCGTGGCGCGAGTGAGCGGCGAGCAGGTGTTCCAGATCGCCTCGGAAAGCTTCACCAACGACAACCTGCTGACCCTGGCGCGCCGCGTCTCCGAGCTCGCCAAACAGCCCGGCGTCGACGGCATCGTCGTCACCCATGGCACCGATACGCTCGAGGAAACCGGCTTTTTCCTGAATCTCGTGGTCCACACCAACAAACCCATCGTGATGGTGGGCTCGATGCGGCCCGGCACCGCGCTGTCGGCCGACGGCGCGCTCAACCTGTTCGATGCCGTCAGCGTGGCTGCCAGCAAGGATGCGATGAGCAAGGGCGTACTCGTCACCATGAACGACGAGATCCAGACGGCACGGGACGTCAGCAAGCTGGTCAACATCAAGACCGAGGCCTTCAAGAGCCAGTGGGGCCCCCTCGGCATGGTGGTCGAAGGCAAGAACTACTGGTTCCGTGCCCCCGTCAAACGCCACACGGCCTGGTCCGAGTTCAACATCGACAACATCAGCACCCTGCCTCCTGTCGAGATCGTCTACAGCTATGGCAACGTGCCGCCCACTGCCATCCAGGCGCTGGGCCAGAGCGGTGTGAAAGCCATCGTCCACGCAGGCACAGGCAACGGTTCGGTGCCCAACCGCATCGTGCCCGAGCTGCAGAAGCTGCGCGCCCAAGGGGTGCAGATCATCCGTTCCTCGCGTGTACCGGCCGGCTTCGTGCTGCGCAATGCCGAGCAGCCCGATGACAAGTACGACTGGGTCGTGGCACACGATCTGAACCCGCAGAAGGCACGCCTGCTGGCAGCCGTGGCTCTGGCCACGACCAACGACAGCCGCGAACTGCAGCGTATCTTCTGGGACTATTGAGCCCAGTCGAGCGGCCGCCCGCGAGAGGGCGGCCAGCGAGCGCTCTCAGGGGGCCGCTCCCTCACACGGGGTGGGCCACCGGCAGCACTGCTTTCCGCGCCGGCCGGCGCTGCATGCCGAGCCATCCGCGCAGCGCAGCGACGCCCATCGGGCCCGCTTTCCTACAGGCTGCGGCGTGCCGCCGTGAGAGCATCACTGGACACGCATAACAACGTCCAGGAGATCACGATGGCACCCACCTCACCGACAGGCCAGAAGACCACGGCGCACAGCGCGCGCGACCGTGGCATGACCCGTTCTGCGCCGAACGATCAAGCCGAAAAACCGGACGGGGAACGCGACATGTCGCGGCACCGCTCGGCCAGCGGCACGGACGAGGAACTTCGCCTGCCGCACGAAAAAGACCAGTCCGCGGATCAGCTCTCCAGCGAGAACGAGCAGGCCACCCGCAAGGTCAAGCAAGCCCATACCGATCTGTCGCGAGGCCTGGTCGATACCGACGAGGGTTATGTGGCCGAATCGGCCAAGCGCGAGCGCGATGCCTCGCAAGCCCGCCAGCCGGCCCCGCCCAAGCCGGGATCGGCCCACAAGACGCCCCCGCGCTGATCGCGTTTCAGGGTCACGAATGAAAACGGGACGTCGAACGTCCCGTTTTCAATGCACGGCCAGAGCCCCTCGTTCAGGAGCCGTACTTCTTCTCCAGGCCGTCCCAGAACGGCTTGTTGACCAGCCGCTGGCGTTCCTTGAAAGGCGTCACCAGTTGGGGGTCTTCCTGCACTTCCTTCTCGTCGCGCAGCACCGTGAGCGTTTTCTGCATGCCGGCCACAGCGCCTTGCAACGCAGCGTTGGCGTACAGCACAAAACCGAAACCCAGCGCACCCAATTCCTGTGCATTGAAGATCGGTGTCTTGCCGCCGATCACCAGGTTCATCAGCTGCGGCTTGTCGACCAATTGCGGCAGGCGACGCACTTCTTCCTGGGACTCCAGCGCTTCGACGAACAGGATGTCGGCACCGGCTTCGCTGTAGCGCTGTGCCCGCTCGATGGTCGCCTCGAAGCTTTGCGTGCTGCGGGCGTCCGTGCGCGCCATCACCAGGAAATCGGCATCGCGCCGGGCATCGACTGCGGCCTTGATCTTGTCGACCATCTCCGCTGCATCGATCACTTCCTTGCCCGAGAAATGGCCGCATCGCTTGGGACTGACCTGATCCTCGATCTGGATGCAGTCGGCGCCGGCCCGTTCGAGCGTGCGCACCGTCTGGTAGGTGTTGAGCGCGTTGCCGAAACCCGTGTCGGCATCGACGAGCAGCGGAACTTCGACCGCATCGCGGATGCGCGACGTGTGTTCGGCGATATCGGACAAACCCATGAACGCCTGGTCGGGCAGGCCGAACGACATGTTCGTCACACCCGCGCCCGTCACATAGATGGCCTCGAAACCCAGGTCGGCGATGACACGGGCCGACAGCGCATTGAATGCACCCGGCAGCAGCACGCCGCGGCGCGCCGCCGCCAGCGCGCGCAGTTTTTGTTTGGGAGAGAGTTCTGCAGTCATCGGCAGCTTCCTCAGATCACGTAGAGGTCGACGTAAGTGTGGACGGGCATGCTTTCCAGCGCCTTCTGGTCCAGACTGACGGCGAGGATGGCTTCCTGCTGCTTGGGCGGGAACTGGCGCGCCAGATTGGTCCGGAACTTGGCTTCGAGCAGCGGAATGCCGTCCTTGCGGCGGCGCTTGTGGCCGATGGGGTACTCCACCACCACTTCCTTGAGCTTCTTGCCATCCTTGAACTGCACGGTCAGCGCGTTGGCGATGCTGCGCTTGTCCGGGTCGTGGTAATCGGCCGTGAACTGGGTGTCCTCGACGCAGACGATCCGGGCGCGCAGCTTGTCGATGCGCGGATCGGCCGCGAACGAATCCTCGTAATTGGCCGCCGTCAGGTTGCCGAAGATCAGCGGCACGGCCACCATGTACTGGATGCAATGGTCGCGATCGGCCTCGTTGTTGAGCGGGCCTTGCTTGTCGATGATGCGGATGCAGGCCTCGTGGGTGCGGATGGTGATCTTCTCGATGTCGTCGACCGTCTTGCCCGCCTTCTTGAGCTGGGCATGCAGCGTCACGGCGGCTTCCACCGCCGTCTGGCTGTGGAACTCGGCCGGGAAGCTGATCTTGAAGAGCACGTTCTCCATCACGTACGAACCGTAGGGCCGCTGGAACTTGAAGGGCTGGCCCTTGAACAGCACGTCGTAGAAGCCCCAGGTCTTGGCCGTCAGCACGCTGGGATAACCCATCTCGCCGGTCTTGGCGATCAGGGCCAGCCGCACCGCACGGCTGGTCGCGTCGCCGGCTGCCCAGCTCTTGCGGCTGCCAGCATTGGGCGCGTGGCGGTAGGTGCGCAGGCTCTGGCCATCGACCCACGCCAGCGAGACCGCATTGACGATCTCGTCGCGTGAGAGACCCAGCATTTCTGCGACCACGGCGGTCGAGGCCACCTTGACCAGCACCACATGGTCGAGCCCGACCTTGTTGAACGAGTTCTCGAGCGCGATCACGCCCTGGATCTCGTGGGCCTTGATCATGGCGGTCAGCACGTCCTTCATGAGCAGGGGCTTGGCGCCCTTGGCCACGTTGTTGCGGCTGAGCCAGTCGGCCGTCGCCAGAATGCCGCCCAGGTTGTCGCTGGGGTGGCCCCACTCGGCGGCCAGCCACGTGTCGTTGAAGTCCAGCCAGCGGATCATCGTGCCGATGTTGAAGGCGGCCTGGATCGGATCGAGCTGGTGCTGCGTGCCCGGCACCTTGGCGCCGTTCGGCACCACCGTGCCCGGCACCACCGGGCCCAGCAGCTTCTTGCACGCCGGGTACTCCAGCGCCTCGAGCCCGCAGCCCAGCGTGTCGATCAGGCAGTTGCGAGCCGTGTCATAGGCCAGCGACGACTTGATCTTGTACTTGGTCACGTAGTCGACGATGTCGACCAGGACTTGATCGGGTTTGGGACGGACGTTGGAGATGGATGCGGACATGCGGGTCTCTGGCGGAGGTTGAAGAACGGCTACGACGCCTTTTTCTTGGCAGTCGTCGCCGCGGGTTTGGCCGGCGCCTTGCGGGTCGCGGCGGCTTTGCGGGCGGCCGGCTGGTCGGCCACGGGGCCGGCAGTCGGACGGTTGTCGATGTTGCACTCGTCGGCCAGGCGCTGGCCTTCCTTGGCGTTGAGCAGAATCGTCTTGGTCGGGATCTGGATGAGCGTCATGCCCGAGCTCTTGTCCTCGTAGCGGTAGGCGCCAGTGGTGGTTGCCACCTTCTGCAGCACATAACGCTTCTTGAGCCACTGGATCTCGACTTCCCGTTCCATGTCGAGCCGGTCGACGGCAATATTGGCGCCCAGGTCGCAGTACAGCGTGCCCACGCGCAGGCGTTCCCACCAGCGGTTCTGGGCGTCCACCACCACGGCGGTGACGGGGGCCACCGTTCCGGGCGTCACCGGCGGCGTGACGGCCGGTGCGGCCGGCGCGGGTGCCGAGGCCACGGGCGCGGTCGGCGTCGCTGTCGCGGCTGCCGTCGGCGTGGCCGTCGAATCCTTGGGCTTGAGGAAGTCCGGCAGATGCTGACAGGCCGAGAGAACCACGGCGCTGGTGGCGACCAGCGTCATACGGAAGGGGAAAGTCGTCATGGATAAGCCACGCAGGGTTGGAAAACAGGCATTATCTGACGTACTTCCCTGCACGAAGGTTCCGAGGGGCTCGCAAGTGTTTCAGCGTGTAGGCGGCAGGGCAGGGTCTCGCACCTTCATCCGCGCTGGGCCAGAGGCACAAACACCTGGTCCTCGGGACCGGTGTAGTTGGCACTGGGGCGGATGATCTTGCCGTCCTGGCGTTGCTCGATGATGTGGGCGCTCCAGCCCGCCGTGCGCGCGATCACGAACAGCGGCGTGAAATGGGCCGTCGGCACCCCCATCAGGTGATAACTCACGGCACTGAACCAGTCGAGGTTGGGGAACATCTTCTTGGCATCCCACATCACCGTTTCCAGACGCTCGGCGATGTCGTAGAGCTGCGTGCTGCCGGCTTGCTGCGACAGCTCGCGCGCGACTTCCTTGATGACCTTGTTGCGCGGGTCGCTGACCGTGTACACCGGATGGCCGAAGCCGATCACGACTTCCTTGCGATCCACGCGGGCGCGGATGTCGGCCTCGGCTTCGTCGGCATCGGCATAACGGCTCTGCACCTCGAAGGCGACTTCATTGGCGCCGCCGTGCTTGGGCCCGCGCAAGGCGCCGATGCCGCCCGCAATGGCCGAATACACATCCGAACCGGTGCCGGTGATCACGCGGCTGGCGAAGGTCGACGCATTGAACTCGTGTTCCGCGTACAGGATCAAGCTGACATGCATGGCACGCACCCATTCCGCAGAGGGTGCGCTGCCGTGCAGCAAATGCAGGTAGTGGCCGCCGATGGACTCGTCGTCGGTCTCGACCTCGATGCGCCTGCCGTTGTTGGCATAGTGATACCAGTAGAGCAGGGCGGAGCCCAGCGAGGCCATCAGCTTGTCGGCGATGCCGCGGGCACCGGGCGTGTTGTGGTCGTCCTTCTCGGGCTGGATGGTGCCCAGTGCCGATACGTACGTGCGCATCACGTCCATGGGGTGCGCGGCGGCGGGCAAGGCTTCCAGCACGGCCCTGGCCTGGGCCGGCAAGCCACGCAGGGCCTTGAGTCGGATCTTGTAGGCGGCCAGTTCTGCTTGTTTGGGCAAGCTGCCGTGCACGAGCAGGTAGGCGATTTCCTCGAACTCGCTGGTGGTGGCCAGGTCCAGGATGTCGTAGCCGCGGTAATGCAGGTCGTTGCCCGTG
>ERZ1032267.19-NODE-19-length-14722-cov-18.358219_pt1 | contig 14722 bp, 16 predicted proteins | sample MGYA00517112_ERZ1032267 | MGnify/ENA primary metagenome ERZ1032267 (study PRJEB33718, sample SAMN03160165) | human skin metagenome | collected 2014-02-25 | study: EMG produced TPA metagenomics assembly of the PRJNA266117 data set (Human skin bacterial metagenome... | reverse complement strand
ACGTAAGGAGTCGTCGGCAGCGTCAGATGTGTATAAGAGACAGGAGCAGATGCTGCGCCAGGTCAACACCCTGCAGCTGGGCAAAGAGGGGATGACCGCATTCCGCATCGAGACGCGCACGACGGGCGAGGTGCAAAAGTACCTGCGCGAGCAGCTGGCGGCCACCAGTGCCGCCGCGCAGGCGAACGGCAACCAGTTTGCCATGTCGCAAAAGCAGATCAATGCCGCCATGCGCGGCGTGCCTGCGCAGATCACGGACATCGTGGTCAGCCTTCAGGGTGGGCAGGCACCCCTCACGGTGCTGCTGCAGCAGGGTGGGCAGCTGCGCGATATGTTCGGCAGCATCGGGGGCGCGGCCAAAGCGCTGGGGTCCACCATCCTGAGTCTGGTCAACCCTTTTACGCTGACGGCTGCAGCCGCTGCGGCGCTCATCTACCTCTACAACAAGGGCACTGCCGAGCTGGATGCCTATCGCTCGGCCATCGTGACGACAGGCAGCGCCATGGGTGTAACCGCCGGCCAGCTGCAGGTGATGGCGCAGCACATCGATGCATCCGTGGGCACGCAGATGCAGGCCGCAGAGGCCCTGACTGCCCTGGTCTCGCAGAACGCCACCTACGGCGACATGCTGGAGAAAAACGCCCAGGCCGCAGTGCGCTTCAGCCGCGTCACTGGCGAGTCTGTGGACAAGATCGCCAAGTCTTTTGCGGACTTGAAGAAAGATCCTCTGGATGCCTCCATCAAGCTCAATGAGCAGATGAATTTCCTGACCGACGCTACCTACAAGCAGATCAAGGCGCTGATGGAGCAGGGCCGAACCGTCGAGGCGGCGCGTGTGGCTCAGAACCAGTTCGCCGACTCGCTGAACGACCAGGCGGGAAAAATGGAGGCGAATCTGGGCACCATCGAGCGCGCGTGGCGCGGGGTCAAGGGAGCGATAGGCGAAGCGGTGGATGCTCTCCTCAATGTGGGGCGCAAGCAGGAAGGCCTGGCACTGGTCGCAAAGCAGGCCCAGACCGTGGCAAGCCTGGAGGCTCTGCAGGCGACGGGTGGGCGTGCGTACCAGACGGACCGGTTTGCCGCTCAGCTGGCGGCGGCCAAGGCAACCTTGACCACACTGCAGGAGCAGGCCAAGGTCGAGGCAGATGCCTCGGCTGCCACGGCCCGGGACGCAGAGCGCCGCAAGGCCTTGATTGCCTGGGATAAAGAGGGTGTCAAGTACCTCTCCGATGAGGAGAAATTGCGCAGAGAGATCCTGCGCCTGCGCAATGAGGGCGCGGCCGCCGGCGTCGAGCAGAAGGACATCGATGCCCGTATCAAGCATGCGCAGGACGAGTACGCCAAAAAGAACAAGGGCGGTGGTGCGGGCGCGGCTCGCATTGCCAAGGCCGACCTCTCCGCAGACATCACCGACATCCAGATCCGCTATCGCCAGCTGACCACCGCACAGGGCAACGCCGAACGCATGCTCGATGCGCAGCGCGCCGCCGGCCTGGTCAGCGAGCGTGACTACTACGCGCAAAAGCGCCAGTTCCTGGAGGACAACGCCGCGCTGCAGATCCGTGAGCTGGAGGAAGAAAACCAGCGCTACGCAAAGCAGTCGGCCACCGGTGCGGACAAGATCAACAACGACAAGAAGATCGCCCAGAACGTCGGGAAGATTGCCGAGATCCGGGCCAAGGCGGCCACGGACGTGGCCATCTCGACCCTGCAGGAGGAGGCGGCCAATCGCCAACTGGAGGCCTCGTACAGGGCGCTCTCCCAGTCGATGGAAGACTACCTGCAGTTGAGCCGCGACCGCTATCAGCGCGAGCTGGACGGCATGGGCCTAGGCAACCAATGGCGCGACCGCAACACGGCACAAAACCAGATCAATGACCGCTACCAGGGCCAGCGCAACGACCTGCGCAACAACCGCGAGCTGCTGGAGATGGCGGGCAAATGGAATGCGGAGCTGGAACAGCAATATGCGCGCCGCCTGCAGATCATCAACGACGCCAACCAGAAAGCGCTTGAGCTGGATGCCGACTTCTGGCGCCGCCGGCGTGAGCAGCAATCGGATTGGTTCGTCGGCGCGAACGAGGCCATCGCCAACTATCTGGATGAAGTGGGCAACGTCGCCAAGCGCACCGAGGGCATCGTGGGGAATGCGCTGTCGGGGTTCACCTCGGCGGCCACTGATGCGCTCTATGCGGGCAATCTGGACTCATTCGAATCGCTGGGCGAAACCATCGCAAAGCAGATCACGGCCGGGATCATTTCGCAGCAGATCAGCGCGCCGCTGGCCCAGTGGCTCAACGGCCAGCTGGGCGAATCAACCTCGTGGTTGTCCCAGATATTCGGCTCGCTCATGGGGGGCAAAGGCGGCGGTGGTGGTGGCGGGGGCGGAATTGGCAGCCTTTTCAGCTTCCTTTTCAACGCAAAGGGCGGTGTCTACGACAGCCCCAGCCTGAGCCGCTACAGCAACCAAGTGCACAGCTCGCCCAAGCTCTTCGCGTTTGCCAAGGGTGCGGGCGTGTTCGGCGAGGCGGGCCCGGAGGCCATCATGCCGCTGACCCGCAACTCTGCCGGTGTGCTCGGCGTGCGCGCCGTCAGCGAGCCCGGTGCAGGCGCGGGCGGAGGCCGTGGCGGGGATCGCATCTACAACATCAATGTGCCCGTGGAGGGCCGCGTGGACCGGCGCACCCGCAGCCAGATCGCTGGCGATGTGGCGCTGCAGATGCGCAGTGCAGAGAGGATGCGATGAGCTTTATCGATGCGCGGATCAATGACAAGGTGGACATCGGCTTTGTCGGCGGCCCGGCCTGGCAAACGCTTGTGGTGCCGCTGGCCAGCGGCCGCAATCGCCGGCGGCAGGAATGGGCCATGCCGCACCACAAGTACACCGTGGACTACACCACGCTGGACCCGACGGTGCAGAACGACATCCTTGCCGCCTTCCTGGCGTGCCATGGGCAGATGCACACGTTTGCACTCAAGGACTGGAACGACTACCGGGCGCGGGACCAGGTCATCGGCCAGGGCGACGGGGCGGCAACGCCCATGCAACTGGTCAAGGTCTATGCGTTCGGGCCCGCCCGCTACGTGCGGACCATCACGCTGCCCGTGGAGCGCACCGTACGCGTGTTCCAGGGGGGCGCTCAGGTGCCCTGCACCGTGGACAGGCTCACCGGCCTGGTCACGCCGCAAGCCCCCTGGCTGGCCGGCCAGGACATCACGGCGGATTTTGATTTCAACGTCCGTGTGCGGTTCTCGTCGGACTTCTTTGGCTTCACCCGCGACTCGCATGTATCAGCCCACACCACGGTGGAGCTGGTGGAGGAATTTGGAACATGAGGACCATCCCAATCGCCCTGCAGCAGCACCTGGATAGGGACACCACCACGGTGTGTCTGCTGGTGCGCATTGAGCCCGTGGCGCCCGGTTACGCCCCTGTGGGCGTGACCACGCTGGACCGCGATGTGTCGTTCGATTCCGGCAGCGGCGCGCTGCTGTACCGGGCGGCCGTAGGTGTTGACTCCAGCGCGCGCGTGAGCAGCTCGGATATGGCCGTAGACAACGCAGAGGGCACGAGCCTTGTGCCTGAGTTCGACGTGCCTGTGTCGGAGCGCGACCTGATCGCAGGCGCCTACGACTATGCCCGCTGGGCGAGCTACCTGGTCAACTTCGAGGACACCACGCAGTTTGTCGAGCTTGCGCGCGGCGAGCTGGGCCAGGTGCGCGTGCTGCAGGGCATGTCGTTCACCTTCGAGATGTTGGGCCTCACGAAAAGGCTCAAGCAGACCATCGTGGAGAAGGACTCCCTGCGCTGCCGCGCGATCTTCGGCAGCCAGCCTGTGGGCACTCCTGGCGCGGAAGTTACCCAGCGGTTCCCTTGCGGCTTCCCAGTTGGGTCTCTATGGCAAAACGGCAGCGTGGTATCCGTCGGCGAAGAAAACACAGTGGTGTTCGAGACGGACTCTGGCGCCGCTGATGGTTTCTTCAAGCCTGGTGTGTTGCAGTGGCTCACCGGGCCGAACGCCGGCCGCACCTATGACATCGAGGAGTTCGCTTCAGGAGAAGCGACCCTGACTTTCCCCTCGATGTTCCCAATCTCCGAGGATGAAACCTACCGCATCAGGCCAGACTGCACGAAGTGGAAAGATGGCCCGAACGGGTGCAAGCACTGGTGGGGTCCGCAGTGGGTGCTGCACTACCGTGGCGAGCCGTACATCCCGGTGGGCGACACCGGCCAGGTCAACGCACCAGGGGCCAGCATATGAGCGCGCTCGTGGACTCTGCACGCAAGTACCTAGGCGTGCCATTCCGCCATCGCGGGCGCAGCGCCAGTGGCCTGGATTGCGCAGGCCTTGGCTGGATCGCATACCGCGACCTCGGCATTGAGCTGCCCGACGTGCGGGCCTATGGCCGCGAGCCCTTTAAAAACGGCTTGATGGAAGGCCTGCGCGCGGCCCTGGGCGATCCCGTTGATGACGGACCGCTGCCTGGCGATGTCGTCGTCATGCGCTTTGACAAAGACCCGCACCATGTTGCCCTGATTGCCAGGGCGCCATATGCGGACCAATTAACGATGATCCACGCTGACAGCATGCACGGCTGTGTCGTAGAACACAGGCTGAGCGACGACTGGCGGGCGCGGATCGTAGCCGTATATCGGAGGCCTGTGTAATGGCACGTCTTGCATTGGCCGTTGGCGGCGCTGTTGCTGGATTTATTGTTGGCGGTCCTGCCGGCGCGCAGGTGGGCTGGATGGCTGGCAGCGTTGTCGGGCAACTCATCCCACAGACAACTCGCGGACCGAGCATCGAGGAGGCTGGTACCCAAACAACCGCTGAGGGTGCTCCGCGCGCCATCGTGTACGGCACGGCGATGGTCTCGGGCAACGTCATCGACGCCGGCCGCACGCGCAAGATCACGCGCAAGGAGCGCCAGGGAAAGGGCGGCGCATCTGTCGAGACTGAAGCCCTACTGCGCACCTACGCGATTCGGATCTGCGAAGGCCCCATCGCTGGTGTGCTCGTCGCAAAGAAGGATGGAAAAATCGTCTACGACGTGCGCCCAGGTGCGGACTTTGAGGCCGATAGCTCCAAATTTCTGGCCGACTGCCGCATCTATCTGGGCGACGAGGAGCAAATGCCTGATCCGGACCTGGAGGCTATCAGGGGTGTTGGCGAGGTGCCGGCGCATCGTGGCAGCGCGTACATCGTGTTCGTGGATGACGATGTGACCGACCGGCGCGGCTCCGTCCCTCAGTATGAGTTCGTGGTGGCGCGCAAAGTGTCGCAATCGGGGGGCGGCCTAGTGGCAGGACCTGAACTGGCGTCTCCCACGACCTGGATTGACGTGGATGCCGACGGCCTGCCCTACGCAATCACCGGCCGGGAGCAGCTGATACCTGGGTTGGATGAGGTGCGCGTGGGCGGGGCGCTCTCGATCACGAAATGGAAGAAGGATTTCAGCGATCCAACGGAATTCAGTTGGGTCAATGCCGGAAACTCTGCGGGTTCTGACCGGCTGTGGGTCATGGCTGCCAGAGACAACGGAATTGCCGTCTCGTACGACGGCAATAACGGGCTGCTGAAGCTCATCAACAATGGTGGAATTTTGGGCTATGTCGCGCCAGATGCCTCCGCACCGCCGCCGTGGTACTTCAACGAGCCTGGCTACTCATCCCCAGACCGTCGCGGAAGTTTGGTCTGGATGACGGACTCAGCCTGGTACATCGGGATTCGGCAGACATCGGTGGCCCGCTGGAATCGGGTCTGCAAATTTGGCTATGAGCCCAGCACTGAGGAGGCCCGGAGCCTGCCATCCGCAACGATCTTTGATGTCAACGCGGACCCCGAAGCAGACGAAGACTTCGCCCTCCACCTGAGCCGCCAGGGCAAGCTGCGCATCCTGAACCGCGCGCCATCCCTGCGCCGCTACTCGCAAAACTTGGTGTGGGAGGCCGACGAAATCGTGCCTGCAGAAGTTGCGGGCATCACTGCGCTGGCATTTGGCGCTGATGATGAGCGTGACTTGCTGCTGGTGCTCACGGCCGCCAGTGCAACTGCATCCCTGCTCAGGATGTTCCGGTTGTCTTCCGGCGAGCTGCTGGCGACGCATGAGGTCTCTGGAGCGCCAACGGCATTCAGTCGCATCGTTTTTTCCTCGACAGACGCATACATCCAGTACGGGCTGAGCCTCTATCGTCTTGGTCTGGGATCGAGCCAGGGAGAGCCTGAGTTGCTGTCGGAGATCGTGGCCGACATCCACGCGCGCTGCGATATCCCTGCCTCCGACTATGACGTGAGCGAGCTGACCGACAGCGTGGATGGGTTGGTGCTGGCCAGCGCAGGCTACTCTGGCGCCGAGGCCATCGGAGCGCTGCGTGTGCCGTACTTTTTCGACCTGGCGGAATGGGGCGGCAAGATGCGCTACATCAAGCGCGGCAAGCCTTCTGTGGCCACCATCGTGCTGGATGACCTGGTGGAGGAGCCAGACGAGAGCGAGCGGCAGGCCCAGATTGAGTACCCACGCAAGATGCACCTGACGTACCAGTCGGCGGCCGTCAACTACGAGACGGCCCAGGCGACGAGCGAGCGCGGATCTCCGGATGTACGCGTCACGGGCGAAGCCTCTCTGCAGGTCCCCGTTGTGCTCACGCCGGCGCGTGCTGCAGAGATGACGGCCATGCTGCACAAAGTCAGTTGGACAGAGGCAGATGGGGAGGTCAAATTTGCCGTTCCCGACAGCTGGCTGCGGCTGGTGCCATCCGACTGCGTGGCGTTGCAGCTGCGCGGCACCTCGCGCCGGCTGCGGATTGACGGCATCGAGATGTCGGGCGGCATCATGCAGCTCACCACCCATGTGGACCGGCAGAGCGCATATGCATCGACAACAGGATATGTGCCGCTGCCCACGCCAACGCCCCCGGCGTCGGGTGTCGTGGGTGACAGCGTGCTTGTCGTGCTGGATGTGCCCACGCTGCGAGACGATGACGATGCGCTCTACTACTACGCTGCCGCCACGGGCGAGCGCGATGCATGGCGCGGTGCGCAGCTGCAGCGCAGCCTAGACGGAGGGGCATCGTATGTTGATGCGCTGGGCCTGGACTTTGCGGCGACCATCGGCCGCCTCGCATCGGCCGTGCCTGCAGCATCGCCCTGGTACACGGACCGCACCAACATCGTTGAGGTGGACCTGATCCGCCCGGGAGACAGCCTGTACAGCGTGACCGATGCGCAGTTTCTGCAGCGTGCTGGCGCCATCGCCTTGCAGCTGCCGGATGGATCGTGGGAGGTCGCGCAGTACCGGGATGCCGTGCACGTCAGTGGTGCGCGCTGGCAACTGTCAACGCTGCACCGTGGCCAGCTCAACACGCCTGCAGCCGAGCATGCGGCCGGCGCGCTGCTGGTGTTGCTGGATGACGTGAGCCGCGTTACTGCGCAGTCCGCCTGGCTGCAGCGCGTGCTCACGCATCGCGCGCCGAGCTACGGGGGCACTGTTGAGAGTGCTGTTCCCCAGATGATGAGCTACGCGGGCCGCGCACAAAGGGAGTGGCCTGTGGCGTCGCTGCGCCTGGTCTCCAGTGGCGGGCCGGTGGGCGGCAGCATCGTTGCCAGCTGGGCGCCTCGGCACCGTCTCGGCACCGATGTTTCGCCCGTGGCCAGCCAGCATTTCCGGGGCTTTCGGGTCTACGTCACGGACGCCTCGGGGCAGAGCACGACGCAGGACCTGACGGCCCAGAACGTGACGCTGCAGCTCGGCGCCATGACCTGGCCGATTCGTGTCCATGTGGCCGCAGTCAATGCGATCACTGGCGCTGGGCCATGGGTCTGGCGCAGCACCGATGGCAGTGCGGGCGAGGGAGGCGGGCCGCCAGGCGACGATGGCAGCGGAGAGCCGCCCGTGGGGGACGGCACATGGCAGCGCGGGCTGACGATGATCGGCTCAGCTGCTGCGGGCGCGCGCGGGCAGATCATCGGTGGAGATGTGTACGCAGCCCAGAACTCCGGTGCGAGCTGGCAGATATGGCGCCTGCGAGCAGACACTCTGGAGGTGATCCGAGGTGCATATGCCGGGCCATTTCTGTTCAGCCTCATCAACGACGGCGCTGCTCTGTACGCTGGCAGTTCGGGGTATGTCCGCAAGTTCGGGCTCGACCTGGAGCTGCTGGCCACGGTGCAGGTCGGCGGGACGGGGGATGCGCAGAGCCTGGCATTGTGCGGCGGCGTGCTGTGGGTCGCGTGCCCGTACACGCCCGAGGTGGTCATGCTGGACCCCGGCACGCTGGCCTCGGCCGGCACCGGCCCGGCGCTGCGCATCAACACGCTGACCACGGATGGCACGTATCTCTACGGAGCGAGCCGCGGCGATAACTGCATCTACAAGCTCGACGGCACAACCGGCGCGCTGGTGGACACGTTCCCGACAGCCGATTTCCCTGCCGATGTGTTGGTGCACGCGGGCAAGCTGTGGGTCACAAGCCTGCAGCCGGCGCCGCGCCTGCTGCGCTATGACGCTGGCACGGGCGCGCAGGAGGCATTCGAGTTGGGCCTGACAAATACCCCCGGCTCCCTGGGTATCGCTGGGGATGTGCTGGGCGTGGGAGGCCGCAACAGCTTTGCCATCGACACCACCACGGGCCAGCTGCTCGGCAGCTTCTCGATACCGGACGACAGTCCGTCCCAGGTCGCGCCACCCATGGCGTCGATCATCAGCCCCACGCGCTTCATCGCGGGTGCGTGGAATTGGACCGCTTACTACGACCTGCAGCCATGAGTACACCCATACTGCCTTTTGATGTCTGGCCGCCTGGCTCCAACCAGGCGAGCATCCCAGCCAACGACAACGCGCTGCGTTCCGAGATCCTGGCGGGCCGCGTCATCAGCAAAACCACTACAGCGCAGCCGGCCGGCGCGGAGGGGGCGATCTACATCATTCCGTCCGGGGCGACAGGGGCGATGTGGTCTACCTTCACCGCCGGCGATATTGCTCTGTTTCGCGGCGGCACCTGGTACGCATTCGCGCCCGTGACTGGCCTCGTCGTGCACATGCTCGGCAGTCTGCAGCAGTGGACCGGATCGGCCTGGGAAGAGATGGCAGGTGGCGGTGGTAGTGCGCTGCAGAGCATCTGTGTTGCAGCGAGCGACGAGACCACCGCGCTGACCGTTGGCGCTGGGAAAGTGACGTTCCGCATGCCCTACGCATTCACGCTTTCCGGCGTGCGCGCATCGCTGACCACAGCCCAGGCCAGCGGCTCGTTGTTCACCGTGGACATCAATGAGTCAGGGGCGTCGATCCTCTCGACAAAGCTGACCATCGACAACACCGAAAAGACCAGCACAACCGCCGCCACGCCCCCGGTCATCAGCGACATCAACCTTGCGGATGATGCCGAGATCACGATCGACATCGACCAGGTCGGCGACGGCAGCGCAAAGGGCCTTAAGGTCTACCTGATCGGAGAGCCGGCATGAAGCGCCATCGTCAGCGCGGGTTCTTGCTCAACCCCTACCGCTTCGGTGGCGGGGGCGGCGGCACGGACCCGCTTTATTCGCATGTCGCGCTGCATGTCGTCGGCAACGGCGTGAGCATCAGCGACGTGTCGCAAAACGGCATTGCTCTCGACGTGGGCGCCGGAGTTGGTCAGTCCAGTGCTGATCTTCCTGGTGGCATGGTTTTCAACGGCGCGGCCGACTCTCGCATCAAGACTCCAGCTTCTGGCCTGCTATCGCTCGGGTCTGGGGATTTTTGCATTGATGGTTTTCTGCGCACGACTGTTACCGGGTCGCACCAGACGATCCTCGATACACGCGGCAGCAGTGTGCAGGGTGTGGGGCTCTATGCCGGCGAGACGGGGAAATTCCTCTACACCAATAACTCGATCTCGCTCATCGACAGCAGTGTCAACTTCCCGCTGACCGCGTTCCATTGGGCTGTGGAGCGAGTGAGTGGAGTCGTGACGGTCTATCTCAACGGCGTGGCCCGAGGCTCTGCTACAGACTCGCGAACGCTTGGGGCATCGCCCGAATATGTGATCGGCCAAAACTACATCGGCAGTCAGCCGCTGACCGGCACGGCGTCCGACATACGGGTGACGCTGGTGGCGCGGTTCATGGGTAACTTCACGCCGCCAACGCCGCCTCTGCCGACATCTTGATTGCGGCTCAAGCTGCAACACATCAACCCGCTTCGGCGGGTTTTTTCATGCTCGAAAGGATCTGATGCCCGAACCCACAACCACTGCAGCCGGGCTCGCTACTGTCGCCGGCGCCGCAGTCTCGACGTCTGCACTCACGGCATTTGGCGTGCCGCTGGGCCTGCACGTCGATCTGCTGCTGGCCGGCTTCTTTGGTGCCCTGGTGAGCATCATCTTGCTCAACACCGTGCCGGGCACTGCCGACACCTGGCGCGAGCTGCTGCGCACTTCCGTGCGGCGCCTGGCCGTGGCCTGGGCCTCCTCGATCACTGCCGGCTATCTCACGCCGCTGGCACTGCTCATCGCCAACGTGCCGGCATCGCTGATGCTATCGATGGCGTTCCTGGTCGGTGCCGGCGCGCAGCGCGTGCTGCTCGCTCTCATGCGCAAGTATTGGCCGCAGGCCGGGGAGAGCTGATATGCGAGTTCTCGGCTTTTTTGCTCTCTGGATCTTCGGCCTGGTGGTCCTCGCCGAAGCGCTCAACAAGCTGGAGCGCACGCGGCCATGCCTGCCAGGCCTCACGCGCAATCAGCGGCTGCTCGCTTGGCTCAAGGCCTTGGCCTGGTGCCTGCTCGCTGCCGCCGGCGCCGGCGCGCTTGTCGCGCCCATCTTCGACTTCCCAGCACCCACGGCGCGCGAACTGTGTATGTTCGCGGGCTTCGTCGTGCTCATCGTTCGTACCCGATTCAAAGAGGGATAGACATGCAATTGACCCCCCATTTCAGCCTTGCCGAAATGACCGCTAGCAGCACGGCGCAGCGCCAGGGCCTGGACAACACCCCAACGCCCGAGGCCCTGCAGCGCCTGACGCTCACGGCCGCGATGCTGGAGCGTGTGCGCGCGCACCTGGGCGTGCCCATCGTCGTGACCAGCGGCTACCGCTCCCGCGCTGTCAATGCGGCCGTGGGAGGCGTCACCAGCAGCGACCACGCTATCGGCGCGGCCGCCGACATCGTGGCGCCCAAATTCGGCGCGCCCTACGCCGTGGCCAAGGCCTTGGCGCCCCACGTCAACGCGCTGGGCATCGGGCAAATCATCTATGAGAGCGTAGGAGGCAAGCACTGGGTGCACCTGTCCACGCGCACGCCGGATAAGCCCGTTAACCGGGTGATCACTGTCAGCGGCAAAAGCACGCTGGTGGGCATCCAGGAGGTGTAGATGCTGGCCCTCCTCAAATCCCGCGCCTGGCAGCTCTTGGCCCTGGTGCTGACCGCGCTGCTGCTTTGGCAGAGCGTAGGCCACCTGCTCGCATTGCGCGCAGCCGACAAGGCCCGAGCTGACCTGGCGACCGAGCGCGCGGCCGCAGCTGCAGCGGCCGCCGAAACATCCGAGCGATATCGAAAACTGGAAGGCACCTACCGTGAAAACCTCGACTCCATCACCCGTGACGCGCACCAGGCGCAGGAGCGCGATGCGGCTGACGCTGCTGCTGCCCGCGCTGCTGCTGGCCGGCTGCGCGGCGACCTCGCCGACTACATCACCGCCCACCGTGCGGCCGCCAATGCTCGCGCCGCTGCCGGACAGTGCTCGCCAGACACCGCAGCCCTCGATCTGCTCGCCGAGCTGCAGCGCCGCGCTGACGAGCGAGCGGGAGAGTTGGCGCGCGTTGCTGACGATGCCAGAAGCCGGGGCGGCGCCTGCGAGCGGGCCTATGACGCCGGCGCCGCGATGATCCAAGCGGCGCAGTAAAAGAATGCTTGTTGTAGTACGGAATCCGTACTACACTGTACCCCAGGGCGACACGTCGAGCGCCACAACCAAAAGGGGTGCAGCATGATTTACGTTGCGGCTTTCAAGACCTCCAAAGTCACTGGCTCGGGCTGTGCCGTCTACTCCGTAGATTTCGATGACTACAGCCGCGAGCCGGCTCGGGGTTATTACCCTGTGGCCGAGCTGAAAGAGTTCTGCGCCGGCGATGACGGGTGGGCCAATGTCTTGGACGAAAATCACGACATCGTCATCCTGAACGCTGACGGTCAGATAGACATTGACCGTGAGATTTACCGGCAACGCACGGTCGCCGCCATTGCTGCGCGCCAGGAAGATGATGAAGATGACGTCTACAAGTACGACTGACATGCAGATCATCAAACTCCCCGAAATCTCCACGCCCGGCTTACTCAAGCTCATGCGCGATGTCGCAGCAGAACTTGAGATGCGCCTTTCTCAACCGCAAACCCGACTGGAACACCCCATCCAGCAGGTTGTCACTGTGAGAGTCCCTCCCGCACATGAACAAGACTTCTGCCTGGTCGTTGCAGAGAAGCTCAAGTCAGGCGATTACATCAGGGCTTCTGAACGCAACCGTGTTGCTGAAATAGCCGAATCTTTCCACGACTGGGTCGTGCAGCAAGGGCTTCCAACAACACACAATGCGGGCGACTGGAAGCGTCGCGGCGTATTCATGTCATCCCCAAGAGCAAAGCCACGATGAACGCGACGGATCTACGCGCCTGGCAGGCCCGCCACGGCTACACCTACAACACTGCGGCCGAGGCGCTCGGGATGGGCCGCACCACGTTCGCCGAGTACCTCAAGCGCGAGGGAGTGCTGCCGCGCTGGCTCGCGTTGGCCTGTGCTGCCATTGACGCCGGGCTGCTGCCGCTCGGCGAGAAATAATTGTTGACGGAGTACGGAATCCGTACTACATTAATACCCATGGCAGCACATCGCTGCCAACACCCTCCGGCGGTGAGTAGCCGGGAAACACTCTCTAGGAGCAGATCATGGCAAAGCAACAAGCCCCAATGCAGACGCACAAGCATGTCGCATGGATCAGCAAAGAATCCGGTGTGGCTTTCTTCAATCCTGCAAACATCTGGAAGACCGAAGTTCCTGGCGAGGAACGGAGCGGCCACATCGTCGTGGCTGTTGGCTCTATCGAGCAGATGCAGGCAGTCGTGAGCAGCATCAATGCGACCATGCCCCCGGTCGGAAATCTGTTTGACGATCTGGCTTAATTGGCCGATGACTCAATTCGGCAAGAAAACCCATCGCGCCCGCGTGCTGCTCCTGCAGGCCGGGCAGGACTACCCCCTTGCCTGGTCCCAGGCCGATGCCTTTCGGGCTGACCGTGGCCAGCCCGGTTTCGATTGGCCGGACTGGTGCTTCCTGCCGATGGGCGGCGCCTATGCCATCGTCTCGGGCGGCGGCGCCAACCGCCTGGGCCTGGATCGCATTGGCGACGTGGCGCGCATGTCGGCCCTCATCGCCTGGCGCATGACCCAGGGCATCTATCGCTTTGATCCTGCGGTCTATGCGGCGGTGATTGATACGCCAGTTTCCGGCGACCTGCCGGCACGGGTGCTCATGCAATTGCCGGAATGGTGCGTCTATGTCGAGACGCCCGGTTTTGAGCTGTCTATAGGCCAGTTGCACGGCTTTTTTGCCCATCTTGAGCACGACACAAACAATGGCCGCTCTGAGCTGCGCCTGCTGTTGGATCTGACCGACCGCCTGGTGCCCGTCCCGCTGCACCTGGGCGACTGGCCGCTGGCCGAAAGCGTGGCGAAGGCGTCCGATGTGGCTGGCGTCCATGCGGTGGCGCTTGGCGTGCCTTTTGCGGCCGGCGACTCCAGGCGCGAGCACATCAGCTGGGCCGAGCCCCTGGTTTCGCTGCTGCTGTACCTGTGCAGCGCAGCGGATTTCAGCCGGCGCGGCCAGCCCGGCCAGCCGGCCAACCCGCAGCCCACCCGCACCCGGCGGGACGGTTGGAAGCTGTTTGCAGCGCAGGGGCCTGCGGAGTGGGACGTGGGTGTGCGGATGGGGTCGGCCCTGCGCGCGGCCTACCAGGCTGCAGAAACGGCGCCCGCCGGCGGCGAGGGGGCCAGCCCGCGCGGCCACATCCGGCGCGCGCACTGGCATGGCTACTGGAGCGGGCCGCTCAAGGATGACCAGGGCGATCCCGTGCCCAGAGACAAGCGCAAATTTGATTTGCGCTGGCAGCCTCCGGTCGCTGTCAATTTGGGCACTGTGGAAGGCATGCCCTCGGTGATCCGGCCCGTGAAGTAGACAGGTGGCTCAGTCTTCTGGGCACCGTTCCATTGCCCAGTCCAATGCCGCTTCGGCATCGGCGTGGGGTCCATCAAGCGCCTTGATGCCGCGCGCATCGTCCCAGGCGCCCCCGTCCCAGTGTCTCGCAGCAGGGAAGGGTAGACGGCCGTATTCCACGACGCAGGCGTACCAGCCTGGTGACGTGGGCGTGCCGCACCAGGTCATGCCATCAGCCATGGCGCGCCGGCAGGATCTGCACGGGGCCGAGACCGCTGTGCACTACCTGGCCGCCCGGGCCACGCACCACGAACCAGTCCGGCGCCTGTTGCTCGATGCGGTAGTCCTCCGGCCGGCCTGGCAGCAGCTCCTCCTCTGGCTGCCCGAACCACGGATGCATGCACAGCAGTGTCAATTGCTCAGACATGGATCTCTCCAACTGGTTGGCCATCGGGGACGACCCACCACGATTGACGAACAAACTGATGGTCTACGCGCCAATCCTGCCCATTGAGCCTCAGCCCGCCCCGGATGAACTGCAGGTT
>ERZ1032267.17-NODE-17-length-14920-cov-68.503128_pt1 | contig 14920 bp, 20 predicted proteins | sample MGYA00517112_ERZ1032267 | MGnify/ENA primary metagenome ERZ1032267 (study PRJEB33718, sample SAMN03160165) | human skin metagenome | collected 2014-02-25 | study: EMG produced TPA metagenomics assembly of the PRJNA266117 data set (Human skin bacterial metagenome... | reverse complement strand
GTACTGGGACGGTGCCTGACGATTTCAGCGGTGATCTGATTTGGTTGGCTCTTGATGGTGGCCCGCAGTTGCATGTTCGTGAGCAAGTTTTTTTGCGGGTGAATGTGTTTTCGGATACGCCGGATCGTGCTATGTCGTTGGCGCGTCGTGTTGAGGCTGTGCTGGCTGATGGTGTGGACGGTGACCCTGTGGTGTACTGTAAACGGTCTACTGGCCCTGATTTGCTGGTTGATGGTGCACGTTTTGATGTGTATTCGCTTTTTGAGCTGATATGTAGGCCTGCCGAATCCGAGTAAGCGTATCGTTGTTTTTGTTTTACTGTAATTGTTTGATATTTAATGGGGGTTGTGATGGCTGCAACACGTAAAGCGTCTAATGTTCGCTCTGCTGTTACGGGTGACGTCTATATTGGTAAAGCTCATGCCGGTGACACTATTGATGGTGTGAAGACGGTTCCTGATGGGCTTACCGCTTTAGGGTATCTGTCGGATGACGGGTTTAAGATTAAGCCTGAGCGTAAAACGGATGATTTGAAGGCTTGGCAGAATGCGGATGTTGTTCGCACTGTGGCTACGGAGTCTTCTATCGAGATTTCTTTCCAGCTGATCGAGTCTAAGAAGGAGGTTATCGAGCTGTTTTGGCAGTCGAAGGTTACTGCCGGATCTGATTCGGGTTCGTTCGATATTTCTCCTGGTGCCACTACGGGTGTTCACGCCCTGTTGATGGATATTATTGATGGTGATCAGGTTATTCGCTACTATTTCCCTGAGGTTGAGCTTGTCGATCGTGACGAGATTAAGGGCAAGAATGGCGAGGTGTATGGGTATGGTGTGACGTTGAAGGCGTATCCTGCCCAGATTAATAAGAAGGGTGATGCGGTGTCTGGTCGGGGGTGGATGACGGCTTTAAAAGCTGATACTCCCCCGGTTCCTCCTTCTCCGAAGCCGGAGCCTCCTAAGCCGCCTAAGCCTGAGCCGGATCCTAATCCGCCGTCTAATAACTGATACACATAGTTTGAGGGATTGTTGATAGATGAGTGACACAGGTTACACGTTGAAGATTGGTGACCGTAGCTGGGTTTTGGCTGATGCGGAGGAGACGGCTCAGGCTGTTCCTGCCCGCGTTTTTCGCCGTGCCGCCAGGATTGCCCAGTCGGGTGAGTCTGCGGATTTCGCCCAGGTTGAGGTGATGTTTTCCATGTTGGAGGCTGCCGCCCCAGAGGATGCTGTGGAGGCCTTGGAGGGGCTTCCTATGGTTCGTGTGGCCGAGATTTTCCGTGAGTGGATGGAATATAAGCCTGAAGGTAAGGGTGCCTCGCTGGGGGAATAGTTTGGCTCCACGGCCTGATTGATGATTATCGTGGGGCCATCGAATACGATTTCCGCACCAAGTTTGGTGTTTCTGTTTATAGTGTTGGTGGCCCGCAGATGTGTTGGGGTGAGGCTGTCCGGCTGGCTGGCGTGTTGTGTACCGATACGTCTAGCCAGTTGGCGGCCCACCTGAATGGTTGGCAGCGCCCGTTTGAGTGGTGCGAGTGGGCTGTGCTGGACATGTTGGATCATTACAGGTCTGCTAATAGTGAGGGGCAGCCGGAGCCTGTGGCGAGGCCTACGGATGAGCGTAGGGCCCGGTTTACGTCTGGGCAGGTGGACGATATTTTGGCGCGTGTTCGTGCCGGTGGCGGGGTGTCTCGCGAGATTAATATTATGGGGTGAATAGTGTATGTCTGGTGAGATTGCTTCCGCGTATGTGTCGTTGTATACGAAGATGCCTGGCCTTAAAAGTGATGTTGGTAAACAGTTGTCTGGGGTGATGCCTGCGGAGGGTCAGCGTTCGGGTAGTTTGTTTGCTAAGGGCATGAAGTTGGCTCTTGGTGGTGCCGCAATGGTGGGCGCCATCAATGTTGCTAAGAAGGGCCTCAAGTCGATTTATGATGTGACTATTGGTGGCGGTATAGCTAGGGCGATGGCTATTGATGAGGCTCAGGCTAAGTTGACTGGTTTGGGTCACACGTCTTCTGACACGTCTTCGATTATGAATTCGGCTATTGAGGCTGTGACTGGTACGTCGTATGCGTTGGGTGATGCGGCGTCTACGGCTGCGGCGTTGTCTGCTTCGGGTGTGAAGTCTGGCGGGCAGATGACGGATGTGTTGAAGACTGTTGCCGATGTGTCTTATATTTCTGGTAAGTCGTTTCAGGATACGGGCGCTATTTTTACGTCTGTGATGGCTCGCGGTAAGTTGCAGGGCGATGACATGTTGCAGCTTACGATGGCGGGTGTTCCTGTGCTGTCTTTGCTTGCCAGGCAGACGGGTAAAACGTCTGCTGAGGTGTCGCAGATGGTGTCGAAGGGGCAGATTGATTTTGCCACGTTTGCGGCTGCGATGAAGCTTGGCATGGGTGGTGCTGCGCAGGCGTCTGGTAAGACGTTTGAGGGCGCTATGAAGAATGTTAAGAGCGCCCTGGGTTATTTGGGTGCTACGGCTATGGCGCCGTTTCTTAACGGCCTGAGGCAGATTTTTGTTGCGTTGAATCCGGTTATTAAGTCTATCACGGAGTCTGTGAAGCCCTTGTTTGCGTCGGTGGATCAGGGTATTCAGCGGATGATGCCGTCTATTTTGGCGTGGATTAACCGTATGCCGGGCATGATCACTCGAATGAATGCACAGATGCGCGCCAAGGTGGAGCAGTTGAAGGGCATTTTTGCGAGAATGCATTTGCCTGTTCCTAAAGTGAATTTGGCTGCCATGTTTGCTGGCGGCACCGCAGTGTTTGGTATTGTTGCTGCCGGTGTGGGGAAGCTTGTTGCGGGGTTTGCCCCGTTGGCGGTGTCGTTGAAGAATTTGTTGCCGTCGTTTGGTGCTTTGAGGGGTGCCGCTGGGGGGCTTGGCGGCGTGTTTCGCGCCTTGGGTGGCCCTGTCGGGATTGTGATCGGCTTGTTTGCTGCCATGTTTGCTACGAACGCCCAGTTCCGTGCCGCGGTGATGCAGCTTGTGGCTGTGGTTGGCCAGGCGTTGGGCCAGATCATGGCCGCTGTGCAGCCGCTGTTGGGTTTGGTTGCTGGTTTGGTGGCACGGTTGGCGCCAGTGTTTGGCCAGATTATCGGTTTGGTTGCCGGGCTAGCTGCACAGCTTATGCCTGTGATTGGTATGCTTGTCGCCCGGCTGGTTCCTGTGATCACGCAGATTATTGGTGCGGTGACGCAGGTTGCTGCCATGTTGCTGCCTGCGCTTATGCCGGTGTTGCAGGCTGTTGTGGCTGTGATACGTCAGGTTGTTGGCGTGGTCATGCAGTTGGTGCCTGTTTTGATGCCTGTGATTCAGCAGATTTTGGGTGCTGTCATGTCTGTGCTGCCACCGATTATTGGCCTGATCCGGTCGCTGATACCAGTCATCATGTCTGTTATGCGTGTGGTGGTTCAGGTTGTTGCGGTTGTGATACAGGTGGTGGCCCGTATTCTTGCTGTTGTGGCTCCGATGGTGGCGGCTGTGGTCGGGTTTGTTGCCCGTATTGTTGGTGCTGTCGTGTCGGCTGTGGCCCGTGTTATTGCCGCTGTTGCCCGTGTTATCTCGTGGGTTGTTGCCCATTTTGTGTCTGGTTTGGCGCGTATGGGTTCGGTGGTTCAGGCTGGCTGGAATCATATTAGGGCGTTTACGTCTGCGTTTATTAATGGTTTCAAGTCGATCATTTCTGGCGGCGTGAACGCGGTTGTTGGGTTTTTTGCCCGGCTGGGTTCTTCAGTGGCTAGCCATGTGAGGTCTGGTTTTAACGCGGCTCGTGGCGCTGTTTCTTCTGCGATGAATGCTATCCGGAGTGTTGTGTCTTCGGTGGCGTCCGCTGTTGGCGGATTTTTCGGGTCGATGGCTTCTCGGGTTCGTGGTGCTGCCTCGTCCGGGTTTAACGCTGCGAGGGGTGCGGCTTCTTCTGCTATGCACGCTATGGGCTCGGCTGTGTCTAGTGGTGTGCATAGTGTGATAGGTTTTTTCCGGAATCTGCCCAGCAATATTAGGGGCGCCCTGGGTAACATGGGGTCCCTGTTGGTGTCTGCTGGCCATAATGTTGTTGCCGGTTTGGGTAACGGTATTAAGAATGCTATGAGTGGCCTGTTGGATACGGTGCGTAACATGGGTTCCCAGATTGCTAATGCTGCGAAGTCTGCTCTGGGTATTCATTCCCCGTCTAGGGTGTTTCGTGACGAGGTTGGCCGGCAGGTTGTTGCCGGTTTGGCTGAGGGTATTACTGGTAATGCTGGTTTGGCGTTGGATGCGATGTCGGGTGTTGCTTCGCAGCTTCCGGATGCTGTTGATGCCCGGTTTGGTGTGCGATCGTCTGTGGGCTCGTTTACACCGTACGACCGGTATCGGCGTGCGAGCGAGAAGAGTGTTGTGGTGAATGTGAATGGACCCACGTATGGGGATCCGAACGAGTTTGCGAAGCGGATTGAGCGGCAGCAGCGTGACGCGTTGAACGCGTTGGCTTACGTGTGATTGAGGGGGTGTTGTGCATGTTTATTCCTGACCCGTCTGATCGTTCTGGTTTGACTGTGACCTGGTCTATGGATCCGCGGTTTGGTGGGGAGCGTGTGCTTCATTTGACGGATTATACGGGGTCGTCTCCGGTGATGTTGTTGAATGATTCGTTGCGCGGTTTGGGTGTTCCTGAGGTTGAGCATTTTTCTCAAACTCATGTTGGGGTGCACGGCTCGGAGTGGCGCGGGTTTAATGTGAAGCCTCGCGAGGTGACGTTGCCGGTGTTGGTGTCGGGTGTTGACCCGGATCCGGATGGCGGGTTTCGTGACGGTTTTTTGAAAGCCTATGACGAGTTGTGGTCTGCTTTTCCTCCCGGGGAGGAGGGGGAGTTGTCGGTGAAGACTCCTGCCGGTCGTGAGCGTGTGTTGCGGTGCCGGTTTGATTCGGTGGATGACACGTTTACGGTTGATCCGGTGAACAGGGGTTATGCGCGTTATCTGTTGCATTTGACGGCCTATGACCCGTTTTGGTATGGGGATGAGCAAAAGTTTCGTTTTAGTAATGCGAAGTTGCAGGATTGGTTGGGTGGCGGCCCTGTCGGTAAGGATGGCACGGCGTTTCCTGTGGTGTTAACACCGGGTGTGGGCTCTGGCTGGGATAATCTGTCTAATAAGGGTGATGTGCCTGCGTGGCCTGTGATTCGTGTTGAGGGGCCTTTGGAGTCGTGGTCTGTGCAGATTGATGGTTTGCGTGTGTCTTCTGATTATCCTGTCGAGGAGTATGATTGGATCACTATTGACACGGATCCTCGTAAACAGTCTGCGTTGTTGAATGGGTTTGAGGATGTGATGGATCGTTTGACAGAGTGGGAGTTTGCGCCTATCCCGCCTGGCGGTTCTCGGAGTGTGAATATTGAGATGGTTGGTTTGGGTGCCATTGTTGTGTCGGTGCAGTACAGGTTTTTGAGGGCTTGGTGAACAGGTGATGGCTGGTCTTGTTCCGCAGATAACATTGTTTACGCCGGATTATCGCCGTGTGGCGCCTATCAATTTTTTTGAATCATTGAAGTTGTCGTTGAAGTGGAATGGTTTGTCGACGCTGGAGTTGATGGTGTCGGGTGATCATTCCAGGCTTGACGGGTTGACGAAGCCGGGTGCACGGCTGGTTGTTGATTATGGTGGTGGCCAGATTTTTTCTGGGCCTGTGCGTAAGGTTCATGGTGTGGGTCCGTGGCGTTCTTCGCGGGTGACTATCACGTGTGAGGATGATATCCGCCTGTTGTGGCGTATGCTGATGTGGCCTGTGAATTATCGCCCCGGTATGGTTGGTATGGAGTGGCGTGCCGACAGGGATTATGCCCACTATTCGGGTGCGGCTGAGTCGGTGGCTAAGCAGGTGTTGGGGGATAATGCGTGGCGTTTTCCGCCTGATATATTTATGGCCGATGATGAGAGTCGTGGCCGCTATATTAAGGATTTTCAGGTGCGGTTCCACGTGTTTGCCGATAAGTTGTTGCCGGTGTTGTCGTGGGCTCGAATGACTGTTACGGTGAACCAGTTTGAGAATGCGAAGTTTGGTCAGCGGGGTTTGCTGTTTGATTGCGTGCCTGCCGTGACCCGTAGTCACGTGTTGACTGCCGAGTCTGGTTCGATTGTGTCGTGGGAGTATGTGCGTGACGCCCCTAAGGCTACTTCGGTGGTGGTTGGTGGCCGCGGCGAGGGCAAGGATCGGCTGTTTTGTGAGGATGTTGATTCGATGGCCGAGGGGGATTGGTTTGATCGTGTCGAGGTGTTTAAGGATGCCCGTAACACGGATTCTGAACATGTGCATCTCATTGAGGAGGCTGAGCAGGTGCTGTCCGAGTTAGGGGCCACGTCGGGGTTTAAGATCGAGTTGGCTGAGTCGGATGTGTTGCGGTTTGGGCCAGGCAATCTGATGCCCGGGGATCTTATCTATGTGGATGTGGGTTCTGGGCCTATCGCGGAGATTGTGCGGCAGATTGATGTGGAGTGTGATTCGCCTGGTGATGGTTGGACGAAGGTGACACCGGTTGCGGGGGATTATGAGGATAATCCGTCAGCCCTGTTGGCTCGCCGTGTGGCTGGTTTGGCTGCGGGTGTGCGGGATTTGCAAAAGTTTTGACAAGTGATTGGGGTTTGTTGTGGGTATTGTGTGTAAAGGGTTTGATGGTGTGTTGACCGAGTATGATTGGGCTCAAATGTCTGGTCTGATGGGTAATATGCCGTCTGTGAAAGGGCCGGACGATTTTCGTGTCGGTACGACGGTTCAGGGTGCCACAGTGTTGTGTGAGGTCCTGCCGGGGCAGGCTTGGGCTCACGGGGTGATGTGCACGTCGAATAGTGTTGAGACGGTGACGGGGCAGCTTCCTGGCCCTGGCGAGACTAGATACGACTATGTGGTGTTGTCTCGGGATTGGGAGCAGAATACGGCCAAGTTGGAGATTGTTCCTGGGGGGCGTGCGGAGCGTGCCAGGGATGTGTTGCGTGCCGAGCCTGGCGTGTACCATCAGCAGTTGTTGGCGACTTTGGTGTTGTCGTCTAACGGGTTGCAGCAGCAGTTGGATAGGCGTGCTGTGGCGGCTCGTGTGGCGTTTGGGGAGTCTGCTGCGTGTGACCCTACCCCGGTGGAGGGTGACCGGGTGATGGTTCCTTCTGGGGCTGTGTGGGCTAATCATGCCAACGAGTGGATGCTGTTGTCTCCCAGGATTGAGACGGGTTCTAAGTCGATCATGTTTGGCGGGTCTGCTGTGTATGCTTACACGATCCCGTTTGATCGCCCTTTCGGTAGTGCGCCTGTCGTGGTGGCGTCTATGGCTACGGCGGCTGGGGGTACGCAGCAGATTGATGTGAAAGCCTACAATGTGACTGCCCAAAATTTTAGTTTGGCGTTTATTACGAATGATGGGTCTAAGCCGAATGGTGTGCCTGCGGTGGCTAACTGGATTGCTGTCGGCGTGTAATGCGCGGCTTGCGGGTATGTGACATGTTGTGGTGGTTGTAGTGGTAGGGGGCTGTAGTGTCATGGCTTACACCCACACTCGTAGCCTCTATTTGTACCGCTATCGCTACTGTCCTTGGTTCGATTCAGGCGGCTACGTACAGGTCGAAGAAGAGGCTTAGGCAGTTGTCTGCGCAGGTTGATGCGATGGAAGAATACACGTGGAATATTCGCCATATTGTTCATCGCTATAACGCGAATCTGCCGGAGAATGTTGAGCCTGTAAAGATGCCTGATTTGCCCGAGTTTTTGAAGGATACTGTTGATGGTGGTGGGGGGTGAATTGTGAGGGAGTTGGAGGAAGAGAAGCGGCAGCGCCGCAATTTTGAGAAGGCTTCCCTGATACTGTTGTTCCTGTCGCTTGTGCTGTTGGCGGTGGTTGCTGCGGGTGCTTTACGTTTCGGTGCTGTGGCTTCCCAAAGGGATTCGGAGCAGGCTAAAGCCCAGTCGAATGGTACAGCCGCTAAAGGGTTGGCCAGCCGTGTGCGGCAGGTGTGTGCCTCTGGCGGGCAGGAGTCGGTGCGGCTTCACCGTTCTGGCTTGTGTGTGGATGCTCAGCGTGTTGAGCGTAGCGTGCAGGGTGTGCCGGGTCCTGCTGGTGTGCGCGGCCCGCAAGGCCCTGCAGGGGTTGACGGCCGGGATGGTGTTAATGGTTCGGCTGGGCTGGTTGGCCCTGTTGGTCCGCAGGGTTCTCCCGGTTTGAATGGTGTGAAGGGTCCTGACGGGCTGCCCGGTGCTAACGGCAAGGATGGTGTTGCCGGTGTGAACGGGGCTGACGGTAAAGATGGCGTGCCTGGTAGGGATGGCGCTGATGGGGCTGATGGTGGCCGTGGCCCTGTTGGTCCCCCTGGTGTAGCCGGTGCACAGGGTGAGCGTGGCCCTGTTGGGCCTCAGGGGCCGCAGGGTTCTGCCGGTGCCGATGGCAAGGACGGTAAAGATGGTAAGGATGGGCGCTCGGTGATATCGGTGTACTGTTCCGGGGGCCGCCTGATGGTGAAATATAGTGACGGTACGGCCTCTACCATAGCGGGTTCGGTGGCCTGCCAGGGTGTGAAACCATCACCGGTGGTTACCGTATCATCCCACAAATAGAAAGGAGTGGCTGTGATGGTAGTGTTTGGTGGTGGTGTGTGGTGAGATACATTCCAGCGGCGCATCACTCGGCCGGATCAAATAAGCCGGTGAACCGTGTTGTGATTCATGCGACGTGCCCGGATGTGGGGTTTCCGTCCGCTTCCCGTAGGGGGCGGGCGGTGTCTACGGCAAACTATTTTGCTTCCCCGTCGTCTGGTGGTTCGGCGCATTATGTGTGTGATATTGGGGAGACGGTGCAGTGCCTGTCAGAAGGAACTATTGGGTGGCATGCCCCGCCGAATCCGCATAGTTTGGGTATAGAGATTTGCGCGGATGGGGGTTCGCACGCCTCGTTCCGTGTGCCGGGGCATGCTTACACTCGTGAGCAGTGGCTGGATCCTAGGGTGTGGCCTGCCGTTGAGCGTGCCGCGGTGCTGTGCCGGCAGTTGTGTGACAAATATAATGTTCCGAAAAGGAAACTGTCGGCTGCCGATTTGAAGGCCGGTAAACGGGGTGTGTGCGGCCATGTGGATGTTACGGATGCGTGGCATCAGTCGGATCACGATGATCCAGGGCCGTGGTTTCCGTGGGACAAATTTATGGCCGTAGTCTGCGGCGGTAGTGGTAGTGAGGAGTTAACTATGGCTGATGTGAAAGCCTTGCATGATCAGATTAAACAATTGTCTGCCCAGCTTACTGGTTCGGTGAATAAGCTGCACCATGATGTTGGTGTGGTACAGGTTCAGAATGGTGACTTGCGTAAGCGTGTTGACGCCCTGTCGTGGGTGAAGAATCCGGTGACGGGGAAGCTGTGGCGCACTAAGGATGCTTTGTGGAGTGTCTGGTATTACGTGCTGGAGTGTCGCAGCCGCATCGACAGGCTCGAGTCTGCTGTCAACGATTTGAAGAAGTGATGGTGGTTTGTTGTGGGTAAACAGTTTTGGTTGGGCTTGTTTGAGCGTGCCCTGAAAACTTTTGTTCAAACGTTTGTTGCTGTGCTTGGGGTGACGGCGGGTGTCACGTATACGGCGGAGTCGTTTCGTGGTTTGCCGTGGGAGTCTGCCCTGATAACAGCAACGGTTGCTGCGGTGCTGTCGGTGGCTACTTCGTTTGGTAGCCCGTCGTTTGTGGCTGGTAAGCCGAAGGTGACGCCTGTTGTGGATGCGGGTTTGGTTCCACCCGATGATGGGGGCATTGTTGAGCCGCATATGGTTGATGTGTCGGATCCTGGCATGATCGAGCCTGTAGACGATGCTGATCTTGGTTACTATGAGCCGAAGCGTGCCGCCGAGTCGGAGGTTGGCACGGTAGAGTCTACTGTTGCATAATTGAACATAGATGTGTGCCCCAGCGGTGCTGCCACGATCTGTGGTGGTTGCCGCTGGGGCACTATTTTTGTGTCTATAGTATTCTATGATTCGTTGTTGTTGATGGTTTCTTCGATCAGCTGGTCCAGGTGGAGGCAGGCGGAGATCGTTTCGTTGGCCTGGTGCAGAACATCCTGGCCGATAACGTTTTTGTGGTTGTCGCGGTGGCAGATGATTGACTGCATGATATCGTCGGCTTCCGATTGTAGTAGTTTTGCCTGGTATGCGATTCCGGCGAGCCAGTCTATGGCTTCCTGGCTTGCCTGTGTGTCGTCTGGAATGCCACGGGTGTTGTTGTTGTTTGGGTATCCTGCACTGTCGCAGTCCCATAGGATTTCACTGCATTCGTCTAGCGTGTCCTGGTCGATGTCGAGGTTGTCGAGGCTGACATTGTTGACGGTAAGGTTCACGTTGTCGAGTGAGATGGGTACACGGTACTGGTTTTCGACACTGTCAACAATGTTTTGCAGCTGGTGCATGTTGGTGGGCTGTTGTTGGATGATTCGGTGTACCGCTGTTTTGAGGGCAGTGTAGGGGATATTGGTTGTGTTGTCCATGGTTTTTATGCCATTCCTTCGTTATCATCTGGCATGTAGTATGTGCTGTTTGCGTAATCGGTTAACGTCATCAGTGTTTGGTCTGCCCACTGTTTCACCGTCTGCCGGGTGACTCCGAGTCGTTGGGCTGCCACCGAATAGGTTTGGTCATACCCGTATACTTCCCGGAATGCTGCCAGCCTAGCTAAATGTTTTCGCTGTTTGGATGGCTGGCAGGTGAGGGTGTAGTCGTCGATGGCTAGCTGCAAATCGATCATGGTGACAATGTTGTTGCCGTGATGCTGGGGGGCGGTTGGTGGTGGTGGCATGCCCGGCTCGACTGATGGTTTCCATGGGCCTCCGTTCCAGATCCATTGGGCGGCTTGGATGATGTCGGCGGTGGTGTAGGTTCGGTTCACTGGTCATCCCCTGAATAGGTTGTCGAGGTTGTCTGGGTTGGTGGTGTCGAATCGTCCGACGCAGTGGCAGTAGTCGTACATGAGTTTGATAATGTGTTGGTGGTCGCCGAGGTAGGTGTTTCCGCTGATGCTGTAGGTGGCTGTGCCGTCTTTCGCGATGGTGTATTTGGCGGTGATGGTTTCGGGTGTTTGGGTGTTGGTGATGATGGCGGTGGTGGTGGTGCCTACTGTTTGTAGCCTGGTGGTTTGGGTGCCGTCGTCGAGGATGGTGGTAACCATTATGATTCTCCTTAGTTGCTGGTTTGGTTGTCGGCTATGGCTGTGATTTCTTGTACCGGTTTGGGTAGGTCTAGGTGGTGGACTGTTTTGTTTGCTAGTCGTTGGGCTACACGGTAGCACATTTGGGTCCACTGGTTGCCTTCCAGTTGGTGGTATTGGTTGCGTACGGCTATGTAGAGGAGTGCGTCTTGATAGAGGTCGTCTGGGTTGACGGCCGGGTAGTGGCGCGCCGTGTTGGTGCAGGCTTTGTGTAGCTGGTGTTGGTGGTGGGTGGTTGCCCACCCCCAGTTGGCGGTTGTGGCTTGTTCTACTTTGGTTGGTCGTCTGCTCATGGCTTTTATCTGGCTATCTGGTAGTTGTTTGGTGTTTTGTTGTTGATAGTGTAGCACACGAGTCCGGGGTTGCCGGTGGTGCCTGTGCGGTGCCGGAACCATGTGGATTCGCCTTCCATGGATGGGCATTGGATGAAGGTGCGTTGTCCTTGTTCGGAGATTTCTAGGTGGTGTCGGTGTCCTGCCATGAGAATATTGGATACGGTGCCGTTGTGGAATTCTTGGCCGCGCCACCATTCGTAGTGTTGGTTGTTGCGCCATTGGTGTCCGTGGGCGTGGAGGATTTGTGTGCCTGCCACGTTTACGGTGGTGGTCATTTCGTCTCGGCTGGGGAAGTGGAAGTGTAGGTTGGGGTAGTTGTTGGTGAGTTGGTAGGCTTCGGCGATGGCGCGGCAGCAGTCCACATCGAAGCTGTCATCGTAGGTGGTGACTCCTTTGCCGAATCGTACGGCTTCTCCGTGGTTGCCGGGGATGGATGTGATGGTGACGTTGTGGCAGTGGTCGAACATATGGACGAGTTGCATCATGGCCATGCGGGTGAGCCTGATTTGTTCCGTCAAGGGTGTTTGTGTGCGCCAGGCGTTGTTGCCTCCTTGTGACACGTATCCTTCGATCATGTCGCCGAGGAAGGCGATGTGGACTCGTTGCGGTTTGCCTGCTTGCTGCCAGTAGTGTTTTGCGGCTGTGAGGGAGTGCAAATAGTCGTCGGCGAAGTGTGCTGTTTCTCCGCCGGGGATGCCTTTGCCGATTTGGAAGTCGCCTGCCCCGATGACGAAGGCCGCATCGCTGCTACTGGTGTGGGTGTTGTCGGCTGGTTTTGGTGGCTGCCATTCGGCTAGTTTGTTGACGAGTTCGTCTATAGGGTAGGGGTCGGTTGCGGGTTGGTGGTCGATGATTTTTTGGACTGAGCGTCCTGTTTCTCCGTTGGGGAGTGTCCATTCGGAGATGCGTGTGCGCCGTACAGTACCGTTGGCTAGATTGTCGTCGATGGTGTCGATGGCGTTGTCGTGGTTGGCTAGCTGGGTGAGGAGCCGGTCTATATTGTCTATCATCGGGTATCCTCTTCCTTTTGCTGGGTGGTTTTGGCTTGTTTGCGGCGATAGTCTTTAATAACGGTGGCGGAGATGGGGTATCCGGCTTGGGTGAGTTGTTTTGCTAGCCATGAGGCGGGTATAGACCTGTCGGCGAGGACGTCTGCGGCTTTGTTGCCGTAGCGTTGGATGAGTGTTTCAGTTTTGGTTGCCATGATGTCCTAGGGGTTGTGTGGTGGGCTGCCATCCTGTGCGGCAGTCGCCGTCGTGTCCTGGTTTGCGGGTGCACCATGAGACTTCGCCGGCATTGTGGATGATGGCACGGCCGCATATGACGTCACGTAGGTGTTCGGGAAACTTATCGTTGTTGTTTCCGTTCGTGTCGATCACGTGTTGGGTTTTGGCTACCATCATGTCTCCTATGTGTGAAAGAGTGTGCAAATACTATGCAGGTGTCATGGATGTTTATGCGGGTATGGTTTTCATCACTTTGCTGAACGTTACTTGGTTACTGTACATCATCTGGGTGATTTCCTGATCCGTTTTGTCGGGGTGCTGTTTTCGCAGGTTGGCCCATTGGCAGGCGTTGTCGGTCTCTTGCTGGAGCCGGGTCAGGTGCTGCTCGTTGATGATGTGTTTCCACATGGTCCACGACACGTCGAGCCGGTTAAGGATTTCGAGGGCTGGCACATTGAACTGGTCGAGGAAGAGTATTTCTTCGGTGTAGTACTGTTTTTCGTATTGGTCCCATCCGCTTCGGTGCCTGTTGGGCTGGTTTTTGGGGTAGGCTTCCCGGCAGATTTTGTGTAACCGTTTGGCCATGTCGTCGGGTAGTTTAATGTCGGGGTTGGCGCGGATCATGGATCGCATCCCATCATAGGTGGTGCCCCAGGTGTGCATGATGTGGAGTGGGTCTTCACCGTCGGCCCATTTTTCGGCGATGATGGCGAGGCGGATACGCCTCCTGGCGGCCTTACTCGTGTCGCGGCGGCCGGGGATGGGGCAGGTGTCGAGGGGGTCCATGATGTTTTATGCCTTTCTTGAGGTGATGTTTTGTTTGTCTGGTTTTATTGTAGCACTGTGTTGAGGGCTTGTGTCAACCCTGTTTTGCCGGCTTGAAGGTAGGTGTCTGTGACATCCCCCAGGGTGAGGGGCACGTGGGTGGCTTGGGGGAGTGCTGACTGGAGGGTTTGTGCCATCTTGTCTCCTGCAGGGTCTGGGTCGGACCAGATGTAAACATGGTCGTAGCCTTCAAAAAATTTGGTCCAGAAAGTTTGCCACGAGGTTGCACCGGGGAGTGCTACGGCCGACCATCCGCATTGTTCGAGGATCATGGAGTCGAATTCGCCTTCGCAAATGTGCATTTCGGCTGCCGGGTGGGCCATGGCGGCCATGTTGTAGATGGAGCCTGTGTCCCCTGCCGGGGTTAGATATTTGGGGTGGTTGTGGGTTTTGCAGTCGTGCGGGAGTGAGCAGCGGAAACGCATTTTTCGTATTTCGGCTGGCCCTTCCCATGTGGGGTACATGTAGGGGATGGTGATGCACTGGTTGTAGTCTTCGTGGCCTGGGATGGGGTCATTGTCGATGTATCCAAGGTGGTGGAGCCGGGCTGTTTCTTCGCTGATGCCTCTTGCTGAGAGCAGGTCGAGTATGTTTTCGAGGTGGGTTTCGTAGAGGGCTGAGGCTTTCTGGATTCGGCGGCGTTCCACAATGTTGTAGGGTTGTAGTGAGTCGTACATTCGGGTTTTCTTTCTCTAATCGTTGTTGTAGCTTGGCGAGTCCTCCTCCGATGCCGCATGTGTGGCAGTACCAGACGCCCTTGTCGAGGTTGATGCTCATGGAGGGCTGGTGGTCGTCGTGGAACGGGCAGAGGATGTGCTGCTCGTTCCTGGATGGGTTGTAGCGTATCTGGTAGGTGTCGAGGAGGCGGCAGGTGTCAGAGGTGTGGGAGGAGCTCGTTGAGGGTTGATACCACATAGGCTTCGCTCCAGGGTTTGTTGCGCTGTTTCATGACGACGAGTCCGATGGTGGAATTGTTTTGTTTGTTTCGGTGTGTTTCGTAGTTGCGTGCCTCCCGGCTGGCTTGTTTCACGAATTCGGCGAGGTGGGGTTGTCCGGCTTTCGCTTCGATCACATATGTGTGGTTTTTGGTTTTGAGGGTGAGGTCGCCTTCGTCTTCGCGGCCGTTGAGGTGGAGTCGTTCTATATCATAGCCGGTGTCGCGTAGCTGGTGGAGGAGTCGTGTTTCCCATTCTGCGCCGGCCCGGCGGTTGCGTGACTGTTGTGTCGACATGATAGTCCTTTGTGTGTTGGGGTCATGTTCCATGGCTGTTTTTCGGCGAGTGGCCCGAAGAATGTGTATTCGGGGTAGGCTCTGAGTCTTTCGTATCGGGT
>ERZ1032267.14-NODE-14-length-15304-cov-23.271100_pt1 | contig 15304 bp, 12 predicted proteins | sample MGYA00517112_ERZ1032267 | MGnify/ENA primary metagenome ERZ1032267 (study PRJEB33718, sample SAMN03160165) | human skin metagenome | collected 2014-02-25 | study: EMG produced TPA metagenomics assembly of the PRJNA266117 data set (Human skin bacterial metagenome... | reverse complement strand
CGTCATGGGGCAGACCCTGGTGGTCGACGGCGGCTGGACCGCTCAGGGCATCGGCAACGCGCCAGGCTGGCTGCGGCAGGAAACCGCATCCACCGATACCCACTGACACCGGCATGAAGATACCGGAAAAAGCCGCGATGCAGCCCGGCCCCGACCAGACGAACGCCCTGCACTCCCGCCCTGTGGTCGTGCCTGCCGAATGGCTGGATCTGTACGGGCATATGAATGCCGCCCGCTACTTCGACGTCTTCGTCGCCACCGGCTACAGCCTGCTGTCCCAGGTGGGCTTCGACGAGGCCTACGCTCGCGATCGGCGATGCGGAATCTTTCTGGTCGATGCACGCATCCAGTATTTTCACGAACTGAGGCTGGGCAGCTGCATCTCTCTGCGACTGCGTATCCTGCAGGCCGACGCGCGGAGGATACAGGTTCTGATCGAGATGCTGGACGATGCGCAGGGGCACGTCGCGGCGCTGCTGCAGCAGCTGTTTGTACATGTGAGCCTGGAGACCCGCCGGTCGGCGCCCTTCGAGACGCCGCTGCGCGAGCGCATCGGGCAACTGATTCGGCAGCACGGCGAGTGCCCGCTGCCCAACGGAGTGCAACGCCGGCTGGACTGGCGTCGGCACTCCCCCTGAACCGCACCCGACCGGCGGCCCCGGCCCACTGCGGCCGGCCCCTGGTTTGACCTCTTGCTCCACCGCGCGCTCTTGGGCAAGCTGGCCGGGTCGGCCTGCACCACCCCCCAGATTCCCAGGCGCGCCCTCCACCCGTGCCGACTCGATTGCATCCCGCCTCACGCGGGTCTGCTGCACGCCGGAGCGTCGACGATCACGGGCAGCAACAGCCCGTCCGACGGCACGCCGTCACCCACGCGGGTGCCGTGATCTGGCTGCGCGATGCATCCTGATCCCACGACAAAACACTCTGGAGACAACAGCATGATCGACTCGACGCCTCACTCCGGCCTCTCGCCCTCCAACCTGCGGCGCCGGCACATGCTGCACGGCGCAGGTGCCGCTGCACTGCTGGCCACGCTCGGCCGGCAAGCCATGGCACAGGTCCCGGAACTCGCGCGCATCGTCACCGGCTTTGCGGCGGGCGGCACCTCCGACGCCATCTGCCGGCGTGTGGCCACCCAACTGGCCCCCGGCTACGCCAGAACGGCGATGGTCGAAAACCGCACGGGTGCCGGCGGCCAGATCGCGATTCAGTTCGTCAAGAGCCAGCCGGCCGACGGCAGCACGATCCTGCAGACGCCCTCGTCGATGCTGACCATCTACCCGCACATCTACAGGAAGCTGCCGTACGACGTCGCCACCGACCTCACGCCGGTGACGGTCGGCTGCGTCTTCGATTTCGGTTTTGCCGTGGGACCGGCCGTACCGCTGTCCGTGCGGACCGTGCCCGAGTTCTTTGCCTGGGCCAAGACCCGGCCCGACGGAGCGAACTTCGGCTCCCCCGCAGCGGGCTCGACGCCGCATTTCATCGGTGCCATGCTGGGCAAGATCAACGGCGTCGACCTGCGCCATATCGCCTACCGGGGCACGCAGCCCGCCATGCTGGATCTGCTGGGCGGCAACCTCGCCTCGGTGTCGGGCCCGATCGGCGACATCGTCCAGCATGTGCCCACGGGCAAGGTCAGGATGCTCGGCGTCTCGGGCGCCGATCGCAGCCGGTTCTCGCCCGACACGCCCACCTACAAGGAGCAGGGCTATCCCCAGCTCGTCGCCCAGGAGTGGTTTGTCTTCATGCTGCCGGCCAAGGCCGACGCCAGGATCGTCGACGGCCTCAACGCCGCACTGCGGCGTGCATTGGCCTCGCCGGAGGTGGTCGAGAGCCTCGCCACCTTCGGCCTCGAAGCCATGTCCAGCACGCCCGCCGAGCTGGCGGCCCTGTTGCGGGAGGACACCCGCCGCTGGGCCCCCATCGTCAAGGACGTCGGCTTCACGGCAGAGCCCTGAAGGGCTCGTCCCTGCTCTGTGCCGGTCAGATCGCGTCGATGCGGATCTGCACGCCGGTGGCGGTGTAGGTCGTGGTGACCTTGCTGGCACCCGAGACCGACACGTTGGCGAACTGGCCGCTGCGCGCCTGGGCGGTCAGCACGTCGAGCGTGTCGCCGACCTGGGGCTTGTAGCCTGCAAAGCTCACGGCCAGGCTGCCGCCGGCCAGCACGGCCTTGCCGCCCACCGTCAGCACGCCCTTGCCGCTGCCCGAAAGCACCAGTTTCAGCGTGCCGGCGGCCTGGCTGTAAGCGCCCTTGACCGCCAATGCGCCGGGTGCTGCCACTTCGAGCGTGCCGCCCTTCACGTACACATCGCCCTGGCCCAGTGCGCTGGTGCTGTCGGCAGCCAGCGTGCCGTCGGCCAGAACCGTACCGCCGCTGTAGGTGTTGGCACCCGTCAGGCGCAGCGTGCCGGTGCCCAGCTTCTCGAGTTTGCCGGCACCTGCAATGTCGTTGCGCCACTGGTCGGCGGCATGGAAGCCACCGGCGGCAGCGTCCATGTTCACGCTGACGTCGCCGTCGAAGCGGCCATAGCCGTCGGCCGCATCGAACAGGTTCAGGCGGCCCCAGCCTTCGGCGTCGTCGAGCAGCGGGTAACCCGAAGCGATGGCCGTGCTCTTGAGCACCACACGGCGCTGGTCGGCGCTGAGATACGGCAGGCGGGTTTCGATCAGCACTTCCGCGCCCTTGGGCACCACGGCGGCACGGGTGGTGTCGCCGATGACGGCAAAGCCGTAGGTCATGCGTTCGGCCACCAGCGCCTTGTTGGCGGCATGGTCGGCATAGGCATCCGCTGCAGCGCCGGCCGAGTGGGCATAGGCATTGAGCGCATTGAAGTCGCTGGTGTTGGTGCGCGTCTGCAGCCACGACTGGGCCTGGCCATAGGCCTGGGTCTTGAGCTCGGCGTTCGATGCCTTGTTCAGGTTGTAGGCCACCACGGCCAGCGCCTGCACACGTCCGCCCATCACGTCCATGGCCGAATGCATGCCGGCCAGAATGCGGTTCTGGCCCATCACGGCGCCGCGTGTCACCATTTCCTGGAAGCGCTGGGGCACCAGGTAACCCACGGTCAGGGCATCACGCCAGGCTTCGGCCGTGTGGCCGCTGGGGAAGCCGCCGTCGGACTTGGGCGTGCTGCTGGTGGCGGGCACCAGCGAGGGTGCCACGATCACGTCGGTGCTCCAGCGGAACGGGCGGGCGTACTTGTAGAAGCGCTTGGCCGGTTCGGTCGAGCCGTCCACGCTGTTGGCGTAGACCAGATCCACGGCCTGGCCCAGATTGGCATTGCTGCCGCTGCCGTCGCCGCGGTTGTTGCCCTTGTCGTCGTACTTCACCGTGCCGGCATCGGCAGCAATCGAGGTGATGGTGGTGGTCTGGCCGGTGCCTGCGCGCCAGTGTTCGGCCAGCGGGCCGAGCGCGTCGGAGATGCTGTAGCTCTTGCCGCGGCGATCGTCCAGATAAGCCTCGAGCTCTTGTGCAGGCGTGCGCGCATGCGTGATCTGAACCGAGTAGGCGATGTTGTGGTCGTGCGCGGCGCGGTTCTTGACGGTGCCGTCGGTGGCACTGCCGGGAATGCCGTCCCAGTCCGATTTCACCACGGCCGGGCAGCCATCCTTGGCGGCGGCGTCCTGGTCGGCATCGACCAGCAGGCTGCGCGGTGTCCAGAGGTCGAGGAAACCGGCCAGCACACGCACGCCGGCATTGGTTTCCAGGGTCGATGTGCAGGCATCGCCACGCTGGTTCGTCACACCCGTGTCGACGTACGCGAGCACACCGCTCGCCGGCGCAGCGCTGTCGGCCCGGCCCAGACCGGCCGGTTCGGCCGGCAGCGTCACGGCCGAATCGGGTGCGGGGGTGACGACGGCGACGTCGTCGGAGTTTCCATCGCCACCGCAGGCCGACAGGCCCAGGGCGATCAGAGCAGCCACGAGCGTGTGGCGAAGAACAAAGGTAGGAACGGCAGGACGCATGCTGAGACGGTTTCCAATGACCGCCCGGGAATCGAGCGGCTTCACAAAACCGGCAATGGTCGGCAGATCGTGTGACGTCCTCATGACATCTCGCGTCCGCACCGCCCCGGTCCCGCGCACATCCCTGCGCGCGCGCCCCCGATGGCAGTTCCCTCTGCAGGCCCCCTTACAGCAGCACGCGCTCGATGCCGCCGTGGTTGGCCGACTTCACATACGTCGGCATCCAGTCCTCTCCCAGGATCTGGCGGGCCATCTCGACCACGATGTAGTCGGCCTCGAGCAAGCCGTTGGCCAGGTCGTTGCCGTAGCGTGAAAGGCCCTGCAGGCAGCTCGGACAGCTGGTCAGCACCTTCACATCGCCTTGCGGTGCAACGGTTCCGCTGGCGCGCAGCGCGATCTCGCCCTTGAGCAGCTCTTCCTCCTTGCGGAAACGGATCTGCGTGGACACATCGGGCCGCGTCACGCCCAGCGTGCCCGACTCGCCGCAGCAGCGATCGCTCTTGAGCACGCTGTCGCCCACCAGCGCCTTGACGGTCTTCATCGGGTCCTGCAGCTTCATCGGGCTGTGGCAGGGGTCGTGGTAGAGATAGCCCTGCTGCGTATCGAGCGTGATGTTTTTCTCGAGCAGAAACTCGTGGATGTCGATGATGCGGCAGCCGGGAAAGATCTTCTCGAACTCATAGCCCTGGAGCTGGTCGTAACACGTCCCGCAGCTCACCACCACGGTCTTGATGTCGAGGTAGTTGAGCGTGTTGGCCACCCGGTGGAACAACACCCGGTTGTCGGTGATCATGGCCTCGGCCAGATCGGCCTGCCCGCTGCCGCGCTGCGGATAACCGCAGCACAGGTAGCCCGGCGGCAGCACGGTCTGTACGCCGGCATGCCAGAGCATGGCCTGCGTGGCCAGCCCGACCTGGCTGAACAGGCGCTCCGAGCCGCAACCCGGAAAATAGAACACCGCTTCCGTCTCGCTGGTCGTGGCCTGCGGATTGCGGATGATGGGCACGTAGTCGCGATCCTCGATGTCGAGCAGCGCGCGTGCCGTGCGCTTCGGCAGGCCGCCGGGCATCTTCTTGTTGATGAAGTGGATCACCTGCTGCTTGATCGGCGCCGTGCCGATCGATGCCGGCGGCTTGGCCGTCTGCTTGCGGGCCAGGCGTCCGAGCAGGTCGTGGGCCAGGCGCTGGGCCTTGAACCCCACGCCCACCATGGCGCTGCGCATGGCGTTGATCGTGCGCGGATCCTTGGCGTTGAGGAAAAACATCGCCGAGGCATTGCCGGGCCGGAAACTCTTCTTGCCCATGCGGCGCAGCAGATTGCGCATGTTCATCGAGACATCGCCGAAATCGATCTTCACCGGGCAAGGCGTGGCGCACTTGTGGCAGACCGTGCAGTGGTCGGAGACGTCCTCGAACTCCTCCCAGTGCTTGATGCTGACGCCGCGCCGCGTCTGTTCCTCGTAAAGGAAGGCCTCGACCAGCAGCGAGGTCGCCAGGATCTTGTTGCGCGGGCTGTAGAGCAGGTTGGCACGCGGCACGTGAGTGGCGCACACCGGCTTGCACTTGCCGCAGCGCAGGCAATCCTTCACGCTGTGCGCGATGGCGCCGATGTCGCTCTGCTGCATGATCAGCGACTCGTGGCCCATCAGGCCGAAGCTCGGCGTGTAGGCATGGCTGAGATCGGCAGGCGCCACTTCCGCGGCATTAAAAACCGGCGCAGAACCCGCGGGTGCCCGCAGCAGCTTGCCGCGGTTGAAACGGCCCTGCGGATCGACGCGTGCCTTGTAGTCGGCAAACGGTGCCAGTTCGTCGTCGCTCAGGAACTCGAGCTTCGTGATGCCGATGCCGTGCTCGCCCGAGATCACGCCGTCGAGACTGCGTGCCAGCACCATGATGCGGGCCACCGCCTCGTGGGCGGTCTGCAGCATGGCGTAGTCGTCGCTGTTGACCGGGATGTTGGTGTGCACGTTGCCGTCGCCCGCATGCATGTGCAGGGCCACCCAGACGCGGCCCTTGAGCACACGCTGGTGTATGGCGTCGACCTCGGCCAGCAGCGGCGCGAACGCGCTGCCCGTGAAGATCTGCGCCAGCGGCTGGCGGATCTGCGTGCGCCAGCTGGCGCGCAGCTCGTGCGTCTGCAGTTGCGCGAACAGCGCGTCGGCATGCTCCAGCCAATGCTCCCACTGGGCCCGCACGTCATGCACCAGCATGATGGCGCGCTGCACACGGTCTTCCAGCACCTCGTCGGCCGACAGCTCGTCCGCATCCTCCTGCGTCCCCAGCGGCAGCTTGCGTGTGGCGAAGAAGGCCTGCAGCGCATCGCACAGCGCAATCTTGTTGCGCAGCGACAGCTCGATGTTGATGCGCTCGATGCCGTCGGTGTACTCGGCCATGCGGGGCAGCGGGATCACCACGTCTTCGTTGATCTTGAAGGCATTGGTGTGGCGGCTGATGGCCGCCGTGCGCTTGCGGTCGAGCCAGAATTTCTTGCGGGCCTCCGGGCTGATGGCGATGAAGCCTTCGCCGCTGCGCGAGTTGGCGATGCGCACCACCTCGGAGGTGGCGCGCGCCACGGCGTCCGCGTCGTCGCCCACGATGTCGCCGAACAGCACCATCTTGGGCAGACCGGCATGCGATTTCGATTTGGTGGCGTAGCCCACGGCCTTCAGGTAGCGGTCGTCCAGGTGCTCCAGGCCGGCCAGCAGCACGCCGCTGCGCAGTTGCTCGGCGAACATGAAGTCCTTGATCTCGACGATCGACGGCACCGCATCCTTGGCATTGCCGAAGAACTCCAGGCACACCGTGCGGGTGTGCGCCGGCATGCGATGCACCACCCAGCGGGCGCTGGTGATGAGGCCGTCGCAGCCTTCCTTCTGGATGCCCGGCAGGCCCGCCAAGAACTTGTCCGTCACGTCCTTGCCCAGTCCTTCCTTGCGGAAGGTGCGGCCCGGGATGTCCAGCCGTTCACGGCGCAGCGGCGTCTTGCCGTCGGCGGCAAAGTACTGAAGGTCGAAGCTGGCCGTCTCCACGTCGTGGATCTTGCCCAGGTTGTGGTCGATGCGCGTGACTTCCAGCCACTGCGCCTCGGGGGTGACCATGCGCCACGAAGCCAGGTTGTCGAGTGCGGTTCCCCACAGCACGGCCTTCTTGCCGCCGGCGTTCATGGCGATGTTGCCGCCCACGCACGAAGCCTCGGCCGAGGTCGGATCGACGGCAAACACAAAGCCCGCACGCTCGGCCGCATCGGCCACACGCTGGGTCACCACGCCGGCGCCCGTCCAGATGGTGGGCACGGGCTGGGCCAGACCGGGCAACGAGACATGCTCGACCTCGGTCATCTGCTCGAGCTTCTCGGTGTTGATCACCGCGCTCTTCCAGGTCAGCGGAATCGCGCCGCCGGTATAACCCGTTCCGCCCCCGCGCGGAATCACCGTCAGACCCAGTTCGATGCAGCACTGCACCAGCCCGGCCATTTCGGCTTCGGTATCGGGCGTGAGCACGACGAACGGATACTCCACACGCCAGTCGGTGGCATCGGTCACATGCGACACCCGCGACAAGCCGTCGAACTTCACGTTGTCGCGCGCGGTCAGGCGCGTGAACTGGCGCTTGGCCGCCTTGCGCAGCGCCGCCAGCTCGGCAAACGACCGGGCAAAACCGTCCACCGCAGCACGCGCCAGACCCAGCAGCTCGCCCACCAGTGCATCGCGGTCGGCGTCGGTATCGGGCGTACGGCGGTCGTCGATCGCAGACAGCCTGTGGCGCAGGGCCTCGACCAGCTGGTCGCGGCGCTTGGGGTTGTCGAGCAGGTCGTCGACCAGGTAAGGATTGCGCTGCACCACCCACATGTCACCCAGCACCTCGTACAGCATGCGTGCGGAGCGGCCGGTGTGGCGCTCGCCGCGCAGGCTCAGGATCAGTTCCCAGGCGCGCTCGCCCAGCAGGCGCTGGACGATCTCTCGGTCCGAGAACGAGGTGTAGTTGTACGGTATCTCGCGCAGGCGCTCGCGCGCATCCGCTGCTGCATGCGCCAGCAGCGCGTTTCCTTCGGCTATCTTCATCGGGGTGTCGTGGTGTTTTTGGGGGTAGCAACCTCGATTACACCACCAGCGGCAAAGCGGGCGATCGGCGTTTGTCCGCTGTTTACAACAGCCACCGCCCGGACGCGCCCCTCGGGCGCCCGGCTCACGCCACGGCGGCACCGCGCCGGGCCGGGTCGACTTCCCCGCCTCCTGCCTCCGGCCTCTTGTTAGCATCGGAACCAGGAGACACGAAGCCATGCCCCAGCCCGCCACCCGCCAAACCGCCATCCGCGCCACCTACATGCGCGGCGGCACCAGCAAGGGCGTGTTTTTCACGCCCGACGACCTGCCCCCCGCCGCACGCGCCCCCGGCCCGGCACGCGATCGACTGATGCTCCGGGTCATCGGCAGTCCCGACCCGTACGCCCAGCACATCGACGGCATGGGCGGCGCGAGCTCGAGCACCAGCAAGGTCGTGCTCGTGAGCCGCAGCGACCGGCCCGATTGCGATGTCGACTACCTCTTCGGCGCCGTCGCCATCGACGCGCCCGTGGTCGATTGGACCGGGAATTGCGGCAACCTGACCTCGGCGGTCGGCCCCTTCGCCATTGCACGGGGCCTGATCGACGCCCCGGCCGACGGCATCGCGGTCGTGCGCATCTGGCAGGCCAACCTGAGCAAACGCATCGTAGCCCATGTCCCCATGCAGGGCGGCGACGTGCTCGAACTCGGCGATTTCGAACTCGACGGCGTGACATTTCCCGCTGCAGAGATCCGGCTCGAGTTCCTGGACCCCGGCGCCGGCGATGCCGCTTCCGGCCTCACGGACGGCCAACACGCCATGTTCCCCACCGGCCGCCGGGTCGACACCCTGGAGGTCCCCGGCCTCGGCAGCCTGCAAGCCACGCTCATCGATGCCGGCAATCCCACCGTGTTCGTCGATGCCGCTGCGCTGGGTTTCGACGGCCGCGAGCGCCAGGCCGATCTCAACGGCGACGCCGCCCTGCTGGCGCGTTGCGAAAGCGTGCGCGCCCAAGGCGCCGTGGCCATGGGACTCGCCGCAACGGCACAGGAGGCCACCGACAAGCGCCCGCACACGCCCAAGCTGGCCTTTGTCGCCCCGCCCGCCGCGTACACCGCATCGAACGGCAAAACGATTGCGGCCGGCGACATCGACCTGCTCGCCCGCATCCTCTCGATGGGCAAGCTGCACCACGCCATGACAGGCACCGGCGCCGTGGCACTTGCCGTCGCAGCAGCGGTTCCCGGCACCGTCGTCAGCCGGCTGCTGGGGGCGTCAGGACAAGGCGAATTGCGCTTCGGCCACCCCTCGGGCACCTTGAAAGTGGGCGCCGACGCCGTGCAGGAGGCCGATCGGTGGCGAGTGACAACGGCCCGCATGAGCCGCAGCGCCCGCCGCCTCATGGACGGCCACGTCTACGTGCCGATCGACTGAGACGCGAGCCGCCAGCGCAAGGGGGTCGGCCCGCGTGAAAGACGGCCATCCGCGCGGGCGGCGATCACGCCTGGGCAGCGGCCGCCAACGCAGCCAGCAGCTCGGCATGCAGTTCGGGCGTTGCGCTGGCCACGACCTGCCCCGTCGAATCCACGCCCAGCGGCCGCCCCAGCCAATCCGTGATGCAGCCGCCGGCCTCCTCGACCAGGCACACCAGCGGCAGGTAGTCGTAGGGCTGCAGGTTGGACTCGATCACGGCATCCAGATGGCCCCCCGCGAGCTGCGCATAGGCGTAGCAGTCGCCGCCGAACCGGCGCATGGCCGCACGCCGCGACAGCGCGTCGAAGGCTTGCCATTCGGCCGGGTTGAACATGTCCGGCGACGTGGCACTGACCCAGGCCCTGGTCAGCTCGCTGCAAGCCCGGGTCTGGACCGGTTGCCCGTTGCAACTCGCACCCCGGCCGCGCTGGCCGATCCAGCGCTCGCCGAGCACCGGCATGTCGACCAGGCCCAGAACCGGCTGACCCCCGCTGCAATGCGCCACCAGCGTGCCCCACAGCGGCGAAGCGCTGACATAACTCTTGGTGCCGTCGATGGGATCGAGCACCCAGAACTCCCCGGCCTCGAGGCCCTGCGCGCCGTGTTCCTCGCCCAGCACCCCATGGCCGGGGTATCGCTCGGCCAGGACACGCCGCATGGCCGCCTCGGCCTCGCGGTCTGCCACCGTCACCGGGCTGTCGTCGGCCTTGCGCTCGACGGCCAGCGGCTGGCGGAAGCGCGTCATGGTTTCTGCCCGCGCCGCATCGGCAACGGCCTGCGCGGCAGCGCGCAGCTCATCGAAATCGGTCATGCTCTTTTCCAGGGAATGCAAGGACTCGGACCGGTGCGCGATCGCGTGAGCGGATGCCTTCACATGCCCACCACCGCCCGCACCGGTTCTCAGGCGCCGATCATCTCACCGATGACGGTCCGAAGCGACGGCGAGCGCTCGGCGCCGTGGCCACACCTCCCGGAATGGCGGCTGACTTCTCCGCCTCAGCGCGGCGCACGCGGGTAAGCGAGTCGGGCCAGGGCCTGAATGGCCACCTCGTAACCCGCCACCCCCAGCCCGACCACGATGCCCGCTGCAGCCGGCGAGATATAGGAATGGTGACGGAACGGCTCGCGTGCATGCACGTTCGAGATATGGAGCTCGATCAGCCGCACGCTGGCGCCCTTGATCGCATCGTGCAAGGCCACCGACGTGTGGGTGTAGGCCCCCGGGTTGAACACCACGCCGATCAGTTCGCCCTCGGCCATGCGGCGTCCCGCCTCCTGGATCCAGTCCACCAGCACGCCCTCGTGGTTGCTCTGGCGAAAGTCCACGCCCAGCTCCAGCGCCTCGGCCTGCTCGCGGCACAGTTGCTCGACATCGGCCAGCGTGGCCGAACCGTAAACGGCGGGCTCGCGCAGACCCAGCAGGTTGAGGTTGGGACCATTGAGCACAAGAATCGAAGGCATCAGAAATCTCCTGGATGGGAATAAAGAAAAACTGGAATGGGAACCGACCGGGGCCGCGCTCAGTCGAGCGGCACGTCGACCATCGCACCGCTGCGCACGGCTTCGTTGACCGCCGCCGACACACGCAGGTTCTGCAGCCCGTCCCGCACGCTGACCAGCGGCGAGGCCTCGCCACGGATCACCGCGCAGAAGTGTTCGATCTGGCGTGCCAGCGGATCCTCGCGAACCACCGGCACGCTGGCCGTGTCGAACGGTTTCCACCACGAGCGGTCCTCGTCCCGCCCGTAGGTCTTGAGCCGCATCGTGGGCACGGCCAGCGAGCCATGCGTGCCCGCCACGATGTAGCAATCCTCGTCGCCGTAGCTCGGGTAAGCCTTGTTTTCCTGCGACGTCTGCTCCCAGCTGCGCGCCGATCCGGCCGTGTCCGACAGCATGAAGGTCCCCAGCGCCCCGTTGGCAAAACGCAGGTTGATCGCCGCCGTATCCTCGACCGCGAATCCGCGCACCGCATGCGACGCCATCGCCTGCACCGCCACGATCTCGCCGCAGAGCGCCCTCAGGTTGCCGATCTCGTGGATGAGGTTGATCAGGATCGGGCCGCCCCCCGGCTGGCTGCGCCACGGCGCGTCGTCGAAGTACTCGGCCGGCTTGTAGAACAGCGCGCTGCCCGTCACGGCGACCAGACGGCCCAGCCGCCCGCTCTTCACCACCTCGCGCGCCGTCGCCAACAACGGGCTGTGCGCACGGTGATGCCCGACCAGCAGCGGCACGTGCGCGGCTTGCTCGGCGGCTGCCAGCAGGCGCTCGCCCTCGGCCAGCGTATGCGCCAGGGGTTTTTCGATCAGCGCCGGCACCCCCCGCGCCAGGCAGGCCAGTGCCTGCTCCACATGCACATCGTTGGGTGAAGCCAGGACGACGCCGTCGACCGGCAGCGCAGCCAGCATGTCGTCCAGCGCAGCGAACCAGGGCACGCCGGCCGCTTCGGCCTGCAGGCGGGTCGAGGGCGCGGGATCGACGATTGCCGCCAAGGTACAGGCCGGGCTGGCCTGGATCAGTTCGATGTGGCGGCGCCCGATCAGGCCTGCGCCCGCCACCGCAATGTTCAAGAGGGCCATGAATGAAGTCTCCGTCGGCTTTTATTATTCGAAGCGTGCAGAATAGCCGGGATATCGACGCCAATGAACCCCGACGATGTGGAATAAGAATTCACGAATTGCAAATAATCTGCCTGATCTGGCCGATCTCAAGGTGTTCTGCCTGGTCGCCCGCAAGGCCAGCTTCTCGGCTGCGGCGGCCGAACTCGGCATGTCGGCGGCGTACGTCACCAAACGCATCGCCGTGCTCGAGGGGTTGCTGGGCGTCCGCCTGTTCCATCGCACCACGCGGCAGGTGCGCATCAGCGACGAGGGCGAACTGGTGTTCGAATGGGCCAGCGCCCTGCTCGACGACGTCGCCGGTCTGCCCGGACGCCTCAACGCCCGCACCCGCGAACCGGCCGGGCCGCTGCGCGTGGCCAGCAGCATCCGGCTGGGGCGGCAACACGTTTCGCACGCGCTGTCGCTGCTGCAGCGGCGCTATCCCAAGCTCGACATCTGGCTCGAACTGCTGGACCGCCGCGTCGATCTCATCGGCGAGAACTTCGACATCGATATCCGGGTCGGCGAGCCCATCGAGTCCAACCTGATCGCACACCGGATCGTGCGCAGCAGCCGGGTGCTGTGCGCGTCCCCCGACTACCTGGCCGCGCGCGGCACGCCGGCCGCACTGGCCGACCTCGCCGACCACGACTGCCTGCCCTTCCGGGACCGCGACCATGCCCTGGGCATCTGGCGCCTGCAGGGCCCGCGCGGCGAAGAGACCGTCAAGGTCGGGGGCCGGCTCGGCTCCAACCACAGCGACGTCGCCCGCACCTGGGGACTCAAGGGGCATGGCATCGTGCTGCTGTCGTTATGGGATGTGACGGAACACCTGCGCGACGGCTCGCTCGTGCGCGTGCTGCCCGATTACGAGGAGCCCGCCGACGTCTGGGCCATGAGCAGCCGGCGCACGGCGCAGTCGGCCAAGGTCAAGGTCTGCATCGACTTCCTGCGTGAACAGCTGACGGGCGGCGAGCACGCATTGAACGTGACGCCTTGAGCGGCCGACGCCGTCTGCAAGGACACACGTCAGTCGGCGCGCCCGGTTGGACACCGGCACCGGTCTGCGGCCTTGTCCTATTGCACAACGCACGATAACGATATAAACTGTTTTTATCGTTTATACCTTTTATTGAAGGAGCTTGGCCATGACATCTCTCGGTCGACTCAAAGCATGGTTTCTGCGTGTGATCCGTTCGGCGCCCATGCAGCAATCCGACGACAAGCCCTACAAGCACAGGCTCTGGTGATGCGCCATCGCCGCACCTCGGTGCTTTCTGCCCGCCTTGACCCGGGATAACCATGAGCTTGGCGCCGGGCAAGCTGCGTTAAAGTCATATCAACGGCCTGCCAGCCGTTCCTTTGGTAAGTGAATCCTGAGCCCTCCTCGCGAGGGCTCTTTTTTTTCCGCGCTTGTCTAACACTCTTTAATGAGTGTTTACCATTCTTATGGTATTACCCACCCGATGAATACTTGACCCTGTTGCGGCGCAGTTCACACAATTCCTCACCATAAAAGAGGAAGCGAGGTGACAACCGTGAACTACAACCTGTGTGAGTGCACCGAGGCCGAATACGACCGGGTCAAAAGGCCGCTCTGGACCAAACTGGCGTATAACAGCAGACGGCTCTATCGCTGCTCGAACTGCAGCGCCTTGCTGCTCGTCCAGCCGGACGACATCGAAGACGCACTGCAGCGCCAGCGCGCCTCCCGCAGTTTCCCGATTCCCCGTGGCGGGCACGGGGCGGAAGCGCAGACGGCTTGAGCTTGGCCGCCGGGCTTGCTGAGCCGTGCCGGCACGCCTTTTCTGTGCCCGACGGCTACGCAGGCCGGACGGGGTTTCCGCCACCCAGGATCTGACGCTGCTGCTCGGTGCTGGCAGGCGCGGCGTGAACTGACTTTGCTCGCTGATCTCGATCGAATGGTGCGAGGCCAGCCGTCGTGAATCGGCGACTGCGATGTGCAAGTCCTCCAGCTCGATCCGGTGCGCCTCGATGTCCTCGTCCGAGGGGATCATTCTCTCGAACACGATCTCGACTGGCCCTCTGCCCGGAGTGCCCGAGCCGATCTTTTTCGCCCGGACCGCAGCGACTTGCACCCAGCGTTCGATATTCCTGGCGTCCTCCCATCACGCATAACCCGCCTGGGTCAACTGCCTGCCCGATGCGGAGCGGACACACGGCTGGGTACCCCCTTGAGTTCAAGCGCCTGGACAGGCCGGCCGAGCGACGGCAGCGACAGGCTCAGGCGTGCAGCCGCCCGGCTGAGCTGCCCCGCCTCGGCCACGGCCGCAAACGAGTTCAGAAGCTTCGGATCCATACGGCTTTCTCAAATGGCAAGGCCGCTTGCAAAATTAGTAATGGACTAACGCCCTGCCGCCCCGAACAATCAGAACCCAGCCGCCTGCTCGAATCCGGATTCTGGGGTTTATACCCATTGACCGGCTAATCAATACTTTCAACAGGGTAACCCACGACCTCAATCATACCGTTCAGTTTCTTTATTCCGCATATTCACCGCGGACGCCGGAAGAAAGGCCCATCCGGTCCTTGATGACCGGCCTGCCAAACCGGTCTGCCGCATCGGGCTGATACATCCGGCAAAAACATCGGCGCGCCGCCAGCCGGCGCTCCCTCGGAGATTTCGCGACAAGAGGCCCTGCAGGGTCCGCAAGGGAAAAGCACCGGGTTCCCTGAACCCGGTCACATCGGTTCTTTTCAACAGTACAAAAACGGAGACAAATCCATGAAAAACGTCAGATTCAAGCGATCGGCCTTGGCCATTGCGGTTTCATGTGGGCTGGCATGGGGCATAGCCGCATGCGGGGGATCGTCCAACGGCGACGATTCCGCCGGCGGAGAAAACGGCGGCCCGTCTGCCCATCCGTGGATGACCCGCGACATCGTGGCCGAGCAGTCGGCCGCGACCAGCGACGAAGCCAGAGAAGCCGTGGCCGCGAGGCGCGCAGACCTGCTGCTGGCCGCCATGACGATCGAACAGAAAATGCAGCAGTTGACCGGCAGCATGCCCGAGATCCTGCACGAGTTGCCCGAGTGCTACGGGGCCCGGCATGTCGGTGCCATCCCGGAACTCGACATCCCGACATTCCGCATCACCAATGGGCCCGTCGGTGTGGGGCAGAACGACTGTGTCGCCGCGAGCCTCGCCGAGGACGTGAAATCCGGCAAGGCCAGCTTCAGCATCGCCTACACCCA
>ERZ1032267.12-NODE-12-length-15325-cov-17.005370_pt1 | contig 15325 bp, 10 predicted proteins | sample MGYA00517112_ERZ1032267 | MGnify/ENA primary metagenome ERZ1032267 (study PRJEB33718, sample SAMN03160165) | human skin metagenome | collected 2014-02-25 | study: EMG produced TPA metagenomics assembly of the PRJNA266117 data set (Human skin bacterial metagenome... | reverse complement strand
ACACGTAAGGAGTCGTCGGCAGCGTCAGATGTGTATAAGAGACAGGAATGAAGGTCGATATGCCCTGCGCGCGATAGCGGTCGATGACCCGGCGCACGGTTTCCGGCCCGCCGACGATGGCGGCCGAATTGCCGGCAAACTGCAGCAGGCCCAGGCCGAGCCACAGCCCGGGCTCGATCTCGAGCTCGCGTGCCGCATCGATGCCGCGTCCGGCATACAGGGCGGCCATGCGGCCCATGCCGACCGAATCGCTGGCGGCCTTGGCGGCGGCATTGCGCTGCAGCACCTCGCGCGGCACCGAGCGCAGCAAGGCGTCGGCGGCATCCCAGGCGGCTTCGTCGCTGTCGCGCAGAATCACGTTCAGGCGCACGCCCAGGCCCGGACGGCGGCCCAGGGCCGCAGCGTTCGCGATCAGCGGTGCCAGCTTGTCGCCCAGTGGGCCGGGCGGTTCGCCCCAACTGAGGTAACGGTCGATGTGGCGCGCGGCGATGTCCAGTGCCAGCGGCGACGAACCCGCCATCCACAGCTCGGGCAGGGGTACGTCCGGGCCCACCAGCCGGGGAATCCGCCCCTGGGCCGACAGGTGACGGCCATCCGCCGAGTAGGGCTCGCCGGCCACCGCCTGGCGAAACAGCGGCAGCCACTCGTCGGTGAGCGCGTAGCGCGCCTGATGCGACAGCTTCGAGCCCAGGTTCAAGGCCACATCCGAGGTGCCGTTGACGATGTTCAGCGCCAGCCGCCCCGGAGCCGCATGCTCGAAGCTCTGGGCCATCTTGGCCGCCAGGATGGGCGAGATCAGCATCGGATAGGTCGCGATCAGAAACCGCAGGCGGCGCGTCGCCGCGACGACACGGGCGGCCAGCACCCAGGTGTCTTCGGTCCCGGTGCCGATCAGCGCACCGTGAAACCCGATGCGGTCGAGCTCGGCGGCCAGCCGCAGCGCATGATCGGGATCGAACGGCCGGCTGCCGCCGGGCACCCAGGGCATGGGGCCGTCGGGCGGGCCGATGTACCAGTAGATGTCGGGAGAAGGCAGGGTGGCGGTCATGGCGTGGCCTCGTTCTGCAGCAGAGACAGCGCGCTGCGGATGGCTGCGGCGACCCGGTTGGCCGCACGCCGCAGCCCGATCTCGGCAAAGCGGCGTTGCTCGGCCGGCAGGCCGGGCCAGTCGAGCGCGGCGCTCAGGCCGGGCAACAAGGCGCTTTGGCGTGTCATGTCGAACTCGGTGGCCGAAAGGCCATGGAACAGCACCGGGTTGAGGGTCTTGGTCAACGCCACGCGTTGCCCGTCCGACAGCGCACGCGTGGCCACCGAATCGGCATAGGTCTCGGCCAGCGCAAGCAGCTCGGCGGCAAATGCCAATTCGGGGGCGGATTCGACGACGGCCTGCAGCGCGGCGACCAGGTCCCGTGCCTGTGCGGCCGGGTCGATGGGCAGCGTCTGCGCGTTCACCAGCCCCTCGACCAGGGCCACATGCACTGCCAGATCCCGCGCCAGCACGGCGTGATCGCAGTACGCCGGCTTGTCCTCGTCGGTGTGCCACCACCAGGGCAAGCCGGTGCCCGGGATGCGGTCGGCAGCGTCTTCGGCCAGCCACGATGCCACCTGAAGACTGGCCAGGCCCAGGCCGCCGAAACTCTGATCGCCGTTGCGTGCCGGGCGCGATGCGGGAATGCCGCGATCCTTGCGGGCCGGCAGCAGCGTGCGGGCAAAGCCGGCGGCTGCAGGGTCGAGCGGAGCCAGCCGGTCGCGGATGCCGGTTGCATAGTCGTGCAGCTCGGCCCCGGTGTTCTGCACTTGCCAGATCGTCGCGCCCCGGCTGCCCACGTTGTCCACCGACAGGTAGGCCAACGCATGGGCCGCCAGCACGTCGTGGAACACGTCGGCAAAATGCGCCGAGCCGGCGTAACCGCCCTGCTCGTGTCCCGTCCACCAGGCCAGCCGCAGGCCGAATCGCGGCCGGGGCCCACCGGCATGGCGGCGGGCCAGATTCAGCATCAGGGCATTGCCTGCCGCGTTGTCGGTGGCGCCCGGCCCCCAACTGCAGTAGTGACCGCCGATCAGCAGTTCGCCCGCCTCGCGGCCGGGAATCGACACCGTGGGCATGACCACACGGCGCCAGCCGCTGTCGACCGGTGCGACCAGCCTGACGGCGCCTCGATCGCGCGCCAGTTGCGCGAGGCGTTCGCCATCGCGGCGCGACACCTGAAGCGCGGGGATCGGCGCCATGCGCGCCAGATCGGCGGCGCGTGCCGGCGAGCCCCAGAGCGGAGAGATCTGCCAGTAATGCGCGTGATCGTCGGCCGAGACCGCGACGACCGCGTGGGCGCCGCGGCTCGCGGCCGCCTCCAGCCGCGCGAGATGCGGCAGGCCGTCCACCAGAACGATGGCACCGTCGAGCCGTCCGGGCTCGTCGAGCCGGCGCAGCGGGCCGCTCACGCCGGCTGCACCGCTGTCGGCGGCAAAGGCGACGCCCTTGCCCGCGATGCGCACCCCGTCGGCGGTCTCGATCCAGGCTTCCTTGGCCGGCAGGCTGATCCAGGCATCCCACTCCAGAAGCTCGGGAGACAGCCCTGCCGCACGCAGCTCGGACACGATGTAGTTGGCCGCCGCGCGCTCGGCAGGCGAGCCGGCCACACGCGGCCCGCAGGCCACCAGCGCCTCGACGTCGCGCAGCAGCGAGGCGCCGGTCTCTTGGGGGCTTTCAAGGCCGGACTGCGTCATGTGCCCTCCCCTGCATCCGCACTCGCGCCCGCATTCACCTTCGCACCCGGGCGAAATCGGGCCGCAGGATGGCTGTCGGGCAAGGTCCGCCAACCGAACAGCTTCTCGCGCAGCGTGCCGGGCGCATAACCCGTCTTGTAAGCGCCGCGTGCCTGAAGCTCTGGAACGACCAGGTCGACGAAGTCCGCATAGGTTTCGGGCATGACGGCGTAGGCCAGGTTGAAGCCTTCGATATCGGCGCCCTCGGCCCACCGCAGCATGTCGTCGGCCACCGTCGCCGGCGAGCCGACGAAGACCGGGCCGTATCCGCCGATGCCCATGAAGCGGGCGATGCGCCGGGGAGTCCACACCGTGTCGCTCTCGGTCGTGAACTGGGCCAGTGCCGACGAAACACCATCGTCGCGCGCCTGGTAGCGGATGGGTTCATCCGGCCCGTAGGCCGACAGATCGATGCCGGTCGTGCCGGAGAACAACAGCAATGCACCTTCGATGCTGACGTATTTCTGGTATTCCTCGAACTTTTCGCGGGCTTCGGCATCGGTCGGCGCGGTGATGACCGTGGCCTTGGGAAAAAACTTCAGGTCGCGCGGATTGCGCCCGTAGCCTGCGGCCAGCCGGCGGATATCCTGCACGGCCGACGCGACCTGCGCGACCGTCATGCCCGAGAGAAAAACGCATTCGGCATGGTGTGCAGCAAAGGCACGGCCCGGTGCAGAAGCACCGGCCTGGAAAAGCACCGGTGCGCGCTGAGGCGAAGGCGTCGAGAGATGAATGCCTTCCATGTCGAAGTGCGCGCCGTGGTGCACGACACGATGGACCTTGGCCGGATCGGCGAACTGCCCGGTTTTGCTGTCCCAGAGCACGGCGTCGTCTTCCCAGCAGCCTTCCCACAGCTTGTAGGTCAGCGCCAGAAACTCGTCCGCGATCTCGTAGCGCGTCTCGCGCGGCGCCACCGCACGCCGGCCCATGCCGCGCGCCGCGCTGTTCGAGGCGCCGGTGACGACATTCCAGCCCACGCGCCCGTTCGTCAGCTGGTCGAGCGTGGAATAGCGCCGGGCCAGCAGATACGGATGCTCGAACGAGGTGGTAGCCGTGACGGCAAACCCCAGGTGCGTGGTCGCCTGCGCCATGGCGGGCACCAGCAGCACCGGATCGTTGGTCGGCACTTGCGAACCGGTCCGCAGCGCGGCGTCGGCCGTGCCGCCGAAGTTCTCGTTGACGCCGATGCCATCGGCCAGAAACAGGGTCTCGAACAGGCCGCGCTCGAGCACGCGGGCCAGTTCGCACCAGTGATCGAGACTCTGGTAGTTCCGCGAGGTGTCGCGGGGATGCCGCCAAAGGCCCGGCGACTGGTGCACCGGGCGGTTGACGACAAATGCGTTGAAGCGCAATTGACGGGTCATGACGGGCTGCCGCTGCTAGTCGAGGGCCAGGGGCGCAAAACGCACATCGGGGTCGCGCGCCACCTGAGCCGGCAAACCCAGCTCCCAATCGAGATATTCACGGGCATGAGCCGCCTGGTCTCCGTTGCGCTGGGTGGGCGACAGCCAGACGTCGGTGCCACCCTGGCCCAGGGTACGCGGCGCCCCCGTTTCGAGCGGCAGACCGGCCTCGGCCCAGGCCGCCGTACCACCCTTGAGCCAGGTCACCGGCCGTGCGGTCGCGGCCGTCAGCGTCGACGCCGCGATGCGGGCCAGCACGCCGTCTTCCGACGTCAGCACGATCCGGGCATCGGCCGGCAGATCGCCGATCACGGTTTCGAGCTCGACCCGCCGGGCCAGCCAGGCACCGGGGACATGCGCCTCGCGATGACGGGCCGAAAGGCCGATATCGATGACTGCCACCGTCTCGGTCTTCGACTTCTCGAACAGCGTCTGGGGCGACTCGGGCTGCTCCCGGGTGGAGACCGATCGAAGGCCGAGCACGGCCGGCCGATGGGGGCCCGTCTTCAAGGCGTGGCCACCCAGGCCGCCCGACAGCACGTAGACTTCCTTCAGCCCCAGTTGCACCAGCCAGGATCCGGTCAGGCGCGCCTGCGACAGATCGCCGTCGTCCACCAGCACGACCCGCGCGCCATGCACGACGGCATAGCTGTCGGTCTCCTGCACCAGCTGGCCGCCCTGTGCCGGCAGCGATCCGGGCAGATGGCCGTCTTCGTAGGCCTCGGGGCGGCGGACATCGAGCAGATACGTCGTCCGCGCCGCATCGGCCCGAAAGGCGGCCAGTCCGGCCGCATCGATTTTGCGCACGCCGGCCCGCTCGGCCAGCGCGGCGGCAGAGGCCTGGCCCCAGCGCAGCGCTTCGTCCGTCGGCGAGACCGGCACGCGGTCGGCCCCGACTTCGGGTGCGAGCCCCGCCAGCCGCCAGGCCAGCAGGCCGCCGCGCAGCGAAACCACGGGATTCGGCAGCCGGCCGTTCAGCAACGCCTGTGCACCGATGATGCTGCGCGTGCGTCCCCCGCAGTTCACGACCACCGGCGTGGTGTCGTCCGGAACCAGGTCACGGATGCAGCGCAGCAGGTCGGCGCCCGGCACGCCATAGGCCCCCGGAACCGTGTTGCGGCGGTACTCGTCGGTGGTGCGGCTGTCGACCACGACCAGCGGCTCGCCCGACGCCTGCCGCCTCACCAGTTCCTCGACATCGATCGCAGGCGTGTGCAGCGACTCTTCGATGACCTCGGCAAAGGCCTTACTGGGTGCGTGAACGCCGGTGTACACCGGCAGGCCCGCCGCACGCCAGCCCTCGACGCCGCCGCCGAGCACATGCACGTCCGTATAGCCCAGCTCGGCCAGCCGGCGTGCACCGCGTCGCGCGCCCTCTGCATGCGTGGCAGGGGCGGCCCGGGGGGCATCGACGATCACGACGCGTGTGTCGAATCTCGGGATGCGGTCCGCGATCAGCAGTTCGATGCGCGAGAGCGGAATGCAGCTCGAAAAGAAGATATGGCCTGTCGAGAAATCGATCTCCTCGCGCAGATCGACGACGGCCAGTTCGCCGGGCAGCCCATACCAGGCGCGCAGCGTCTCGGGGGTGAGGATGTTGACGTCCGCCATGACTCAGGCCGCCAGCCAGGCTTGGGCAAAGCTGTCGAAGCTTCCGGTCGCAAAGGGCGCATTGCCCTGCACCGAGGTGCGCGAGGTGATGTTGCGCGTGGCCACCACCTGGGGCAGGATCGGGATGTCTCGCAACAGCACCGCCTGCAGCTTGGAGAAGATCTCCCGGCGCTTCTGGGGATTGACCTCGATCGCCGCCGCATCCCACAGCGCATCGGCTTCGGGGTTCTCGTAACGTGCCGGATTCGTGAACGGCACGCCCACCTTGAAGCTTCGGCTGTGATAGAAGCGCTGCGTGCCGACCGTCGGGTCGAAGGTCGAGCCATACCGGTCGATGGCCAGATCCCAGTCGCGATCCGTGTAGATGCGCTTGGTGAAAGCCGCAAAGTCCGAGGTCTGGATCTCTGCGCTGATGCCCACGGCCGCCAGCGCCTGGCGGTAGAGGATGGGCGTCGTCGGGGGAATGGCGCCTTCGGTGTTCCAGGTCAGCCTGATCTTGAAGCGGGTGCCGTCGGCGCCGCGGGGCAGTCCTGCCTCGTCCAGCAGGCGATTGGCCAGCGCGGGGTCGTAGGCATAGGGTTTGAGCGATGCATCGAAGAAGGCCTGGTTGTAGACCGTGATCGCCGTGGGCGACGCAACGGCTTGGCCGTGGTAGATCTTGCGGATAATCTCATCGACATTCAGCGCATGGGCGATGGCACGCCGCACACGCACGTCCTTCAGCACCTCGCGTTCGAGGTTGAAGGACAGGCCCTGCTGAATCGAGCCGTAGTAGGCATACGGCCCCGGATCGATCCGCACGCCCGGCTGCGCCGACACACGCGCGATGTCGGAGATCGGCACCAGGTCTTCGGGCAACAGGTCGATGTCTCCGGCTTCGAAAGCCGCGACACGCGCTGCCGGGTCGGAAATGAAACGGATGACGATTCGGTCCAGGCGAGGCTGGCCCGCGTTCCAGTAATCGGGATTGCGCTGGAGCAGGATGTGGCTGCCCACCCGCCATTCGGCGATGCGGAACGGGCCCGAGCTGACGATCTTGTCGGCCGGCACGCGTTCGCCCTTCTTCAGCGTTTCGTAGATGTGCTTGGGCACGATCGGGCTTTCGGCCGCCGTCAGGGCCAGGATCAGGTAAGGCACGGGGCGCGAGAGCCGGATCACGGCCGTGCGCGCATCGGGGGTCTCCACCGCCGTCACCGCAGCAAAGGTCGTCTGGCCGCGCGGGTGCACCTCCTTGAGCCTCAGAATCGAGAACGCGACGTCGGCCGAGGTCAACGGCGTGCCGTCGCTGAACTTCACGTCCTTGCGCAGCGTGAAGCTCAGGCTGAGGCCGTCCGCGGCCAGTTTCCAGCTCTCGGCCAGGTTCGGCAGGGGGCGCAGTTGCGCGTCGTACGACAGCAGCCCGTCGAACAGCTTGGCCCCCACGAATTGCGTCGAGCCCGAGCTGGTGTTCAGGGGCACGAAATCGGTCGGCTCGCTGCTCCATGCGACACGCAACGTGCCGCCGGCGACCGGCGTGGCGGCCAGACTTCTGTTCGAAAAAGAGGCCAGCGGAACAAAGCCCGAGGCCAGCAAGGCGGCGTTGAATGCACGACGTGACGAATTCATTGAGGTCCACTCCTGTTGGTCGGCGGGACATGGCGCCCCGATCGACTGTTTGCGATGGAGATAAGATTTCCGGCCCCTCGCCGAAAACATAATTTAAGATATGTTTTTCAATTGAAACTTATCGCCGACGGCGGCAATGGTAGCAAGCCGAACCCTTCTCGGCGTCGCCTTTTGGACCTGGTCCCTAGACCGATTGGTAATATGCTTTCTCAAGAAAACATTTAGGAAGACTGGAGAATTCGTCCGCATGTACCCTGGCTCAAATCTTGGACCCGCCTGGCTGGCCGCACGGCTCAACGGCCGGGGGTCGCTGGAGATCTACACCGGCGTTTCCCGCCTGATCGACTCCGGAGAATTGCCTGCGGGCGCCCGCCTGCCGACCGTGCGTGAACTCTCGCCGCTGCTCCAGGTGAGCAGCGCCACCCTGATCGAAGCGTGGACCCGGCTGCGGGACGAGGCGTACATCGAAACGCGGCGGCGCGGCGGCACCATCGTGCTCGAGCGCCCGGGCAGCCAGGGCCTGGGCACGCATCCGCAGGCGTTGGCGATCGACATGTCGCAGTCGATCGCCCGGGCCGAGCTGCAGCCCGACCTGCAGGCGGCGCTGCTCGCCGGGCTCAAGGTGGCCACGCTGCACAGGCCCGAGCGCGAATACATCACGGAAGCGCTGCGCGAGGCGGTCAAGCCCACCTGGCCTTTCAAGCCCGCTGCGCTGACGACCGTGGCCGGGGGCGCAGAGGCCACCTTCTGCGCCATGGCCGCCACACTCGGGGACAGGCGCCACATCGCGCTCGAACACCCGACCAGCCCGACCCTGATCACCGTGGCGGGCGAACTCGGCGCCCGGATTTCATCGGTGCCCTGCGATGCGGAAGGACCCGAGCCGTCGGCCCTGAAGGCCGCACTCGAAGCCGGTGCCGACAGCTTTGTCTACCAGCCCTGCGCACAGGTCCCTGTCGGCCATGCCGTGAGCGAACGCAGGCGCAGCGAGCTCGCCGACGTCCTGCGTGCCTACCCACAGGTCAAGATCGCCGAAATCGACCTCGCCGGCCCCCTGGCCGTGTCGGAGACCCGCAGCCTGGGCCAGGTGCTGCCCGATCAGGTCATCTATTCGCGTGCGTATTGCCGGGCCTTCGGCATCGACCTGAAGAGCGCGGTCATCGGCGGCGCCGAGCCCCTCGTCCGGCGCCTGATCGATCTGCGGTGCAAGGGTTACACCGTCACCAGCCGGATTCTGCAAACGGCGTTGGCCTGGCTGCTCACCGATGCGTCCGCGCTGGCCGACCTGCGTTATGCCCGCGATTACTATGCCGCGCGCCGGCTTGCACTGGCCGATGCGCTGCAGGCCCGCGGTGTCGACTGCCGCGCCGAAGACGGATTGTTCGTCTGGGTGCCTGTGCGTCAGGAAGCGGCGGCCCTGAGCTACCTCTCGTCGCACGGCATCGAGGGCAGCCCCGGATCGCGCTGCAATGCAGGGCATGCCGCACTGGCTCCCCACATCCGCCTCGCCGTGACCGGATTGCCCGAGAACGCGGACTTCGTGGCGACGGTCGCCGACGTGGTCCAACAGGCATGCGTCGCGACGGCCGAGCTGGATTGATCCGCAGCGACTGATTTCGGCCAGCCGATTAGACCAGGGGCGTCAGCAACGCGCGCCCTTCGCGCATGGCGGCGACGTTGGCGCTCAGCAACTCGAACTGCGCCGCCGCTGCGGCAGCCGAGATGCCGGCCACATGCGGCGACAAGACCAGATTGGGGCAGCGCAACAGACAGTCGGGCACATCGGGCTCGGATTCGTAGACATCCAGCGCGGCGCCGGCAAGCCGCCCCTCGTTGAGCGCATCGGCCAGGTCCTGGGTGTTGACCGATGTCCCCCGCCCCACGTTGACGAAGATGCCGTCAGGCCCCAGCGCCCTGAAAAACTTCGCGTCGACCGCATGCAGCAGATCCTGCGTGCCGGGCAGACTGCAGACGACGATGTCCGAGCCTTCGGCCAAGGCGACGAGCGAACCGCAGTGACGCGCGGACGCGACCCCGCGATCGCTGCGCGAGAAGTACCGCGTCTGCATGCCGAAACCGGCGGCACGCTGTGCCACGGCCTGCCCGATGGCACCGAACCCCAGCAGGCCCAGTCTTTTGCCGTACAGGGTGCCGAGCGCCGGCAGACCCTGCCGCCAGGCGCCTTGCCGCGTGCGGGCGTCCAGCAGGGGCACTTGGCGAACCAGCGACAGCAGCAGCGCCAGCGCATGGTCCGCAACCGTTTCGGCATTCGCGCCGGCCCCCGTGCACACGGCGATGCCTCGGCGCCCGGCCTCGGCGACATCGATGTTTTCGTGGCCGCTGCCCAGGCAGGCGATCAGGCGCAGCGCGGGCAGCACCGCCATCTCTTGCGCCGCCGCCCCGATGGCCCCGCTGGTCACGATCGCATCGATCCGCGCGCGTACCGCAGGATCGAGCGCATCGAATCGGCCCTCGACGAAAAGGATGTCGGGAAAGCGGCACCTCAGGCCTTGAAACAATCCATCCACGTCCAACCGGGTGGCAACGACAGGTCTCATCATGGTGTTCGGCAACTCCCTCGAATCCTCGGCATTCAAGCCATTTCAGCTTTACATTAAGGAAAGCGGTCCGGCCTGGGGATTGCCGCTTATTTTCAGTTCGATATGACCGTTACGCCACCTATCAAACAGACTTCAGCCGTCAAGCGCAAGTCCGGGACTCAAGCCCGAACCACGACCCTGCAGGGCACCGCAGACCGGGACAAGGAACCGCCTCTCTACCAGCAGGTCGTACATGCACTGCGGCAAGACATTGTGCAGGGAGTCTATGCCGTGGGTCAGAACCTGCCTGCCGAACACGAGCTCTGCGAACGTTTCGGCCTCAGCCGCCATACCGTGCGCGAAGCGCTCCGCGAACTGCGGGCCAGCGGGCTGGTGGTCTCGCGGCAGGGATCGGGCACCACCGTGGCCCGTCAGGACAGCGGGGCCCAGTACTACCTGCATCAATCGGGTTCGCTGTCCGATTTGCTCCAGTACACCAACTCGGCGCGCTGGGATTTCGAACTCACCGAAGAGACGGTCGGAAAATCGATGGCCGCACGACTCGAAAGCCGGCCCGGCGAGCGCTGGCTGCGGCTCGAGGGCGCCCGTTACAGCCCCTCGTCCCCCACCCCCATCTACTGGACCCAGGCCTATCTCCATGGCGACTATGCGGGCGTGGCGCGGCTGCTCGAACGCCGCACCGTACCGATCTTCGAGCTCATCGAAGACATGTACGGCGTACGGGTCGGCGAAGTCAAGCAGGTGATGCGCGGCCGCACCGCCCCTGCAGGCGTGGCGGCCTTGCTGGGGTTGGGCAAGGCAGCGGCAGTGATCGAGCTGACACGGCTGTACCGGCTGACCACCGGCAGGATCGTCGAGCTCTCGACCAACATCTATCCCATCGAGAACTTCAGCATCGAGATGATGCTCAACCGGCGGCCGGACGCCAACTGACGTGGCTTGAATCCCCGGCCGGCCCGGACCGGCTCAGCTCAGCAAAGGCGAACGGCGCAGATGGTGATCGGTCTCGCGCTGAAAGGCGATGCCGGCCTGGAACAGCAGGTCCTCCTGCCACCATGCGGCTTCGAGCTGCATGCCGATCGGCAAGCCCTGGGCATCGAAACCACAGGGCACCGACAGGCCCGGCAGCGCGCCGACACTGCCTGCATAGGTATTTCGTGTGGATGCCTTGGTGGCTTCGAGCAGATTGGCACCGTCGTCGATGAGCGGAGCCGTCTGCGGTGCGGTCGGCGAAAGCACGATGTCGACCTGGCTGTAGATCTCGCGCAGCATCACACGATAGCGGTTGCGGAACGCCAGCGCCTCGGCGTACTGGACGCCCGTCACCGCCAGGCCATGGCGCATGCGCTCGACGACCGATGCGGTGATGGACTCCGGACGGTTCGTCAACGCGTCGTCGAACTGGTGGCAGATGTCGGAAAACACGGCGCGCGACTGATGCAGATGGGCCTCTCCGGCCAAGGGAACGTGAATGTCGACCAGCACCGCACCCGCCTGCTCCAGGATGCGGGCGCCGGCCAGCACGGCCTCGCCGACACCGGGGCCCAGCGCCTCGAAGTAGTGATTGCCGGGCAAGCCGATGCGGCGTCCCTGGATACCGGCGTGCAGGTGCGGCAGGAAATTCGGCACCGGCCGGTCGACGCTGACGCCGTCGGCCGCGTCGTAGCCGGCGAGCACCGAAAACAGGCGTGCGACGTCATACACGCTGCGGGCGATCGGGCCCACGGTGTCGTAATGTTCGCTGACCGGCACGACACCGGTGTTGGGAATGCGGCCCAGGGTCGGCCGCAGTCCGCTGACGCCGTTGTAGCAGGACGGCAGCCGCACCGATCCACCGGTGTCGGTTCCGAGCGAGCCGGTGCACATGTCGGCGGCCACGCTGACGGCCGATCCGCCGCTCGAGCCGCCGGGAATGTTGCGGTCGTTCCAGGGATTGCGGCACTGCCCCCCCACTGCGCTGTACGAGCGCGAACCGAAGGCCAGCTCGGCCATGTTGGCCTTGGAGACCAGAATGGCGCCGGCCTGGCGCAGGCGCTGCACGACCGTCGCGTCGCGAGCGGCCAGGTTGTCCCGCAGAAATTCTGCACCTGCGGTGGTGGGCTCTCCGGCGATGTCGATGTTGTCCTTGACGGACACGGTCATGCCATGCAGCACACCCATGGATTCGCCGCGCGAGGCGATCCTGTCCGCCTCCTGCGCCTGCGCGATCGCCTGATCGCGGCGGATCGCGATGAGCGCATTGAGTCTGGGATTGAGCCGCTCGGATTGCTCCAGATGGGCTTGGGTCTGTTCGACGGCGCTGCCGTAGGGGGTCATGGTTTGCTCCTTTTGGGCGGGGTGAGGTGGCGGTTTGTGGCGATGGAAGCCGTGGCGGCCGAGGGCCCGCGGCGGCGGCAAGCGAGATGCGTCGAAAGACACAGCCCGATGCCTGCGAGGCAGAGCGCGGCAAGCACCGCAAAGGCCCAGCGGCAACCGGTCAGGAACTGCAGCACGTCCTCGGGCGTGGTCTGATCGAGCCGGCCGTCGTAGACGGCGCGCTGCACGTCCGGGGCGAGGCCGGCGATGGCGATGCTCATGGCAAGCGCAGCGCCCAATACGAGGCCGGCGTTCTGCAGCGTCGAACGGATGGCGTTGGCGACACCGCGCCGCTGGGCCTGTACGCCGCCCATGATTCCGCTGTTGTTGGCGGTCAGGAAAAGACCGGTTCCCAGGCCGATGGCCAGAAGGCCGACACCCAGCATGGCGGTGTGCACTTCGGCGTGCAGTTGCCAGACCAGCCAGCACAGGCCCACCATGACGAACAGCAGCCCGGTCGCGCTGAGATGCAGACTCGAGAAGCGCCCCATCAACCGGCCTGCCACCGGCGAGGCCAGCATCATGCCGACCGGCACGGGCGCGACGCTCAGGCCGGCGTGAAACGCATTGGCACCCTGCACACCCTGCAAAACCAGGGCGACGAGCAACACGCTCGAGGTCTGTGCCATGCAGATGAGCAGCACGCAGGCATACGCAGTAGCACGTTCACGGTCGGCAAACAGACCGAGATCGATCAGCGGGTGGCGGGTGCGCCGCTGCGCGGCCACGAAGACCGAGAAGCAAAAGACCGACAACGCCAGCGCCAGCCAGCAATGGGGGCTGCTCCATCCCTTCGGGCCCGCCATCGACAGCCCATAGACCAGACCGGACAGAGCCATCATCGACAGCAGAGCCCCCCTCACGTCGAACGGTTCGTTCTGGCGCGGCAGCACATCCTTCAGCGTGCGATGGGCGCGGTGCAGCGCGTAAAGGCCCAGCGGCAGATTGAGCAGGAAAATGGCCCGCCAGCCGAGCGTCGAGACCACGGCCCCGCCGAGCATGGGGCCGAAACTCTGCGCGGTTGCCGAGAGGGTCGAGTTGAGCCCCAGTCCGAAAGCCAGCGTCCGCGATGAAAACGCATCGGTCAGCAACGCCGTGGTATTGGTGATGACGGCGGCAGCGCCCACCGCCTGCAGACACCGGAACAGCAGCAGCCAGGCGGTATCGGGGGCCAGGCCGCACCCGACACTGGCCCCGGTCAGCAGCGCCAGCCCGCCCATGTACAGCCGCCGGCGTCCGAACAGGTCGGCCAGACGGCCGCAGACAGGGATCAGAGCCGTGGTCACGAGCATGTACGACAGCAGGATCCAGCTGGCCTGGGCACTGCTGCTGCCGAGATCGTGGCTGACCACGGGCAGCACCACGTTGAGCGTACTGGCATTGACGAAACACAGCATGACCCCCAATGCAGTGACCGAGAGCACCCGCCAGCCGTAGCGGTCGGCCTGCCGGTCGGCGGCTTCGGCCGATCCGGCAAGGACTGCATCCTCGTGGTCCTTCTTCAGGGGCATAGCCGGGCCATCGCATCGCGCACCATGGGCGGCACGGACAGGTGGTGGGCGGTGGCCGACTGGTAGTGGGCACCGAGCGCGAGCACCCGCGCGTCGTGCCAACGCGGCGCAATCAACTGGATGCCCACCGGCAGGCCGTTCGCGGCATGCCCGCACGGCACCGACAGCGCCGGCGTGCCCGCCATCGCCCAGGCATAGGTGAAGCGCGAGATCTTGCGTGTGGTCTCCAGCATGCGCGCGGTGTCGGTGCGCAGAGGCGCGGTCACCGGACAGGTCGGTGTGAGGACGACATCGACCTGCCTGAACACGTCGTCCAGCACCCTCAGCCAGCGCTCCTTGAAGCGCATGGATGCCGCGTACTGGGGACCGGTGACGGCTTGGCCGTGGCGCATCCGGTCCAGCACATCCGCACCGAACACCTCGGGCTGCTCGGCAAGACGCCGTGCATGCACCTGGGCCGCATCGGCGTGCACCATGGGCATGAGATGGGCCTGTGCCTGCTCGACACCCGGCAATTCGATTTCGACGACCTCCACGCCCATGGCACGCAGATCGGCAATGGCCGCACGCACCAGCCGTTCGACATCCGGCTCGATGTCGCCGAAACACCAGTGTGCCGGCACCCCCACCCGCAAGCCGCGAACGCCCCGCGTGTACGCATGCGCCCAGCTCTCGACAGACCGGTCTTCGCAGCAATCGTCGCCCGGCGCCAGGCCCGCGATGGCTTCGTGGGCCCACGCGACCTCGGCCACCGTGCGCGCCAGCGGGCCGATCGTGTCGTATGCGGCACTCACCGGAAAGCAGCCTGTATTGGGCACGCAGCCATGGGTCGGGCGCAGCCCGGCCACGCCGTTGAGGGCCGCCGGAATGCGGATCGAGCCGCCGGTGTCCGTCCCCAGGGAGATATCGCACATTCGCGCGGCTACGCTCGAGCCCGAACCGCCGCTGCTGCCTCCCGGTATGGCGTCGGCATTCCAGGGATTTCCGCCCAGTCCGTGGTGCGGGTTCTGGGTGGTTCCGCCGAAAGCGAACTCATGCAGGTTGGCCTTGCCGATGATGACGGCGCCGGCCGCACGCAAGCGGGTCGTGACCGGTGCATCGGCCACCGGTACGTGGTCGCGGAAGAACGCCGACCCCATGGTGGTGGTCCATCCTGCAGTGTCGATGTTGTCCTTGAGACTGACCGTCAGGCCCGACAGCGGCGTGAGCGGAGCGTGAGCCGCGCGCTCGGCCACCGCCTGAGCTTGCGCCAGGGCATCGGGGTTGGAAGAGATCAAGGCCTTGAGCGCAGGATTGAGCGCTTCGGCCATGGCCAGGTGCAGCCGGGTACGGGCGACCGGATCGAAAGAAGTCATGATGCTCTCGTATCGTGATGGGGGCTGGACGCTCAGGCCATGCGGATCGGGGTGAGATCCTGGAACCAGGACTGCGCCTGGACAAAACCCTGCACCTTGCCGCTGAGCGCGCGAGGATTGAGGTCGTGTGCCGCATACAGGAACAGCGCACGGTCCACCAC
>ERZ1032267.11-NODE-11-length-15469-cov-18.427793_pt1 | contig 15469 bp, 9 predicted proteins | sample MGYA00517112_ERZ1032267 | MGnify/ENA primary metagenome ERZ1032267 (study PRJEB33718, sample SAMN03160165) | human skin metagenome | collected 2014-02-25 | study: EMG produced TPA metagenomics assembly of the PRJNA266117 data set (Human skin bacterial metagenome and... | reverse complement strand
GCGCAACGAGATGGCCAGCCGCATCGAACATCTGCAGGTCACCCAGCGCAACGTGGCCTTCGGCGGCACACGCTTCGGTGAGGTGGGAGAGTACGAGATGGTGTCGGGCATCGCCACCGTGGCGATCGATCCTCGGGCGCCGGCCAACCGGGCCATTGCCGATGTCGCGCTCGCGGCAGAGGCCGATGGATGGGTCCGCTTCCAGACCGAGGTCGTGATGCTGAGCCCGAAGGATCCGGCCAGATCGTCGCGCGTGATGATCGTCGACATCCCCAACCGTGGCAACAAACTGGCGCTGGCCCGGCTCAACGACGGGGCCAATCAGTTCCAGACGGCTGCGCAAGCCGGCAACGGGTGGGCCATGCGGCAGGGCCACACCATGTTGTGGATCGGCTGGCAGGGCGACGTCGCACTCTCGCGCAACGGACAGACGGTGGGCACGCGTTTTCCGGTCGCCCGCCAGCAGGGCGCTACCGTCACGGGCACCAGCCGGGAAGAGTTCATTTTCGACGACACGGCCCAGGTCAGCACGGGCCCCTTGACCTACCCGGCGGCCAGCCTCGACCCGGCGCGTGCCAGACTGACCGTCCGGCCGCGTCCCGATGCCGATCCCGTGGTGCTGCCGACGTCGTCATGGCGTTACCTGAGCGAGAACCAGATCGAGATCCAGCGGCCGAAGGACTTCGACGGCGGTGCGATCTACCACTTCCAGTACGAAGCGAAGGACCCGGTCGTCATGGGCCTGGGCATGGCCGCGACACGCGATGTGGCGTCGTTCATCCGAAGCGGACGGGCCGACGGGCAGGGCCAGCCGGGCTGGCTGGCATCGGCGCCGCCGACCACCGTCGTGGCCATGGGCATCTCCCAGTCGGGCCGTTTTCTGCGCGACCTCATCTGGCAGGGATTCAACACCGATGTGCAAGGGCAGAAGGTCTTCGATGCCGCCATGCCCATCATCGCCGGATCGCGCAAGTCGTACACCAACGTGCGCTGGGCGCAACCCGGCCGGTACTCGCGTCAACACGAAGACCACCTCTACGACGGCGACCAGTTTCCCTTTGGCTATGCGGTCACCCAAGACCCGGTGTCGGGCCGCCGGGACGGCATCTTTGCGCAATGCCTGCAGAACGCGACCTGCCCGAAGACCATGCATGTCGACAGCAGCCTGGAGTTCTGGCAGGCACGCGCCTCGCTGATCGTCAGCGACGGCCGGGGCAAAGCCGTGGCCTTGCCGGATAACGTCCGCGCCTATCTCATGGGCAGCACCCAGCATGGTCCGGCTGCGCAGCCCGCTCTGGGCATCTGCCAGACCTTCAGCAATCCCGCCAAGCAGGCGGCAACGGTCCGCGCGCTCATGGATGGACTGGTGCAGTGGAGCCGCGACGGCCGCACGCCGCCGCCCAGTGCCTATCCGTCGGTCGCCGATGGCACGCTGGCGGCGCTGGATCGCCAGGCGATCGGTTTCCCCGACCTGTCGGGACTCGGGATCGGCTTCCCGGATCGCATGAACGCATTGACCGTGACCGACTACGGCGTCGTGCCGCCGCAGGAGAACAAAGCCCAGGCTTACCTTACGCTCCTGCCCCGCACCGACGCCGACGGCATCGATGTCGCAGCCATCCGCACGCCCGAGGTCGCGGTTCCGGTGGCGACCTACACCGGCTGGGCCTTGCGCGCCCAGGGCTATGCGGCCGGTGATCTGTGCAGCATCAACGGATCGATGATTCCCCTGGCCGCCACGGCGCAGGAACGCAGCCGGACGGCCGATCCACGGCCTGCACTGGCCGAACGCTACGCATCGAAGTCCGACTATGTCCGGCAGGCGAGGGCCGTGGCCGAGAAGCTGGCCGGCCAGCGCTACCTGCTGGTCGAGGACATCGACCGCAGTGCGGCCGATGCCCGGGTCCGTATCGAGAAATCGGCTCTGCCCGATTGAGGCCCGAATTTTCACGTCGTCAACTTGAAACCCACTTGAAGAAAAGGAGACCTCAACATGTGTTATCCCGGTTGCATGGAGTCCGTTCAGGAAAATCTCAAGCGCCGCAGTTTTCTGGGGCGCAGCTTGGGGGCCACCCTGGCCGCCGCGACCGCCGTCGGCAGCGCGGCGGCGGTCGCGGCCACGCCTGCCAAGGCCAGAGGCGCGGTGTCGTTCACCGATGTGATCGACCTGACGCATTCGCTCTACGAAGGTTTCCCGACCTTCGACGGCGCCCAATGGTTCTCGAAGAAACCCGCTTTCACGTATGCCAAGGACGGGCTCAACCTCAACGTCTGGACCCTCTACGAGCACACCGGCACCCACATGGATGCGCCGCTGCATTTCTCGGCGCAGGGCATGAGCGTCGACGAAATCCCGGTGGGCGACCTGGTCGTGCCGCTGGCCGTCATCGACATCCGCGACCGGGCCGCGCAAGACCCGGATGCCACGGTCATGCCCGCCGACATCCGGCGCTGGGAAAGCCGGCATGGCCGTTTGCCGGACGGTTGCTGCGTGGTCATGAACTCGGGCTGGCACAAGCTGCTGAAGTCGCCCCGGTTCGTGGGCCGCGATGCGCAGGGCAAGAATCACACGCCCGGATTCCATCCGTCGACCACCGACTTCCTGATGAAGGAACGCCACGTCAAGGGCATCGGCGTGGACACGCTCTCGTTGGATGCGGGGATCGCCAGCGGGCCGTTTCCCGTTCACAACAGCTGGCTGCCCAGCGGACGCTGGGGCATCGAGGCCCTGGCCAACCTCGATGCCGTTCCCGAGGCGGGCGCCCACCTGATGGTCGGCGGCCCCAAGGTCGAAGGCGCGACGGGCGGTCTCAGCCGTGTGCTGGCGCTGGTCTGACGCAGCCCGCAGCCTGCCGTCGCGTCAGGTCGGCTGCGACGTGCTCGCCAGCAGCAGCGCTTCGAATCGCGCATAGGCGCTGCGAGCGCCCTGAACGATGCTGCCATGGTCGCCAGCCGGCTGCTCGTCCAGGCTGGCGATGAAGCGCCGCCAGACCCGGGCCCGTCCTTCGGGGTAGGCGGCGAGATTGCGGGCGCCGAAATCCGCGGACAGGCCCAGCTTTTCCTTGGCCTCGTTGAAAAGAAACGCGGCGCCCAGCGTGGAGCCTTCCGACACGTAGAGCCAGCCCAATGCCGAGGGCATCGTGACGTGGCGGGTCTGCGGCAGTTGCGGCGGAATGGGCTGCTCGAGATCGAGCAGATCCTGCCGGGCGGCTTCCAGCCGGCCACGGACCTGAAGATCGGGCACGGCCTGCTGCAGACGCGGATCGTCGAAGAAGGCCTCGACATCCTGCTGGAACAGGTATTGCGCGGTCGTGAAACGGCCATAGTTCAGGCGGCTGGCAAACACATCGGCACGCTGCATCAGCGTCTCCATGCGGTCGTGCCAGTCGCGTGTTTCGGCCCTGAGGCGGGAAGACAGAAGGGTATCGGTCATCGGGGGAATCCGTGGCGTGGTTGAAAGAAGGAATGGCGGAGCGCCTCGTTGCCGGCAGGCGCTCCGGGTCGGGTGGGCGTTCAGCCCCGCTTGCGGCGACGGATCAGCAACGTGGCGATGAAGGGCAGGAGCAGCGCGCCGGACAACGCCCCGCCGCCGCCCGACGAACCCGAGTCGCCGCCGGCACCTGATTCGCCGTTGCTTCCGCCGTTGTTCCCGCCATTGTTCGAGCCCTGATCCGCTTCCACGGTGACGACCACCGACCGCTCTTCGCTCTGGACGCCCGACTCGCCGGTACAGGCCAATCTGAAGGTGTGCGTTCCGGTGGCGAGCGGGCCGATCTCCTCGTTGCCCTCGGCCAGCTTGGCGCCGGCCCAGTCGCCGTCGGCCGCGCATGTCGTTGCGTGGGTGCTGCTCCAGGTCAACGTCACCTTGCTGTTGGCGGCGACGGTCGCGCTGGCATGGCCGTTGACGAGGAAGTCCGCGATGCCGACGGTCGGCAGGCCGACGCTGGCCTGGAAGACCGATCCGTGGCCCGTACATGTGCTGACGCCGCGGGTGGCCGTTGCTGTCGCCTTGTAGCAGACGTCGGCCGGCGAGCCGCCGTATTCGGTCGCGCCGTAGATCAGTTGACGGCCTTCGACGACGGGACCTGCCGACAATCCCACCGGAGACGCGCCCGTCGGGGCGTCGAAATAGTGCACGACCTCCAGCCGATCGTCGCTGCGGTCGTTCGCCTGGCCCACGACGATGCGATACAGCGTGCCGCCTGCAACCGGCTCGAGCTTGCCCGAGGCGTTGTATGCCACCTGCCGGCTGTCCCGGCGGCTGACGCCGTAGATGTGACCGTCGGCGGCGCGCACCAGCGGGCCATTGGGCTTCGCCGGGACACCTGTCGTTTCGTTCTCGCGCGGTGCCGTCAGATCGACTGCAAAATCTGCCGCGATGACAAACGAGGACGGATCGCTCTTGCGCATGCGCCAGACACGGCCCTGGCTTTTCGCCGAGTCCTCCGTCAGCGTGCCGTAGAGCCACTCGCCATCTTCGATCAGACCGCTCTGGACGCCGTCACCCATACTGGGCGTACCGTCGCGGCTCAGCGCAAAGAAATGAAGCACCTCGATGTCATCGGCCACCAGCGCATTTTTCTGCAAGGCTTGAGCAGAGATTTTGATGAGCGACCCCGCTGCCTTATCCGTTGCAGGTACACCTGGATAGGTAGCTTTAGCGTCCGACATGAAGTAGGACATGCCATAAAGTGCCTGATCCTGTTCGCTCCAGACCAGAATCCCCGGAACCGCGCCCTTGGTATAGACACGGGCTCCACCGGTTGTTTCGATGGCCGTATTGAAATCGAACAGTTGCCTGTAACTGCCGTCGGCCTTGCGCGCCAGCAAGGTCGTGCTGCCGACATAGGCATTGCCTTGGCCGTCGACGGCCATCGCGCCGCGCGGCTTGCCGATGTCGACAGACGCGGTGATCGTCTCGGATTGGACCAAGCCATTCGTCAGCGTGAAGAAGCCGCCCAGCGGGATGTAACCCGACGCGGGAATGCCATGGGATGTCGCACCCAGCAGTCGGCCGTCCTTCAGCAAGGCCAGTGTGCTGATGCTGAATCCGATCGACTCGCCCAGCGGCGAGGCGGTGTACGACGACGCGGCATCCGAAGGGTCGAGGCCGTAGGCCACGCCGTGGGTCAGGTCGGAACTGGCAGTCGCTGCGCCCGTACGCGTCGTTCCGTAGATCCGGTTCTGCGATTCGACCCAGACAGGCGGCAAGAACGGCCGGCTGCCTGGAGCCGCACCGCTGGAGCCGGTCAGCGACACCAGCGGTGTCACCGTCAGATCCTGGGCATGGCCGATGGATGCGCCGGCGGCCAGGCCGAGCCCGGCCAACAGCAGTGCCCCTGCGCGCAGGCGCGACACGTCATGAAAAGAGTGCATGGTCATTTCCTGAAAGACAAGAGAAGGAGGGTGAGAAAAGACGGGCGCCGTCACTTGCGGCCACGCCGGCGCATCCACGCCACGAAACCCAGCAGGCCCAGCACGACGGGCCCGGAGGCACCACCGCCGTTTCCGTAGCTGATGCTGTTGCCGTCCGAGCCGGTGCTGGGGGCGTCCACACGCAAGGTCTGGGTGGCCGACGCGATCCGGTAACCCGTCGTGATGTCCGTGCAGGTCAGCGTGTAGTTGTAGACACCGCTTGCGGGACGGAACTCGTGTGTGCCCTGTGCGTCCTGCGCGCCGGTCCAGTCGTTCTGCAGCGAGCTCGCCTGGCAGTTCTCGGCCTGCGAAGACGTCCAGGTCAGCAGCACCCGGCTGCCGGCCGTGGTCTCGGCCGGCGTGACCGTCAGCGTGACGCTGGCGCCGGCCGGCGGGCCGTAGACAAAGATCGTTCCGTAGCGGTTGTCCTGGTACTCGACGCTCTGGCTGCTGGTCCAGGGTCCGCCTCCATACAGGGTGGTGCCGAAAACGCGCCCGTCGCTGCCCGACCGCACGCCGATCGGCGTCTTGCCGGTGACCGATTTCTCGAAACTCCGAACGAGCTCGAAGCCGCCGTTGCGGACCGTGCCGTCGATCGCCACATCGATCTGGCCGGGACGTATGCGGTAAAGCACGCCGTCGCTGTTGAGCTGCTCGCATTGGCCGGCCGCCTCACGCACGGGCGTGCAGGTAGTGCCGAACGGGCGATCGGTGTCGGTCGTGCGTTTGGCGGAGAAATAGCTGCGATGGCTGCCGCCGCTGGCCGTCGTGCCATAGATGGCGCCATCCGCTGCCAAGGCCAGCGGTCCCGAAGGCGTCGATCCGTCGTCGCCGCCGAAGCGATGCAGGATCTGCATCTCGCCCTGGCCATCCTTGCGGATGCGGTAGACCGTGCCGTGAACGTTCCAGCTGACGTCGTAGTGCGGATAGGCGGCGATCGCATAATTGCTGGCCCAGTCGTAGCGGTTGCCGCAGATGGGATTCTGCGCCGTCGGACCGCTGGTGGCATTGACCGCGCCGTCGGCCAGCGCTGTCGCGCAGCTTCCGACCGACGTGGTGCCGTACAGCCAGCCATCGCCGCCTTCGACCAGCCAGCTGCGGTCGGGCACATAACCGGCGGTGTACGGGAATCCGGTGTACACATCGGTAGCGAGAATCTCGCCGTGTTCCAGCGTGAAGGTATGAAGCACCTCGAAGCTGGCGGGGTTCGCCGGATCGATCCGGTACATGGTGCCGGTCGGCGTATCGGCGCGCGTGCTGGCTCCTGCCATGCCCGGGTAGCCGCGCCAATACGACGTCACGCCGTAAAGCCAGCCGTCCGATGCCAGGATCAGTCCGGCGGGAATCTGTTTGCCGCCGTTGGGTGCCGCCGCAAATTCGTGGACCACGGTGAATCGGTCCTGCGCATCCAACCTGAACAGCCGGCCGTTGCGACCGGGCCCGGTGTCGAGACCGTAGACCGAGCCATCGCTCGCGGCCACCAGCGGTCCCAGCGGATAGGCCACCGCGCCCCGGGTGGATTCGATGACCGAGGCTTTCGCACCGTCGAAATCGGTGCGATAGAGCACGCCCTTGCCCATCAAGCCTTCTGCAGCCGGACCGTAGCTGTAGCTGCCGTCTGCATGGCGGGCGCCCGTGGCCGAGGGAGAGAGCGCCCCCACCATGTCGCCGTTGGCGCGTTCGACCAGGGCACCGACCGTGCCGCCGCCGGCGTTGCGGTAGACATCGAACAGGTCTTTCTGGGTGAAGATCCGCTCGTAGTGAGAGGCCACCGGCGCGACCCGTGCGAGCGAAGGCCCGGCGCCCGCGCAATCGTTCACGACGCCGGTGGGGCAGTTGTATTCGCGGATGGATCCTTCGACCGGGACATACAGAAACCGTCCGTTGAGGCCGTCGATGTCCAGCGGAACGCCGGTGGGGCGCTGCACGCCGGGCCAGCCCTGCATGGCACCGCCACCGCCGTCGACATCGGGGCCGAAGTACTGAAAGGACGTGATGCGGCTCAGGACGCCCGGGTCCTGGGCGACGGCAGGAATCGGCAAAAGCGCCGTGGCGGCCAGCGAGAGCGCAGCCAGGCGAGCGGCAGGCGAGAGTGAGGTCAGGCGTGTCATAGCGTGTTCGATAAGGGGATCAGAAGCGCCACTGCGCAGTCGCGATCGCGGTGCGGCCGGGGCCGTAGGTGTAGCTGCCGCCCGTGCCTGCGAGCTCGAGGTAGTTGCGATCGGTCACGTTGTCGATCGCCAGGCGAAGCAGGAGCGACGGGTTGACCTGCCAGGCGGCCCAGAGGTCGTAGGTCTGTATGCGCCGGGCCGGCGCATGAAGGGCGAAGGTTTCCTGCCCGGAAGGCTTTTCGATGCGCATGCGGGCACCCAGCTCCAGCTTGCGCTCGAACAGCCGGACCCCGCCGCTGAGCGACAGCTTGAGTTTCGGCGGCCCCGAATAGAACAGGCCGTCCATGCCGACCGCACCGTTCTGGCTGCCCGAGCCCATGTCGGTGGCCGGGTAACCGACCCAACTGCCCAACGGGAACGGGTCGTAGCGGCGGGCGCCCATGTCGGCCTGCACACGCGTGGCATTGAATTTGGCGAACACAGGGCCCGCGTCGTAATCCAGGTCGAACTCGAGGCCCTGGAAGCGGGCGGGGTCCAGCAGGTTCACGTGACCGGACGGGCACAGAATGCCCGAGCACGAGGTCGTCGCGGTCGGCATCATGATGGCCGCGCTGGTGATGTAGTTCTGGACGCGGTTGTCGAACCAGGCCGTCTTGATGCGCAGCCGATCGCCGTGCTTCAGCACATCGTCGAAGTTGACGTTGGCACCGACCTCCCAGTTCGTCGAACGTTCTTCCTTCAGGTTCGGCGCCGGAAAATACGGGAACATGTTGCCCGAATGCATGCCGTACATCAGCGATTCGCTGATGGCCGGCGGCCGCATGCCTTTGCCGTACGAGGTATAGAGCTGAAGCTGCCGCACCGGCTTGTAGGCCAGGGTGAGCTTGGGCGAGAAGGCGCTGGCGTGCCGGTCCACATCGAAATTCGTGAAGATGTTCGTGACCGGCGGACGAACGCCGCCCGGGTTGCGGACAGCGCCGACATACATGTCGCCGCCGCCGCTCAGCGTGTACCAGTCGTACCGCAGGCCGCCGATCAGTTGCACCGTGTCCCTGTAATCCAGCGTCAGCTCGGAGAACCCGCTGGCCACCGTTCGTTTGCCTTGGGGTGTCGCCCCGGTGAACCAATGGTCTTCGTACGTGCTGTCGGCGTTGCGCTGGAACGTGGGATCCGTCCAATCGTGGAAGAACTCGCCGCCGGCGACCCAGATCGTGTCGAACCAGCGGCCGGGCAGGCGCGCGGTGTTCTGCACGCTGCCGCCGACCGTCTCGGTCTGGTACGCCACACTGAAGGCGCCCTGGCCGCCGTCGGCATCGGCGTAGTGGTTCTCGCGCGCCTCGCGTCTCCTGGTGCGGTTGTAGTAAAGGCTGGCATCCACCGCGAGCCAGTCCGAGGCGGGCCGCCATTCGTAGCCCAGCGTGAGGGTGTCGGCGTGCACCTTGAAGCGCTGGCTCGCGCTGGTGCTCATCTCGGACGTCGCGTCGGTGGTGTTGCCGCCCCCGCCGTTGCTGAAATCGGCGTTCAGGCCCAGATAACCCAGCTTGAGCTGATGCCCCGGGGCGAGCTGCCAGCGGGTCTTGAACAGGCCCGACCACTGGTCCTGCCCGGTGCTGCGAGTGGTCCATCCCACCCGATTGGATTCATCGGACTGTTCGCTTGCACCGTGGGTGCCGAGCTTGAATGCGCCGACGTGCTTGCGGCTGATCGCCGCCACCAGATCGACCTGGTCGCTGGCCCGCAGGCCGACGGAGGTGCTTCCCGAGAAGTGGTATCCGTTGCTGCCCGTCGAGCCGGTGACCTGACCGCCGCGGGTGGCGCCGGCGGCCACCACGTCGCCGATCTCGAGCGTGCGGAAGTTCACCAGTCCGGCGATCATGCCCGCGCCACCGACGGTCGAAGTCGGGCCTTTCTGGACATTGACGCCGCCGATCAGGGCCGGATCGACATACACCTTGCCGTTGGCACCATGCCCGCTGAACTGGAAGTTCTGGCGCGCGCCGTCGATCATCACGTTGACCCGGCCAAAATCCTGCAGGCCCCGGATGTTGACCGCCAGCCCGGGGTCGCTGCGACCCTGCGAAGTGTAGACACCGCTCACGTCCCGCAGCACGTCGCTGGCATTGCGGGGCGGCAGGCGGGCAATCTCTTCCTGGGTCACGACCGCCACCGAAGCCGGCGTTTCGTACATCTCGCCGACCGGATCGGGCCGGGCCGTCACCGTCAGCGTGCCGAGCCGGATCTCCCGTACGGAACGGCCGGGCCCAGGGGGCAGGGCGCGCAACAGGAACACGCCCGAGTCGCTGCGCACCGCCTGCAGACCGTGGCTGGCCAACAAAGCGGCAAACCCGCTCTCGACATCGAATCGGCCCTTCAGTGCAGGCGCATGCTTGCCCCGTGTGAGCGCAGCGTCGGCCGACAGCAGCACGCCGGATTCCGCGGCGAATCGGCCCAGCGTCGCATCGAGCGGGCCGTCGGGCAGGTCGTAGTCACGGGCTGCGGCACTCGCTGCGGGCGTGGCCTGCGGCTGTGCGTGGACCGCCTGCGTGCCGGCGAGCGCCGAGACGACAAGAAAGGCGGCCCAGGCCAGGCTGCCTAAAGTGAACCCGCCTCCCCGGGGACCGACACCCGGCGAGGGCCAGGCGGCTGGATCTGGATGAGCGTGGCGCTTCGCACGTCGCGACATGAATGTTCCCTCTTTGCCGGGGAGGGCAGGCCACCCCGGACTGGTTTCGCCAGGACAAACTCCTGGTTCTCAAGGGATGAGCCGAACGAGTCCCGTCAAAACGGAACCTGCGGAACCGATATCCGGAATTTTTTTATTCTTTGAGTGGGCTACGCAGCCTCGACCGTGACCCACCAGCGGGTGCGATGCCGAATGCGCACGGGCAGGGCCTGGGCCACCGCCGCCAGCGCCTGGTCGGTGTCCCTGAGTGGGTACACCCCCGTCAAACGCAACCCGGCCACGCCGTCGTCACACGCCAGATGCCCTGGCCGATACCGAGCGAGCTCGGCGATGAACGTCGCCAGCGGCATATCGGCGGCCACCAGCAAGCCCTGCGACCACGCCTGCCGGGCCAGATCGGCGGTCTGGCTGTGGCCGATGCCGTCTGCCGTGAACACGACCTGCTCGCCGGCGCTCACGATGCGGCTGGCATTGCCTTGCGCCGGGCTGACCTCCACCGCTCCGTCGAAAACCGCCAGCAGCGTATCCAGACTGCGCTGGCGCACCGAAAACCGCGTGCCCAATGCCCGCATGCGCCCATGGTCGCCATCGACGACGAGGGGACGCGTGTCCTTGGCCCGGCCGGGCAGCGCACCGGCGGTCGTGACGAGGATGTCCCCACGCAGCAGAACGATGCGGCGCAACCGGTCGGTGAACGCCACCTTCACCGCACTGTGGGTGTCCAGCCAGAGACGGGTGCCGTCGTCCAGCGTCAGCTCGCGGATTTCTCCGGTCGCGGTCGCGCAGTCGGCACGCCAGTTTTCCCAGACGCCGGTCTGGCTGCCGCTCCAGGCCAGCAAGCCAGTGCTGCCGATCACCGACAGCGCCCTCAGCGCATGGCGGCGCGAGCCGGAGGCCGTACCGGCACGGCGCTGCAGAGTCGAACGCGCCGCCCCGTCATCGATCGTGCCGAACCGTTGTCCGATGCGCTCGACCTGAGCCCAGGCCTGCCGCTGGGGACTGCCGGGCTCGCCGAGCCAATCGTTCCAGCGCTGCCGGTCGGCTACAGCGACATGACCGGAGTGCAGGACCGCAAACCATTCGGAGGCCTCCAGCAGGACGTCGGTCTGCCGGGCCTTTGCCGCGGGTGCATTCATGCCCGTGCGTCGAGGGCCTGCTGCCGCAGCTCGAACTGCAGGCACTGGTACATGGCCTGGGTCAGGTATTTTCGGACCATGCGATCCGACACGCCCAGCCGGGCTGCGATCTCCAGGCCGGTGAGCCCATCGACCTGGGCCAGCAGAAACGCGGTCTTCGCCTTCGCCGACAGTTGATCCAGCATCGCATCGAGCTCACACAAGGTCTGGATGATGGCCAACCGATGCTCGGGGGAGGGCGCAAAGGCCTCGGGCTGCACCGCCAGCTCGGCCAGATAGGCCTCCTCGATCGCCCGCCGGCGGTATTGGTCGACCACCAGTCCCTTGGCCACCGTGACCAGAAAGTTCTTGGGCTCGCGCAGCGTGGTCTGCGTCAGGCTGCCCTGGCGCAAGAGCACGCGCATGAACACATCTTGCGCGAGATCCGCCGCATCGCTCGAGTTGCCGATCCGCTTGCGCAGCCAGCTCTTGATCCACGCATGATGCTCGCGGTAAAGCGTGTCGACTTGCCACTGCGCAGCGGCTGAATCCAGGGTGACGGCCATGACGGATGTCTTGTGCTTGGTGAACGGCGAATGTGCAAATGTATTTGATTTGCATTATCGATATTTATATCCGTGCGTCATGTGTGGATTCTGAGTCACCTGGAACCGGACCTTGCATGTCGACTATGCGGTGTGCAAAGAAGGCCCGTGTACACTGAACTTCACGTCGGACGACGCCCCAACGCACTCGACGTTTCGCAGTGTGGAAGTCCGCAACCTCACTGACATGGAACTCGATCTGCTGCTGCCAACGTTCGTTGTGGAATTCGACGTCATGGCGGCCTTCGCCCCATGGGCGTTGTCCGCTGGCGAGCCGCCGCTGTGGCAACTCGCGGCATTCTGGGGCGCAGCCTCCCTGGCGGTCTACGGTTCGCAGCGCCTGGCGGAATACGTCGCGCTGTCGGTCGATCACGCCAGCCGCAAGGTCTTCGAGTCCTTCGCATCGATGGGCATGGGTTGCATCTTCTGGGCGCTGGACATGGCGACCTACGCGCTGAGCACCGATACCCCCGTGCACGAGTGGAAACTGCTGCCCGCTCTTTCGGCGCTGGTCGTGATGATGCTCAGTTGCAGGCTGACGGTGCCCGTTCTTCTGAGACGCACCCGTTGGGGTCATATCGTTCTCGCGAGCACCGGAATGGCCGCGGGCGCAATGCTGGCCCATACCCTGCTGGCCACGAGCTACTTCCTGGTCGGCACCGAGATCAGGCTGCTGCCCTTCGGCCTTGCGTTCGTTTTGTTGACCGGCCTCGTCGTCCTGCGGGCGTGGCGGTACCAGCGTATTCGCCTGCAGGTGAATCGATCGCCTCATGCCAACACCACGCCCGAGTGGATCGCCTGCGGCGCCGTCATCGTGGCGGTGCAGTGGCTGCTGTCCCATGCTTTCGGGCATCCCGCAGACACAGGCGCGGTTGCCCCTTTGCCCATGGACGATGCGTCGGTCATGCTGGTGGTCTGCTTCTTCGCCTGCATCGTGACCATCGAACAGGTCGTCAACATCCGGTCCGATCGCAGACGCCAGAGCCTCGTCCATCGCGGACTGTCGATGATCCGATCGAGCGGAGACTCGGCAGCCGTGCACGCCGACGGCCGGCTGGCTCTGATCGCGGATCATCTGCATGAAATGGCCAGGCCGGAGTGCCTTGCACTGCATTTCCAGCCCATCGCCGAATTGCGCGGTGGTTCGGTGCACATGGAGGCGTTGCTTCGACTCGAACACCCGCGTCTGGGCCCGATCAACCCCGAGCAGTTCTTCCTGGTCTGCGAGTTGCGCGGCCGGACCGAACAGGTGGACCGCCTCATCCTGCTCAATGCGCTGGATCACGCCCGAGACTGGCAAGGCCGTGGCCATTCGCCGGCCATCAACGTGAACGTCTCTCCCGTGACGCTGATGGGCGAGGGCTTCGCCGGCTGGGTGACAGCCGAAATCGCACGCCGTCGACTGCCCCCTCAGAAGGTCAGGCTGGAATTGACCGAACATGCCATCACGGCCAGCGGCCGGCACATGGCCGAGTGCGTCCGCGAGCTGCACCGGGTGGGTGTGCAGGTGATCATGGACGACTTCGGGGCCGGTTATTCGTCGCTGGGCGTATTGGCCAACCTGACGCTGGCGGGCATCAAGTGCGATCGGCTGATGCTGCGCGGCGTGACCCACGACAGGCGGCGGCAGACCCTGCTCCGGCATGTGGCCGCCATGGCCCGTGAACTGGAGCTGCCGGTCATCGTGGAAGGCGTCGAAACCGAGGATGAACTGCGGACGGTCGTGGGCTGCGGCATCGACCGCATCCAGGGTTACCTGTTCTCGCGTCCCGTTCCGGCAGCCGACGTGCCGCACTGGCTGCTCCATGTCTGCCCCGAGCGGCTGCGCAGCCTGACGAGATGCCTCGCCGTCCGCTGCGAAGCCGGTCCCGATGCCGACGCCCCAGGGGCCGGATCGCTGCAGCCGAGCTGACAGCCGGGCGGCGTGGAGGGGGTCGACGCCGAAGCGGCGGCCGGTCCATGGACGCCATGCACCATTAGATCGCCGCATATTGCTTATCGGCGAAATGATCTAGCCTAATGGAGACCGCCTCCCCATACTGCCTCCACCGTTGCGCACAGACGCACGGTGAAGACCAACAATGAGGAGACAAGTCCATGTCCAGCAGGATTTCGCGCCGGCTCGCCTGCGCCTTTGCCATCGGCAGTTTCGCCGCTGTATTCTCGACGGCGCACGCCGCCGACACCTACCCGTCCAAACCCCTGCGCTGGGTGATCGCGACCGCGGCCGGCGGCGGATCGGACGCCATGGCCCGGATGATCGCCACCCAGCTTTCGGCTCAGCTCGGCCAGAACGTCGTCATCGACAACCGGCCCGGCGGTGCCTCGGTGATCGCCTCCGAGAACGTGATCCGTTCGCCCGCCGATGGCTACACCCTGTTCAGTGCGGACAACGGAACCTTGATCTTCAATACGGTTCTGTTCAAGAAGCTCTCTTACGACCCGGTCAAGGATTTTGTTCCGGTGGGACTGACCGCGCGTTTCCCGCTCGTGCTGGCCACCTATCCGACCTCCGGCTTCTCCACGGTGCAGGATGCCATCGAAGCCATCAAGAAAGCCCCGGGCAAGTACAGCTACGCATCGTCGGGCATCGGCAGCCCGCATCACCTGGCGATGGAGATGCTCAAGCAGCGCGCGGGGCTGGACATCAACCATGCACCCTACAAAGGCGGGGCTCCCGCCATGCAGGACGTCGTCAGCGGGCATGTGCCACTCATCGCCATCGACACCGCAACCGCCAATCCCATGATCAAGGCGGGCCGCCTGAAGGTGCTGGCCGCGTTCTCGGCGCAACGCATGCCGTCGCTGCCCGATGTGCCGACCTTGATCGAGCTGGGCATCACCGATGTCGAAGCCGCCGCCTGGCAGGGCATGGTGGTCGCCAGCGGCACGCCGCCCGCGATTGTCGAAAGACTCGGCAGGGAGCTGCAGTTGGCCATCGGCAACCCCGAGGTCCGCAGCAAGATGCTCGAGCTGGGTGTCGAGCCCACGCCGTCGGATGCCGCAGCCATGAAGGACTACTGGAACAAGCAGGCGCGGTACTGGCCTTCGCTGATCCGCGAACGTCAGATCAGCCTCGACTGACCGCCGGCCGCCGAAGCCGATCAACACAAGGAAAAGACGTGTCCGTCCGACTCAACGTAGAAGACTACCGCAGCCATGCCCGGCGCAGCCTGCCGAAGTTCGTGTTCGACTACCTCGAAGGCGGCGCCGAGGGCGAATCCACGCTCCACGCGAATCGAGCCGACCTCGAAGCGCTGCGCCTGACCACACGCTGCCTCCGGGACACCCGCGACATCGATACATCCATCGAGGTCTTCGGGCAGACATGGGCCATGCCCTATGCGATTGCGCCCATCGGTCTCTGCGGCCTGTTCAGACCGGACGGCGATGTGATGATGTCGCGTGCCGCGCGGGGGGCGGGCATTCCGCATGTCCTGTCCACGGCCTCCAACTCGCGCATCGAAACGCTCCCGGCCGGCAACCCCCTGCAGTGGCTGCAGCTGTACGTGATGTCTCAGCGCAGCATCGCCGAGCAGG
>ERZ1032267.8-NODE-8-length-16231-cov-15.226385_pt1 | contig 16231 bp, 10 predicted proteins | sample MGYA00517112_ERZ1032267 | MGnify/ENA primary metagenome ERZ1032267 (study PRJEB33718, sample SAMN03160165) | human skin metagenome | collected 2014-02-25 | study: EMG produced TPA metagenomics assembly of the PRJNA266117 data set (Human skin bacterial metagenome and... | reverse complement strand
GCCTTAGTCTCGTGGGCTCGGAGATGTGTATAAGAGACAGGGCCTTCGGCCCGCGCCAGCACATGCCCTTCGCGGTTGATCACCACCGCATACACGTGTTTTTGGGACGGCAGACCCAGTGATCTGGCGAACGCGTCGCGGTCGGTGAAGAGCGGCACCACGCTGGCCCGCGCGTCCGGGGTGGTGTAGGTCGCCTGGAGCTTGCTCTCGATGTCGTCGCGATTGCGGTTCGAGGCCGTGTCGAAGACGCGCAGCCGCATCCAGGCCACCGCCGAGCTTTCCTTGAGCCCCATGCCCTCGACCCAGTGGTCGACGTCCACGTTCTGGCCGCGCATGAAGGTCACGAACACCAGGGTGCGATCGGCCGCCAGGTCTTCCGGAAACGCCAGCTGGCGCTTGTTCAGATCCGAGGCCGCGACCCGTGGCAGGTGGCCGAGCACCGACAGACCGGTGGGCGCAAGCAGGGTCAGGCCGATGGCGGCGCCCACCGTCAGCATCCACGCAAACGAATCGGTCCAGATGGTTCTCATGACGTGTCCCTCCAGTCAGGAACAAAGAACACTACAGGAAAACGAAGCGTAGCGTATCGATGCCTGCGAAGCAAATGATGTAGGAATTATGAAGCTGCGTCCGGTCGGGTCGGACGCATGGGCTTGCCAAATGATAGCGTGAATGCCGATTTTCGTTGCGGCGCAGCATCGCTGCCGACACGCGCGTGCGGTCTTCTCCGACAAACACCGCCCGGGACGCGGGGTGGCTGTCGCGGACCGGCATCGGTCGCTGCCGTGCCCGTGCCGCCTTCAGTCGGCCACGGCCGCACTCGGCCCCGGCCGTGCCGCGGCCGCCAGCCCGGCGCGCAGATCGTTGCCGCTGGGGCTCTGGTAGAGCCGGAGGCCGAACTCCGGCAACACCGCCATCAGGTGGTCGAAGATGTCGCCCTGAATGCCTTCGTAGGGCACCCACGAGGTGGTGGCGGTGAAGCAATAGATCTCCATCGGCACCCCTTCGGCGGTGGATTCCATGGTGCGAACCATCAGCAGCATGTTCGGGTGCACGCCGGGGTGCGCGCGCAGATAGGCCTGGGTGTAGGCCCGGAAGGTGCCGATGTTGGTCAGACGGCGCAGGTTGGCCGGCACCTGGGCCGCGGTGCCGAGGGTCGACTGCATCTGTTCGTTGGTCTGCCGCACGGCCTGGTGCTTGTCGGCCATGTAGTCGTGCAGCAGCGCGATCGACGAGAGATAGCGGATCTGTTCTTCGTTGAGGAACTGCACCGACGTCGCATCGATGCGCAGCGTGCGCTTGATGCGCCGGCCACCCGATTCGGCCATGCCGCGCCAATTGATGAAGCTCTCCGACATCAGCCGCCAGGTGGGCACGGTGGTGAACGTGTTGTCCCAGTTCTGCACCTTGACGGTGTGCAGCGCGATGTCGGTGACGGCTCCGTTGGCGCCCACCTGCGGCATCTCGATCCAGTCGCCCACGCGCAGCATGTCGTTGGCCGACAGCTGGACCCCTGCCGTGAACGACAGGATGGTGTCCTTGAAGACCAGCATCAGCACCGCCGACATGGCCCCCAGACCCGACAGCAGGATCAACGGCGACCGGTCGATCAGCGCCGCCACCATGACCACCGTGCCCATGAGCGCCAGCAGCAGCTTGCCCAACTGCACATAGCTCTTGATGGAGCTCGACTGCGTGGCCTGCGTGTTGCCGTGGATGGTGTGGTTCTCGAGGATCGCGTCGAGCAGCGCCATCAGCGCGCGCACCACGTACATCACGGTCAGCGCGACCGCGAGATTGCTCAGGATCACCGCCGTGATGGGCATCAGGTGAGGCACGGCCGGCAGGCCGATCTGGATGACCAGCGGCGGCACGATCTGCGTCACCCGCTTGAGCACCTGCGGGTGCAGCAGCACATGGGCCCAGCGGGCCTGCGGACCGATGTGCGTGCGCAGGCGTGCAAACACCCGCGACAGCAGCACCTGCACCACGGTGCGCACCAGGTAGGCGGCGGCCAGCAGCACGGCCAGGCCCAGGCTGGCCTGCAGCCAGGGTTCGAGTTCTTCGACGAACGCCAGATCCACGGAAATCACTCCCTCTTGTCTACATGTCTATGTTGTTGCCGCCCCGGTGCGGCATGGTTCAGCCGGGGCATGACCCGGCCCCGCGCGCTGGAGGCGCGCGAGACGTTTTCGGGTCGGTTGCAGCGTCGGCTGCGGCCCTCAGGCCAGATCCTGGGCGGCGAAACCCGCCGCCTTGAGCGCTTCGAGCACCTGCGTCAGATGGGCCCGGCCCCGGGTCTGCAGCACCAGCTCGATCTCGACGTTCTGCGCCGCCAGCGGCGTGAAGGCCCGCTGGTGATGCACCTCGTCGATGTTCGCGCCCGCCTGCGCCACCACCTGGGTGATCTGCGCCAGCACACCCGGCACGTCGCGTGCGCTCACCCGGATGCGCGCCAGCCGGCCGGCCCTCACCATGCCGCGCTCGATGATGGCCGACAGCAGCAGCGGATCGATGTTGCCGCCGCTGAGCACCAGCCCGACCTTGCGTCCCCGGAAACGCTGAGGATACTTGAGCATCGCCGCCAGGCCGACGGCGCCCGCGCCTTCGACCAGCGTTTTTTCGATTTCCAGCAGCATCACGATGGCCTGCTCGATATCGCCCTCGTCGACCAGTGCCAGCGCATCCACGCGCTGCTGGATGATGGCTTGGGTGATCTGTCCCGGCGTGCCCACGGCGATGCCCTCGGCGATGGTGCCGCTGTGCGGTGCGCTCGGGTGCTGCGTGCCCTGAACGGCATTGACCATCATCGGAAACCGTGCACTCTGCACGCCGGTGATGCGCAGGTCGGGGCGCAGGGCCTTGGCGGCCGTGGCCATGCCGGCAATCAGGCCGCCGCCGCCGATGGCCACCACCAGATCGTCGAGGTCGGGCACCTCCTGCAGCATCTCCAGGGCGATCGTGCCTTGCCCAGCGGCAATCTGTGCATCGTCGTAAGGGTGCACAAAGACCAGGCCCTGCTCCTGCGCCAGGTGGTAGGCGTGGGCGCGGGCCTCGTCCAGCGTGTGGCCGTGCAGCACCACTTCGGCGCCGAAGCCCCGGGTGCGCTCCACTTTCACGCCCGGCGTGAAGCCGGGCATGACGATGACGGCACGGATGCCCAGGCGCTGCGCGTGATAGGCCACGCCCTGTGCATGGTTGCCGGCCGACATGGCGATCACGCCCTGGGCGCGTTCCTCCGGGGTGAGCTGGGTCAGCTTGTTGAGCGCGCCGCGCTCCTTGAACGAGGCCGTGAACTGCAGATTCTCGAACTTGAGATAGACCTGGGCGCCCGTGATGCGCGACAGGGTTTGCGAGGCCACGAAGGGTGTGCGCAGCACGTGGCCTTGCAGGCGCTGTGCGGCTGATTCGATGTCTGTTAAGGCAAGCATGTGATATCGGAACTCCGTTGCGTAAGTGTTGCATACACCGCAAAAGTTGCCTCCTGTTGCCGAATGTTGCGTCTCGGGCACAGTCCATACCCTGACGGGCCATGAAGAAGACAGCCGGTTTCACCCCAACGCCCACCGGTTTGCTGTACAACACGGGCATGCCGCTCATACATGGTTTTTGGCCGCAGCGCCAGTGCTTGGCTTGCGGAACTCAGCTGGAGGCATCATGGCCAAGCGTCTGACCGAATCGCAAGTACTTGTCTCTCCGGGGCTGATCGATGCACCGGTGATGGACATGATGTGCTCGCAGTTCGTGCTCACGCTGGCCGCCCGCCAGGGCGCCAAGTTCAACGTGCGCCGCGACATCAACGGATTGCTGTCTCTCACAGGGCGCCACCTGGTGTGGCCGCTGTCGGTGATGCGCCGTCTGCGCGAGTTCCTGCAGCGCCGCTGCCAGGACAACGAGCTCTGGCGTGGCCAGGAGCAGCTCGGCGACAAGGCGTTCCTGGCCCAGTACGGTGTCTGGCGAGGCCCCTACGAGGAAGGAACCCTGTTCTTCTACCTGGACGACTACGTCAAGGACGCCCCGAAGGACGTGCTCTCCGTGCTCGCCGCCACGGGCGAATGGCTGGGCCAGGCCCTGCGCAAGCAGTCCACGCTGGTCGAGAAGAACATCGACTCGCTGGCCGACCTGCTGCAGCTCAACCGGGCCGAGCGGGCCCTGCTGCTCTACGGCACGCTCGCCCGCTACCAGCGCGACCTGCGCAGCCTGCTGGTCGAGTTCAAGGTCAGCAACGCGCCCGAAGCCTATGCCGCAATCGCCGAAGTCGCCGGCGTCAAGGCCGAGGAAGTGGGCGAGGCCCTGCGTGCCGGCTCGCGTCTCGAGCGCATCGGCATGGTCGACAACCTGATCTCCGAGCACAACATCACCGATCTGGCCGATCTCATGAAGGTCAGCGAGAAGCTGCCGCCGGTGCTCATGCGCGAGTACCGCAGCCACGCCGAGCTCATGGCCGTCTTTACCCGGCCGTGCACCTCCAGCGCGCTGGGCACGGCCGACTTCGCATTCGTCGAGCAGGATGTGCAGGTGCTGGTGGCCCTGCTGCGGCGCGCGGTCGCCACGCACACCGTCGGCATCAACGTGCTGCTCTACGGCCCGCCCGGCACCGGCAAGACCGAACTGGCCCGTGTGCTGGCGCAGGCCGCGGGGCTGGACCTCTACGAAGTCGAATACGCCGACCGCGATGGCCACTCGCTGTCGGGCCGCGACCGCTATCGTTCGCTGCAGATCGCCCAGGTCTTTCTCAAGGGCAGCAGCCATGCCGCGCTGCTGTTCGACGAGGTCGAGGACGTCTTCCCGCCCATCTCGAGCGAAGCCGCGCAGCTCATGGCCCGCGCCGAACAGGTGGCGCCCCAGGGGCGGGCGGGCGTGGGCGGCAAGGCGTGGGTGAACCAGATCCTCGAATCCAACCCCGTGCCCACGCTGTGGGTCACCAATCGCATCGAGCAGATCGATCCGGCTTTCCGCCGCCGCTTCGCCTATCACCTCGAACTCAAGTCGCCACCGCCCGGTGCGCGCGAGCAACTGGTGCGCAAGACGCTGGGGCCGTCCACCGTCTCCGACGCCTTCGTGGCGCGCCTGACCGAACGCCGGGGCCTGACGCCGGCGCAGATCGGCACCGCCGTGCGTTTTGCCGAGCTCGCCCGCGCCGACGCCACGGACAGTGCCGAGGTCGACCAGAAGGCCTTCGAGGCCCTGATCGAACGCCAGTTGCTGCATGCCGACGAAGCGCTGGGCAACCGCACGGGCGATTCGGGCATGCGCACCACCGTCACCACGTACGACCTGGGCATGCTCAACGTCGAAAGCCGCTTCGAGCTGCCGCGAATCATCGAGGCGCTCAAGGTGCGGGGCCATGGTGCCCTGTGTTTCTACGGCCCGCCGGGGACCGGCAAGACCGCACTGGCCGAACACCTGGCCCAGGCCGTCGGCCGCAGCCTGATGGTGCGTCAGGCCAGCGACCTGATGAGCAAGTACGTGGGCGAGACCGAAAGCAACATGGCGGCGATGTTCGCCGAGGCCAGCCGAGAAAAATCGGTGCTGCTGCTCGACGAGGCCGACAGTTTCCTGCAGGACAGGCGTGGTGCGCAGCGCAGCTACGAGGTCACCGAAGTCAACGAGATGCTGCAGGGCATGGAGCGTTTCGACGGCATCTTCATCTGCACCACCAATCTGCTCGACCGGATCGACCAGGCCGCGCTGCGGCGGTTCGCCTTCAAGATCCAGTTTCGTCCCCTGACCTTGCAGCAGCGCGAACACATGTTCGTCACCGAGGCCCTGGACGGAGACGCCGGGGCCCTGACCGATGCGCTGCGGCAGCGCCTGCGGCCGCTCGATCAGCTGTGCCCGGGGGATTTTGCAGCCGTCAAGCGGCAGACGCTGATCCTGGCGGCGCAATACGGCCCCGAGGAGTTTCTCGAGCAGCTCGAGACCGAACACAAGCTCAAGCCGGAAGTCCGCGAGTCGCGGGCCGTCGGATTCCTGTAGCGGAGAGGCATCCCTCCCATCCCGGCCGGCACCGGCCGCCCCGAGCCGTTCGGGCGGCGGGCATGAAAAAGCCACCCTGGCGGGTGGCTCCTGGCGCGCTGCAGGCCGTTGGCCGAAGCTCAACGGTCCACGAAGGCGCGTTCGATCACGTAGTCGCCGGCCTGGCCGATGCCGGGCGAGACCTTGAAGCCCAGCTTGTCGAGCTCGGCCGCCACGTCGCGCAGCATGTGCGGGCTGCCGCAGAGCATGGCACGGTCGGTTTCGGGGTTGATCGGGGGCAGGCCGGTCCGTGCGGCGATCTGCTGCTCCGAAATCGCCTTGGTGATGCGGCCTTCGTTGATGAAGGGCTCACGCGTGACGGTCGGGTAGTACACCAGCTTCTCGGCGATTTCCTCGCCCAGTCCTTCGATCTTCAGCAGGTCTTCGGCGATGTAATCGCGGTAGGCCAGTTCGCTGATGAAACGCACGCCGTGCACCAGGATGACCTTCTCGAAACGTTCGTAGGTTTCGGGGTCGCGGATGACGCTCATGAAGGGCGCCAGGCCCGTGCCCGAGCCGAACAGGTACAGGTTCTTGGCCGGCAGCAGATCGGAGATCACCAGCGTGCCCGTGGGCTTGCGGCCGACCAGCAGCTCGTCGCCGACCTTCAGGTTCTGCAGGCGCGAAGTGAGCGGGCCGTCGGGCACCTTGATCGAGAGGAATTCGAGATTCTCTTCCCAGGCCGGGCTGGCGATGCTGTACGCACGCAGCAGCGGCTTGCCGTTGACCTGCAGGCCGATCATCACGAAGTGGCCGCTTTCGAACCGCAGGCTCTGCCCACGCGTGGTCGTGAAGGAGAAAAGGGTGTCGTTCCAGTGGTGAACACTGAGGACGCGTTCGGGTTCAAAGGCTGCCATGCTGAGACAAAGACGGTGTAGGTTGGACGGAAAGGCCGCCATCATACCCTTCGGGGGCATGAAGGATCAATTCTTCATATTCGATACGTTCTAAGAAAAGGGTCTTCTGGTGCCGACCCTGACAGAACGGTCGGTTCAAGCCGAAGCGCTCACCCGCAGCACCTCGTCGCCATAGGCCGCGAGTTTTTTCTCGCCCATGCCGGGGATGCTGGCCAGGGCGTCGAGATCGCGCGGATCGTCCTGCGCCACTGCGGCCAGCGTGGCGTTCTGGAAGATGACGTAGGCCGGCAGGTTGTGCTCGCGTGCCACCTCGGCGCGCCAGGCCTTGAGTGCCTGATAGCGGCGCAGGCCGTCGGCATCGAGACCGGCCTCGTGGTCGGCCTTGCGGGCGGTGCCGCTGCCCGTGCCGCCCGTGCTGCGCCGCGTGCGGCCGCCGGCCGGCGCCTTCTCGCTCACGCGCATGAACAGCGTTTCCTCGCCCTTGAGGATGGCGCGCGCGGGCCCCGCCAGCCGCAGCGTGTTGAAGGCCTCGGCATCGATCTCGAGTGCGCCCAGGGCGATGAGCTGGCGCAGCACGCCGCGCCACTGGACTTCGCCGAGGTCGGCGCCGATGCCGAACGTCGACAGGTTTTCATGGCCGAACTGCGTGACCTTGTCGGTCGTCTTGCCGCGCAGGATGTCGAGGATGTGGCCGGCGCCGAAGCTGATGCCGCTGTGCTGCTGCACGCGGTAGACGCAGCTCAGCACCTTGCGCGCGGCGTCGGTGGCATCCCAGGTGGCCGGCGGCTGCAGGCAGTTGTCGCAATTGCCGCAGGGGCCGGCCTGCTCGCCGAAGTAGGCCAGCAGCCGCACCCGGCGGCAATCGGCCGCTTCGGCCAGCGTGAGCAGCGCGTCGAGCTTGCCGCGCATGACCTGCTTGTACTCGTCTGCGGCCGGACTCTCGTCGATCATGCGGCGCTGATTGACCACGTCGGACAGGCCGTAGGCCATCCAGGCGTCGGCGGCGCCGCCGTCGCGCCCGGCCCGGCCGGTCTCCTGGTAATAGCCTTCGATGTTCTTGGGCAGGTCGAGATGGGCCACGAAACGCACGTCGGGCTTGTCGATGCCCATGCCGAAGGCGATGGTGGCGGTCATGACCAGCCCTTCCTCGCGCAGGAAGCGGTCCTGGTGCTGCTGGCGCTGGGCCGCCGGCATGCCCGCGTGGTAGGGCAGGGCCGGGATGTCCTGGGCACTGAGCCATTCGGCCAGTTCCTCGACCTTCTTGCGGCTCTGGCAGTAGACGATGCCCGCCTCGCCCTCGTGCTCGTCCTGGATGAAACGCAGCAGCTGTTTCTTGGCATCGGTCTTCTCGACCAGCCGGTAGCGGATGTTGGGACGGTCGAAGCTGCTGATGAACTGACGCGCCTCCTGCAGCTTCAGGCGCTCGATGATGTCCTCGCGCGTGAGCGCGTCGGCCGTTGCCGTCAGGGCGATGCGCGGCACATTGCCGTAGCGCTCGTGCAGCATGGCCAGGGCCCGGTACTCGGGCCGGAAATCATGGCCCCACTGGCTCACGCAGTGGGCTTCGTCGATGGCGAACAGGGCCAGCTTGCCGCGCGCGTTGAGGCGATCGAGCTGCTCGAGGAAGCGGGGCGTGTTGATGCGCTCGGGCGCTGCGTACAGGCAGGTCAGCTCGCCTCGCCAGAGCTTGTTCTCGACTTCTCGCGCTTCGTCGAGCGTCTGCGAGGAGTTGAGGAAGGCCGCCTCCACGCCCAGCTCGTGCAGGGCACCGACCTGGTCGTGCATCAGTGCGATCAGCGGCGAGACTACCAGCGTCACCCCCATGCCCCGGCGCTGGCGGGCAATGGCAGGGATCTGGTAGCACAGCGACTTGCCGCCGCCCGTGGGCATGAGCACCAGAGCGTCGCCGCCGCCGCTGACATGGTCGACGATCTCCTGCTGCAGCCCACGGAACTGGGGGTAGCCGAAGACGTCTTGCAGGATGGAGAAGGGGGAGTCGGAGGTGTCGGACAAGATGGGCGTATGCGAAAACTGAGAGCGATCTGCCTGTGTCAGGAAAGGAAACACCGCCAATTTCATGGATCAGGAGAGCGAGCCGTGTGGGCCGCGCAGCCGCCATTGTCGCCGACGGAAGGCGCCGGTCGGGGTGGCGCGGCCGCCTGGGGGCATTGTCGACGATGCGCGGCGGGGGCCTGCGGGGTTTTTACAATGGCGGCATGAACATTCCCGCCTACACCCGCGCCCAGTCCCTGCCGGGCATCCTGCAGCAGCGCATCGCCATCCTCGACGGCGCCATGGGCACGATGATCCAGCGCTTCAAGCTCACCGAGGCGCAGTACCGTGGCGAGGGCTACAGCGGACCGGGCAGCGCGGGGGATCGCTTCAAGGACTTCCACAAGGACATCAAGGGCAACAACGAACTGCTCAGCCTGACCCGGCCCGACGTGATCCAGGACATCCACGAAGCTTATCTGGCCGCCGGGGCCGATCTGATCGAGACCAACACCTTCGGGGCCACGACCATCGCGCAGGACGACTACGACATGGGCGAACTGGCGCGCGAGATGAACCGGGTGTCGGCCCGCCTGGCGCGTGCGGCCTGCGACAAGTACAGCACGCCCGACAAGCCGCGGTTCGTCGCCGGCGCCCTGGGCCCCACGCCCAAGACCGCCAGCATCAGCCCCGACGTCAACGATCCCGGCGCCCGCAACGTCAGTTTCGAGCAACTGCGCCAGGCCTACTACGAGCAGACCGAAGCACTGGTCGAAGGCGGTGCCGACGTGCTGCTGATCGAGACCATCTTCGACACGCTCAATGCAAAAGCCGCCCTGTTCGCCGTCGACGAGTTCTTCGAGAACAGCGGCGAGCGCCTGCCGCTCATCATCAGCGGCACCGTCACCGACGCCTCGGGCCGCATCCTCAGCGGCCAGACCGTGACGGCGTTCTGGTACAGCATCCGCCATGCACAGCCGCTGGCCGTGGGCCTGAACTGCGCGCTGGGTGCAGCGCTGATGCGGCCTTACATCCAGGAACTCAACCGCGTGGCGGGCGACACCTTCATCAGTTGTTATCCGAATGCCGGCTTGCCCAACCCCATGAGCGAGACCGGGTTCGACGAAAGCCCCGCCGATACGTCGCGCCTGCTGCACGAGTTCGCGGCCGAAGGGCTGGTCAACATCGTCGGCGGCTGCTGCGGCACCACGCCCGAACACATCGCCGCCATCGGGCAGGCGGTGATCCAGTTGCCGCGGCGTGCCCTCACGAGCGGGCCTTTCTACCGCGAGGCCGATGAATCGGCCGTGTAGGCGCCCCGGTCCGTGCGATGCCCGGGTGCGCGCCGCAGGCAAGGCATCCGGCCGGACGGCGATCCCGCGACTCGACCGTCTGTGCTTCCGCGCACAGGCCTTTCCTTAAAATGGGCGCCCATATGACCTTCTTCGAACAACTGCAAGACGCCGCACAGCGCAATGCCTCCGCACTGTGCGTGGGCCTGGATCCCGAACCCGCCAAGTTTCCCGGCGCCCTGCGCGGCGACGCCGGCCGCATCTTCGACTTCTGTGCGGCCATCGTCGAGGCCACGGCCGATCAGGTCATCGCCTTCAAGCCGCAGATCGCCTACTTTGCGGCCCATCGGGCCGAAGATCAGCTCGAACGGCTGATCGCGCACATCCGGAACGTGGCGCCGCATGTGCCGGTGATCCTCGACGCCAAGCGCGGCGACATCGGCAGTACCGCCGAACAGTACGCCGTCGAGGCATTCGAGCGTTTCAAGGCCGATGCCGTCACGCTGTCGCCGTTCATGGGTTTCGATTCGGTGCAGCCGTATCTGCGTTATCCCGGCAAGGGCGCCTTCCTGCTCTGCCGGACTTCCAACCCCGGTGGCGACGACCTGCAGAACCGGCGCCTGGCCGATGTCGAAGGCCAGCCGCGCGTGTTCGAACACCTGGCCCGCCTGGCTCAGGGCCCGTGGAACCTGAATGGCCAGCTGGGTCTGGTGGTCGGCGCGACCTATCCGGCGGAGATCGAACAGGTGCGTGCACTGGCCCCCACCGTGCCCCTGCTGATTCCCGGTGTCGGCGCCCAGGGCGGCGACGCCGCAGCCACCGTCAAGGCGGGCTGGCGTGCTGATGCACCCATCGTCGTGAGTTCGTCGCGGGCCGTGCTGTATGCGTCGTCGGGCGACGATTACGCCGACGCTGCGCGCCGCGTGGCCGAGGACACCCGGCGCGCGCTCGAAGCGGCCAAGGCCTGAGTCCGAGGCCAACGCGCGCACGCGGCGCACGGGTGGCCCGGCCGGCTGCGTGTCTTCAGCTCGGCGTCGGCGTGGGCAACTGGCGCGAGGCGTCGAGCTGCGCGCGCACGCTCTTGGCCAGGGCCTGGGCTTCGGGCGTGGCCGGCGCATAGGGCTGGATCGGCGTCGGACGGCCATGCGAGTCGACCGAGACGAACACGATCACGCACTCGGTCGTGGTCTGCAGCTTGCCGCTTTTCATGTCGCCGCTGCGCACGTCCACCACGATGTTCATGCTGGTGCCGCCGGTGTAGGCCAAGCGGGCTTCCACCTCGACCAGGTCGCCGATCATGATGGGGTGGTGGAAACGGATGCCGCCCACGTACACCGTCACGCAGTAGCGCTGGGCCCACTTCGTGGCGCAGGCGTAGCCGGCTTCGTCGATCCACTTCATGACGGTGCCGCCGTGCACTTTGCCGCCGAAATTGACGGTGCTGGGCTCAGCCAGGAAACGCAGGGTGATGGACGGATCGAGCTTGGGGTCGGACATGGTCGGGTCGTGGTGTGTTGTCTGTCTTGTTCTCCGGACGTGCCCGCCGATGGCCGATACGTCCCCAACGCCACGGCTGCCGCGGCGCGGGGATCGATTATCAGGGCAAACCCTGGGGATCCAGGGCGCCTGTTGCAGACACGCACCAGCGAGAGGATCAGGCCTGCAGGCTCTTCATCTCGGCTTCCACGCGGTCGTGACGCGCCAGCATGGCGGCCGAGGGCCGGCGGCCGGCGCGGCTGACCACCCCAATGGCCAGGGCGCCCAGGACGAAGCCGGGAACGATCTCGTACAGGCCGAGCCAGCCCGCCTGTTTCCAGAGCACGACCGTCACTGCACCGACCACGATGCCCGCCAGCGCGCCGTTGCGGGTCATGCCGCGCCAGAACAGCGACAGAATGATGACCGGGCCGAATGCCGCACCGAAGCCGGCCCAGGCGTAGCTCACCATCGACAGCACACGGCTGTCCGGATTGCGGGCGATCAGGATGGCGACGATCGCGATCGCAAACACCATGGCACGGCCGACCCAGACCAGCTCGCGCTGGCTGGCGTTCTTGCGCAGGAAAATGCGGTACACGTCTTCGGTCAGGGCGCTGGAGCAGACCAGCAACTGGCAGGACAGCGTGCTCATCACCGCCGCCAGAATGGCCGCCAGCAGCAGGCCCGCCACCCAGGGATTGAACAGCTGCTTCGCGATTTCGATGAACACCGTTTCCGCGTTGGCCTGTACGCCGGCGGCCAGACCGGGGTTGAGCATGAAATAGGGAATGCCCACCAGGCCGACCGCCACGGCACCGCCCAGGCACAGCACCATCCACGTCATGCCGATGCGGCGCGCGCGGGGAATGCTGGCCACCGAGTCGGCCGCCATGAAACGCACCAGGATGTGCGGCTGGCCGAAATAGCCCAGACCCCAGGCCAGCAGCGAGATCACGCCGATCGTGCTGGCGTTGTGCATCCAGTCGAATTTCTCGGCACCGATCATCTCGGCGATCGATTGCGTGGGCTGCAACTGGCCCGTGACGGCGAAGTAGGCCACGGCAGGCGCCACCAGAAGTGCCGTGATCATCAGCGAAGCCTGGATCGTGTCGGTCCAGCTCACGGCCAGGAACCCGCCGATGAACACATAGGCGATGGTGCAGGCCGCTCCCACCCACAGCGCGACCGAGTACGGCATGCCGAACATGCTTTCGAACAGGCGGGCGCCCGCCACCACGCCCGAGGCGCAGTAGACGGTGAAGAACACCAGGATCACCAGGGTGGTGACGACCCGCAGCACATTGGAGGTGTCTTCGAAGCGTCCGGCCAGATAGTCCGGCAGGGTCAGCGCGTTGTCGGTGCGCTCGGTGTACAGGCGCAGCCGGCCGGCGACCAGCCGCCAGTTCAGGTAAGCCCCGATCGTCAGACCGACGGCGATCCAGGCTTCGTGCACCCCGCTCAGATAGATGGCTCCGGGCAGGCCCATCAGCAGCCAGCCGCTCATGTCCGATGCGCCGGCGGACAGCGCCGTGACGAAGCTGCCCAGGCTGCGTCCGCCGAGGATGTAGTCGGAGAGGTTGGTGGTGGCCCGGTAGCCGGCCCAGCCGATGCCCAGCATGGCGAGCAGGTAGATGCCGAAGGTGATGACGGTCGGGTCGGTCGGATTCATGTTGGATGGCGGACGACCTTGCGGCGGCCCGAATGTCTGAGGGTTGAAAGATCACCGAACCCCGCGCCTGAAACCGCAATTTCCGGCAACCTCAATTTCCGGTTTCAGGCGTCGAATTCTGAATGTGCGCGATGATTCCAAAAGTCTGACCCAATCGGGTGCGGTTATTGGAGGCTCCGCTAGAGGATTGCTCAGTTCGAGGCGCGGGTTTCCCGCCGAGTCGAGGGATGGGTTCAGGGTTACTACTTATTTTGCACCAAGTGGGTGCACATCGACGGAATCGGAGACGCCGAGACAGGCATGCGTTGTCGTGCTCCGGATGGGCGCCGCCCCGGACATCGCGCGCCCGCTCCGGCTTGGATCGGTGGCGTGACCCGCTGGTTTTGACGCATCATCACGGGTCGGATGACCTGCATCGAGTCGTCCCCCACACTGGAAAACACGATCATGCGCAAGATCCAAGTGGCCGTCATCGGCGTCGGTATGGCTGCGGCCCCTCATCTGGCGAGTCTGGAGAGCCTGTCCGATCAGGTCGAGGTGACCTGGATGGCCGCCCATACGCCGCAGCGCCTGGCACCCGCGCTGGCCCGGTTTCCGGGCGCACGCGGCACGACGCAGCTGGACGACCTGCTGGCCGATGCCGCGCTCGACGCCGCGCTGGTGCTCACGCCGCCCAGCACGCACCACGACATCGGCCGTCGCCTGGCCGATGCCGGCAAACACATCCTGATGGAAAAGCCGCTGGCGCTCGATGCCGGTCTGGCGCTGGATCTGGTCAGCCACTGCGAATCGGCCGGCGTGGTCTTGGCCGTCATGCTGCAGCATCGGCTGCGGCCCGCCGCACAGGCGCTGCGCCAACTGCTGGCAGACGGCGAGCTGGGCGAACTGGTGTCGGCTTCGGTCGACGTCCGCTGGTGGCGGCCCCAGTCGTACTACGACGAGCCCGGGCGCGGAACGCTCGCGCGGGACGGCGGAGGGGTGCTCATGACCCAGGCCATCCATGTGCTCGATCTCTACCTGTCCCTGGTCGGTCTGCCCGAAGAAGTCATCGGACTGGCCCGCACGTCGGCGGCCCACACGCTGGAATGCGAAGACCTGGCCTGTGGACTGCTGCGCCATGGCCCGCGCACGCTGGCGACATTGCAGGCCACGACGGCCGCTTATCCCGGCTATGCCGAATCCATCGCCCTCAACGGCACGCGCGGCTCCGCGACCCTGAGCGCCGGGCGATTGCATGCCCGTCTGGCGGATGGCCGAGAAATCGACCGGGGCGAATCGCTGGCCGTCGGTGCGGGCGCCGATCCCATGGCTTTTTCGCACGATGCGCATCTGGCAGTGATCTCGGACTTTGTCGACGCCGTCCGCCAGGGGCGGCCGCCGGCCGTCGGCGGCCGCAGCGCGCTCGCCGTGCAGCACTTGATCGAAGCGCTGCTGGCCTCTTCCTCGCTCGGCGGCCAGCCGGTCAGGCTGTAGCGCGAGCCTCGCGTGCGTTCACGGTGCTTTCATCGCATGCGCCGCCGGTCGCGCCACCCCTCCGGCGCCGCCGAAGCCGCGTTGCAAGACGCGCCGTGGCGTCCCGCTTGCCTGTCCGCGTGTCCCGTCGCTCAGCGCGACAGCAGGCGCTTGAGGTAACGGCCGGTGTGGCTGGCCGGGTTCTCCGCCAGCTCTTCGGGGGTACCGACGCCGACCACCGTCCCGCCGCCCGCGCCCCCTTCGGGGCCCATGTCGATCAGCCAGTCCGCCGTCTTGATGACGTCGAGGTTGTGTTCGATGATCACGATCGTGTTGCCGGCTTCGCGCAACTGGTCGAGCACCTTCAGCAGCAGGTCGATGTCGGCGAAATGCAGGCCCGTGGTCGGCTCGTCGAGCACGTAAAGCGTGCGTCCGGTGTCGCGTTTGCTCAGCTCGAGAGCCAGCTTCACCCGCTGCGCCTCGCCGCCCGACAGCGTGGTCGCGCTCTGGCCCAGCGTGATGTACGACAGGCCCACGTCCAGCAAGGTCTGCAGCTTGCGGGCGATTGTCGGCACCGCCGAGAAAAAGCCGTGCGCGGCCTCGACCGTCATGTCCAGCACCTGCGAGATGTTCCTGCCCTTGTAGAGAACCTCCAGCGTCTCGCGGTTGTAGCGCTGCCCGTGGCAGACGTCGCACGGCACGTACACATCGGGCAGAAAGTGCATTTCCACCTTGACCACGCCGTCGCCCTGGCAGGCCTCGCAGCGGCCGCCCGCGACGTTGAACGAGAACCGCCCGGGGCCATACCCGCGCTCGCGTGCCGTCGGCATCTCGGCCATCAGTTCGCGGATGGGCGTGAACAGCCCCGTGTAGGTGGCCGGATTGCTGCGCGGCGTGCGGCCGATGGGCGACTGGTCGACATTGATGACCTTGTCGAACTGGTCCAGCCCCTCGATCTCGAGATAGGGTGCCGGCTCGGCCGTGGCCCGGTTGATGGCGCGTGCCGCCGCCGTGTACAGCGTGTCGTTGATCAGCGTGGACTTGCCCGAACCCGATACGCCCGTCACGCAGGTCATCAGGCCCACCGGGATATGCGCCTGCACATGCCGCAGATTGTTGCCGTGTGCGCCGATGACCGACAGCCATCCGGTGCCCGGACCCGGTTCGCGCGGCGGACGCCGGCGCTGCGAGGGCAGGGCGATGCTGCGGCGTCCGCTCATGTACTGACCGGTCAGCGAGGCCGGATGGGCCTCGATCTGCGCCGCCGTACCCTGGGCCACGACCCGGCCGCCATGCACGCCGGCGCCCGGTCCCATGTCGATGACGTAGTCGGCCACGCGGATCATGTCCTCGTCGTGCTCGACCACCAGCACGCTGTTGCCCAGATCGCGCAGGTGCTGCAGCGTGCCGATCAAGCGGTCGTTGTCGCGCTGATGCAGGCCGATGCTCGGCTCGTCGAGCACATACATCAC
>ERZ1032267.5-NODE-5-length-21051-cov-26.769004_pt1 | contig 21051 bp, 17 predicted proteins | sample MGYA00517112_ERZ1032267 | MGnify/ENA primary metagenome ERZ1032267 (study PRJEB33718, sample SAMN03160165) | human skin metagenome | collected 2014-02-25 | study: EMG produced TPA metagenomics assembly of the PRJNA266117 data set (Human skin bacterial metagenome and... | reverse complement strand
ATCGATGCGTCGGCCCGGTCGAGGCAGGCATAGACCGGCTCGGTCTGGAGGGTCTTGGCGATGATCCCCCTGCCGCGCGAGGAGCCCGCGCCTTCGATCGGCACGCCCTGGCGGTCGTAGAAGGTCGCCCAGTTGTAGAACAGGGATTTGGTGACCGACGAAAAGGCCGGGCCCAGGCCATAGGCGTTGGAGAACTCCATGCCCGAGAGCTCGGCGCCGGCTTCGGCGGCCATCAGGTAACCGTCGCCGGTCAGGACGTTGCAGCCCAATGCGCGGCTGAGAAAGGCGCAACCGCCGCTGGCCATGACCACGGCACCGGCGCGCACCACCCAGCGATCGAGTGTGCCGCGCTGGATGCCGGTGGCTCCGGCGACCGTACCGTGCTCGTCGACCAGCAGTTCGAGCGCGGGGCTGTGGTCGAGGATGCGTGCACCGGCCTCCTTGGCCTTCTTGCGCATCAGTCGCATGTACTCGGGACCCTGCAGTGAAGTGCGCTGCAACTGGCCTTGGTCGTTGCTGGGAAACGGATAGCCCCACTCGGTGAGCTTTTCGGTGTTGAGCCAGGTCTGTTCGAGGACGCGGTCCATCCAGGCGTGCTCGGCCAGTTCGCCGCCCATGGTGTAGCGGCTGGCCTTGGCCTTGGCGCGGGCCTCGGCATCCCGCGGCACATGCCAGAGGCCGGTGCCCGACGGTGCGGTGGCGCCGGATGTGCCGCAGAAACCCTTGTCGACCAGCGTCACCTTGGCGCCCCGCGCCGCGGCCGCGATGGCGGCCCAGGTGCCGGCCGGACCGCCGCCGATCACCAGGACGTCGGTGTCGATCTGCAGGCTGCCTGCGCTGGCCTGCAGCGGGGCAAGGGAAAGGTGGGAGAGAGTCATGTGGGGGTGCTCCTGTGCTGCCCCATGCGACTGGGGCAGTGGGCATCGGGGTCACACGACGCGTGGCCCTGCGGCCTGGCGCGAGACGTGTCGACCTCGAAGTCTAGGAACACCGTACGCATCCACCAACGATGAAATACGACTTTGGTTATGACCGGGCCGGACGGCGTGCCGCAGCCGGGCAGGGCCCCCGTGCCGGGTCTTCAGGGCTTCAGGAGGAGAGCAAGGGCGGCAGCAGGTCGAGCAGCAGGACCATGCCCAGTCCGACCAGCGCCACGATCGATTGCACCACCGAGATGGTCTGGGTCGCTTCGCCCATGGACATGCCGAACGACTCCTTGACGAGCCAGAAGCCTGCGTGATTGGCATAGTTGAAGAACAGCGAACCGCAACCGATGGCCAGGGCCAGCAAGGGCACGTTGAGTGACGGGTCCGAGCCTGCAAGGGGCGCCAGCAGACCCGCAGCGCCCACGATGCCGACCGTGGCCGATCCGGTCGAGACCGAGAGCAGCATGGAGATGATCCATCCCAGCACGAGCGGCGACAGCGAGAACTGGTGGCTGAGGTGCACGATGGCGTCGCCGACCTGCGCATCGGTCAGCACCTGCTGGAAAGCCCCGCCGCCGGCGATGATGAGCAGCACGTTCGCAATGGGTTTGAGACTGGCGCTGAGGGAGTCGCGCAGCTTGGCGGCATCGCCCCGGTTCGGATAGACCAGGGCGCAGGCGGCGAACAGCACGCCGACCAGCATCGCGATCACCGGGTTGCCCAGGAAGGCGGTGGTGTGGGCCGCCGGCGAGGCCTTGGCAAAGAAGAGTTCGCCGAGCGCATGCAGCAGCATCAGGAAAGCCGGCAGAAGGGCCGCGAACAGGCCCAGCACCAACTGCCCCTTGGCGCCTGCGGCGGAACGGATGGCGGTCTGTGCCGGCTCTTGCGGGGCGAACTGCGCGATCAGCGAAGGATCGGGGCTGACGTGGAGCCGGGGCGCGATGAAGGCGCCGTAGACCGGACCGGCCAGGACGATCGCCGGAATGGCCGCGATGAACCCATACACCATGGTGGCTCCGACGCTGGTCTGGAGCGTCGCGATGGCGGTCAAGGGGCCGGGGTGGGGCGGCACCATGCCGTGCATCGCGGCCAGCGCGGCGATCACCGGCACGCCCACGTAGACGTAGGCCGAGCCTTTGCGGGTGCCGTCCTGCTCGAGCTTGCGGGCCACGCTGAAGACCAGCGGCAGCAGCACCACCAGCCCGACCTCGAAGAACATGGGAATGCCCACGATGAAGGCCACCAGGGCCATGGCCCAGGGCAGCACGCGGCCCGAGGCGTTGTTCACGATGTAGTTCGAGATGCTTTCGGTGACACCGGTGTCGGCCAGGATCTTGCCCAGCATGGCGCCCAGCGCGACCACGAGACCGACCACCCCGAGCGTCTTGCCCGCACCGTTGGTCATCGACTTGATGAGGCTCTCGACCGGCATCTGGGTGGCCAGGCCGACGCCGACCGCGACGACGAGCAAGGCCAGCAGGGGATGCATCCGGATGCGCGAGACGATGAGCGCGACCAGAATCAGGACGCTCGCAAGCGCGATGGCGAGCAGCTGAATATCTCCAGGGTTCATGGGATTCCTATGAAGTTATTGGTTTTTGGCGGAAAGGCGGCCGCTTTCGCCGCGCGTGGACATGCGCGGCCGTGGGCTGCACCGACTATAAGTCGGTCCCGATATCCCCGGGTTTTGGTCGAAGTCGGACGGCGGCGATGGTTTGAGGGGCTCGACATCTGTTGACGGCATGTCGATGGACGGAACGGTAGCAAGGCTTGGCGGCCACGGTTTCTAGAATCGAAAAGCAGCCGGCCACGGGGTTTTCCGGGTCACGGCTCATCACGCTGCCGGTCGGCAGAACACATGGACACGTGGAGGGATAAGGGAATGAACAGACGTCTGAGCATGGCGATCGCGGCACTGGGCCTGCTGGGTGCAGTGGGCCAGGCCTGGGGCCAGTCCAAGGAAGTGGTCATCGGTTACCAGGACATGGTGGTGCCCTGGCGCTACGCCCAGGAAACCCAGGAAGTCGAGAAACGCACGGGCTACAAGGTGACCTACCGCAAGCTCGGCAGCGGTGCCGAGGTGGTGCGTGCGCTGGCCTCGGGTGCCATCCACATCGGCGAGGCCGGCTCGTCGCCGTTTGCGTCGGCGCTTTCGCAAGGCGTGCCGATCCAGGTGTTCTGGATTCTCGACAACATCAACGATGCCGAGGCACTGGTCGCCCGCAACGGCTCGGGCGTCAACACGCTGGCCGATCTGAAGGGGAAAAAGATCGGCCTGCCTTTTGTGTCGACCACCCATTTCCATGCCCTGGTAGCGCTGCAGGATGCCGGGGTCGACCCGAAATCGGTGCAGATCCTGAACCTGCGTCCGCCCGAGATCCTGGCGGCTTGGGCACGAGGCGATATCGACGCGACCTTTGTCTGGGATCCCGCGCTGGCCGAGGTCAAGAAGAACGGCAAGGTGATCGTGACTTCGGGGCAGATCGCGGCCAAGACCGGCAAGGCGACCTTCGACGGCCTGGCCGTGAGCCGGGATTTCGCCAAGGCCAACGATGCTTTCCTGACGCAGTTCGTGCAGGTCCTGGCCGATGTGGACAAGGCCTACACCTCGAACCGAGCGGGCTGGACCGCGGACAGCCCGCAGGTCAAGGCAGTGGCCAAGTGGAGCGGTGCCCAGCCTGCCGCGGTGCCCGACAGCCTGTCGCTGTACGCCTTTGTGCCCCCGGCCGAACAGGCCACGCCGAAGTGGCTGGGTGGCGGCAAGGATGCCGTGGTGACGAAATCGTTGGCGGCGACGGCGGCTTTCCTGAAGGAACAGGGGACGATCCAGAACGTGCTGCCGGATTACTCGGTGGGGGTGAACCCCAGCTGGGTCGAGCGTGCCAAATAAAGGGGCTGCCCTTGCGTGGGCCCAGCCGCCTGTGCAGGGTGAGGCCGAGCCGGCCCGGGAGGGCCTGGCCATCCGGGGCTTGAGCGTTCGTTATGCGGGCGCCTCGGGCAGCGAGCCGGTGCTTGCGCTCAGCGACGTCGACCTGAACATCGCCGAAGGCGAATTCGTGGTGGCGCTGGGGGCATCGGGCTGCGGCAAGACCACGCTGCTGAACTGCATCGCGGGCTTTACCCAGCCGTCGGTGGGGAGCCTGCACTTGAACGGCCGCGAGGTCTCGGGCCCGGGTGCGGAGCGCGGCGTGGTGTTCCAGAAGCATGCGCTCATGCCCTGGCTCGATGTCATCGACAACGTGGCGCTGGGGCTGCGCATGCGCGGCCTGTCGCGCAACACGCGGCTGCAGATCGCGCGCGAGCAACTGGCGCTGGTCGGTCTCGGGGATTTTGCCAACGTCCCCATCTGGCAGCTTTCGGGGGGCATGCAGCAGCGGGTGGGCATTGCGCGCGCGCTGGCGAGCGACCCTGCCGTGCTGCTGCTCGACGAGCCCCTGGGGGCGCTCGACGCGTTCACGCGCGAAGCCATCCAGGAACTGATCCTGAAGCTGTGGCAGCGAACCGGCAAGACGATTTTTTTCATCACGCACGATGTCGAGGAAGCCCTGTTCCTGGCCTCGCGGCTGATCGTGATGACACCGAGGCCGGGGCGTATCTCGCAAGAGCATCCGCTCGGGTTCAACCGGCAATACCTCGAAGGCCGGCCCACGCGTGCCGTCAAGTCCGATCCCGCTTTCATCGCCTGGCGCGAGAAAGTGCTGCGATGGGTGGCACCCGATGCCATGCGGTCCTGAATGCCGCGTGCCCGCCGGTGTGCGCGGGTGCTTTTCCTTTCCTCGTCCAACCTTTCTGACCCGTTTGAGATGACGACTCCCCGGAATGCGCCTGACGGCGTGGCGCGTGGCGCCGAAGCGAGCCCGCCCGACCCGGCACGGATCCCGCCGGTTGCCGCATTCAGGATACCGGGGGCCGGATCGAGCCGAGGCGTCAGCGCGGCCTGCGTGGCGCTGATGGTGTTCACATGGTGGCTGGCGACCGATCGAGGCTGGGTGCCCGCGTTGTTCCTGCCGGCGCCCGAAGCCGTCTCGCGTGCTTTTCTGGAGGCATGGCGCGGCGATATTCAGGGTGGCCAGTCCTTGCTCGTGCATTTGCAGTGGAGTGCGATCCGGGTCTTCGGCGCTTTTGCGCTGGCGGTCCTGACGGCCGTGCCCGTCGGCATCGCGATGGGCGTCAGTCGGTTCGCGCGGGGGATCTTCGATCCGCCGATCGAGTTCTACCGGCCCTTGCCCCCGCTGGCCTATCTGCCGCTGGTGGTGATCTGGCTGGGCATCGACGAAGCCAGCAAGATCGTGCTGATCTACCTGGCCTGTTTTGCCCCGATCGCCCTGGCTGCCAAGGCCGGCGTGCGCAGTGCCAGCATCGAGCAGATCAACGCAGCCAGTTCGCTGGGCGCCACGCGCTGGCAGTTGATCCGGCATGTGATCGTGCCTGCCGCCTTGCCGGACATCATGGTCGGCTTGCGCATCGCCATCGGTTTTGGCTGGACCACGCTGGTGGCCGCCGAGATGGTGGCGGCCACGGTGGGCCTGGGCCAGATGGTGCTCAATGCATCCAATTTCCTGCGCACCGACGTGGTGGTGATGGGCATCCTGGTGATCGGCCTCGTGGCCTGGACTTTCGATTGGCTGATGCGGGGCATCGAAGCCCGGGTGGTGCCGTGGAAAGGACGGAGCTGACGGGTCGGTCCGTTCCTGACGAACCCGCGTGTCCGTCAGTGCGCATGCGCCGACGGTGCACGGCCCGGCTGCGGCGTGGTCGCCATCGATTGCAACTCGCGGGCCCAATCCGCGGCGTCGGGCTTGGCGTCGTCGGGCAGCACCTGGAGCCGCAGCCAGCCCTGGGGGTCGATGACAAAACCCGTTCCGGCGAGTGCGGCGGGGTCGCGGCCGCCGGCGATGGCCATGGCCTGCCAGGCATCCGCGCCGGTGGCCTGACAATCGGCTGCACGGCCGTCGGCAGCGGCCGGCTCGCCGGGGTCGCCCAGCGTCACGACCACGACCGGATGATCCGGCACGACCGGCGGACGCCAGCCGGACACGGTCGGTGAAACGGCGAGCAGATAGACGAATCGGCCCCGCAGTTGCCGCAGATCGAGCGCCGTCTCGTCCTTGCAGGCGATGGACAACGCGGGGGGCGGTACCGCGTACGGCCAGCGCTGCGTCCGGCTGACGCTGTTGCCGGAAACCCGGGCGCGGAAGTAGTCGATGAGCTGCCAGCGCTGGCGTGCGTCGAGGCTGGCGAGGGTACCGTGGGCAAACGGGCTGTGGCCGATGGTGTCGAAGACCCGCGTGAGCCAGTCGAACAGGTCGCCGTCGCTGCGCTGCCAGATGTTGTAGGCGTCGAGATCGGCCGGATTGTCTTGCGGGTTGGCACAGGCCTGGGTGCAATGCTGCAGCGTCAGCGCCTGGCCGCGCACGATGGACGCAGCCGTGTAGCCGGTCTCGGAGCGGTAGAAGCTGCCGGGATGGGCAGGCTGCACAAAATCCCGCCAGTTCGGCAAGGGCAGCAAATAGATCGCGACAAGCGCGACAGGAAACAGCAGGCGGGTGCGCCGCCCCACCAGGCTGGCCAGGCCCAGCACGGCGATCAGCGCGATGACGGCCGCTCGTTCGATCTCGGTGCCGATCCAGGGCTTGTCCCAGGCGTCGGGATCGGGCTGCCAGGGCAGCGGCCACTGCGGCTGCAGATGCACGGCGGGTTGCAGACTGGCCAGTGCCACGGCCAGGCCGATCACCAGCAGGCCGAGTGCGGCCTCCCAGGCGATGCTGAGACGCAGCGCGCGCGCATCGCCCCGTTGCAGGCGTGGGGTGAAGACCAGGCGATTGAGGGCCGCGACGCCCAGCAGCAGTCCAAAACCCAGTGTCTTGAGCAGCGCCAGCCAGCCGTAAGGGGTGCCCAGCCAACCGCCCAGATCGCCGATCAGGCCCTCGGCCTGCCACCAGGCCGTGAGCACCAGCGTGATCACTGCCGCCAGCCCCAGCCAGGAAAAACGCGACACGGCACGCTGGGCCGGCCCCTGGGAGGTCGATGCCGAGCTTGTGCGCAGCCAGTGCCAGAGCGGCAGCAGGCCGCCGAGCCAGGCCCCCGCCGCCAGCACATGCAGCGACACGAGCCAGACCAGCAGACGATCGTCGGCTGCCGCCGAATGGCCGAGCAGGGACTGCAGCGCGACGGCTCCGCCCGCCAGAAGGTTGGCCGACCACAGGGCCGGCAACGGCGAACCGGGTGCCGGCGAGGGTCTGCGTGCCGGTCCGAGGCACCGGACGGCCAGGCCGGCCGCCACCACCAGCAGCACCGTGCGCAAGATCACGGCCTGCCCGAACTGTGTATGCGCGGCGACCAGCCACACGGCATCGAGGCTGAGCGCTTCGGTCATCGACACCGCCTGCGCGGGCAGCCAGACGGCGAGTGCAATGAGCTTCAGGGCCAGCGCGAAACGGAGCAGCCGGACGGTCCAGGCGCGCTGAAGGTCGCCGTCGGGGGTGCCCAGATCCCGTGCGACGAGCAGCGTGAACAGCAGGGCGCCGAAGATCTGCAGCGTGGCGGCGAGGTCCAGGCCGCGTCCCAGCCGCAATGCCAGCTCGAGCGAGCCGGGAAGGTCCCAGGTCATCTGCGGTCAGGCGTCCCGGGCCAATCGACGGGAACCGTGCAGACCCTGCACGGGGTGACAGGACATCGTCATCAAGGCTTGACGGTGAAGTTGTACTGTCCCTTGGTGCGGTGCGTGTCGACGGCCGTGATGGCCCACTCCACCCGGTAGGTGCCGGCCGGAAGGGCCGGGTTCAAGCCGATGCTCAGGATGCGGGAGTCGGCAGGGGACACGACGGGCTTACCGTCGTCGACGCGTTGGCCGATGGCATTGCGCACGCTCACCGAGGCCAGCTTGGGTTCCAGACGCTCCGTGAAGTGAATCTGGACGCGCTGGGGGGACTGGCTCACCGTGCTGTCGACCGCCGGTTGCGCCGACTCCAGTTGGCCATGAGCCCAGGCGGGGGCGGCGGCCAGAACACAGGCGGCGGCCGCCAGTACAACCCGGCCCTGCCTGCGCAGCAGGTTTGCCAGGGACGTCGCCCCAAAGGCTGCAGATCCACTCACCATTCGATATCTCCTTTTTGACCCACGAGCACCTTGTCCCGAATCTTGAACAGGATTGTGGTCAGCAATGAAAAAAGCAGGGCCATCACGAACAGGCCGGCAATGAGGTGGCCATACGCCCCCCAGCTCTGCGACCAGTCGAGAAAATAGCCGAGCCCGGACTTTACACCGACCATCTCGGCGGCCACCAAAACCGTCAGTGCGCTGCCCAGTCCCATGAACAGCCCGACGAACACATGCGGCAGCGATGCCGGTACGGCGATGCGCAGCAGCAGGAAGAGCGTGGAAGCGCCCTGGGTGCGGGCGACGTCGTAGTACTCGGACTTGACGCTTTCGACGCCCGACCAGGTCAGCACGGCCACCGAGAACCAGGTCGCCAGGGCCACCAGGAACACGCCGGCCGTGAAGCTGCTGGGAAACAGGAAGAGCGCGATGGGAATGATGGCGGTGGCAGGCACCGGTCCGATGAAGCGCAGCACGGGTCGTGTCCAGTAGCCGACCTTGCGCGACCAGCCGGTGGTCAATCCGGTGAGAAAACCCACCGACACGCCGACCGAGACACCCGTCGCCAGCAGGATCAGCGACGAGCGGATGCTGTCGAGCAGACGTCCATGCTCCTTGAAGTACACCTCGACGATGCCCTGCGGGCCCGGCAGATAGGCTTGCCGCCAGTAGCCGGTCTTGCTCGAGGCGATCTGCCACACCGTCAGCAGGATGGCCAGGACCGCAAGACGCGGGGCATTGCGGTAGGACCAGCGGCCCGCCGCGCCCAGGCGCCCGTACAGCGGCGCGACGGCCAGCAGCAGCAGGCCGAGCGCCACCTGAACGGCAGCCAGGTCGTCGGTGAGGCGGTGGCCGGCCGCGTCCGGGATGTCGGGCCAGATGTAGGTGACGCCACCGGCCGCCAGCCAGGCCAGCGCCGCGAATGCAAAACGCAGCAGCCGGCGAGCGGTGACTGGGTCGTGTGCCGGCGCGGTGCGGCCTGCCGTTCGCGCGTCCGCTGCGGGGTTCGTCAGGGCTCGAGTCGTCATGGGGTGCGCTTTCGAGCGTGGGCCACGGGGGTGCGGGCGCTGTGCATCAGCTGCTCAGCACGTCGACGGACACCTTGCGGGCCAGCGCCTTGACGTCGGTCCGGCGGCGCAGAATGCCCACCTCCTGAAGATCCGCGCCATAGGCCGAGAGGTGCTGGATCAGGCGGTCGTTGGCCGGATAGTGCACGTCGTGCGTGTGCGAGCGGATGATCTCGGCCAGGATCGGTCGTTCGATGGGCGAGTACTGCGTGAAGATTTCGGCCGACTCGTCGGGGTTCTGGCTGATCCACTGGGCCGATTCGAGGAGCGCCCGGGTGAACGCGGCCGCGTCGCCGCGCCGGTTGACCACGAAGTCCTCGCGCACGCCGATCGCGCAGCAGGCCAGATCCTTGTGGGTGCCGAGGTGCAGTCCGCCGATCTCGGTGAACTCCTTGCGGTGACTGCGCAGCGTCACGTAGATGGCCGGATCGGCGCCCGAGACCGCATCGACTTCGCCCTTGGAAAGCGCTTCGCCCAGCAGGTCGTTGGGGAACACCTTCCACTCGACTTCGGTCTGCGGATTGATGCCGATCTTCTGCAGCTCGACGCTCAGGTATTGTTTGGCCGGGTTGTCGATGCTGGGCACGCCGATCGACTTGCCCTTGAGCGCCTTGTAGTCGATTTCCTTGGAGCCGGTCTTGGCCAGCACCCGGATGCATCCCCCGTGTACCGTGCCCGTGAACCTGACGTTGACGCCCTGTTCGAGCGGCTTGAGATACTGCAGGATGAAGTTGACATAGGTGTCGACCTTGCCGGCCGCCACGGCTTCCACGCCCTGGGCGAAGTTCGAACCGAAATTGACGAATTCGACGTTCGCCCCGTGCTTCTTGAAAAAACCCTTGGCCTGCGCCACCGGCTGCGAGATCAGGCAGATGCCCGATCCGTTCCAGCCGGCCTTGATGACCTCTCCGGTGGGCTGGCTGGCAGCCGCCCGCGACAGGCCGGGCAGGCCGACGCCGATGAGGGGTGCGCCGACGGCCAGCGCAGCGGTGCCGCGCAGCAGCTTGCGGCGCGAGAAATCAAAGGACGATCGAAGGATTTGAGACATGACACACCTTTAAGGAAATGAGGCGCTCGCTGCGGCGAGGCCATGCGGTTTTGCTTGCAACGCCCGTTCGCGGCTACCAACTGGCATCCAGCCCCAGCAGCGACAGGCTCTGATGCCGGAGCTCGGCCAGTCGCGGATCGCCGCGATGGCGGGGGTAGGGCAGGTCGACCTTGAAGTCGGCCTTGATCCTGGCGGGACGTTCGCTGAACACGATCACGCGGGTCGCCATGAACAGGGCTTCCTCGACGTCGTGCGTGACCAGCACGGCCGTGAAACCCTGGTTGCGCCACAGCGAGACGATCTCCGACTGCATGGTGAGTCGGGTCAGCGAGTCGAGCTTGCCCAAGGGTTCGTCGAGGATCAGGACGGCGGGGTCGTTGACCAGTGCACGGGCCAGCGAGACCCGTTGCGCCATGCCGCCCGACAACTGGTGCGGGAAGGCCTTGCTGAACTGCGACAGCCCGACCCGATCGATCGTCTGGTCGACCCGCTGCCGCTGTTGTTTGAGCGTGCCTTGCGCCTCGGGGCCCAGGGCGACGTTGCGCCAGACCGTGCGCCAGGGAAACAGAGTCGGATCCTGGAACACCACGACACGCGACGGATGCGGGCCGGTGATGGGCTGCCCGTTCTCCTGCAGCGCGCCTTCGCTCGGCGGCTCCAGTCCCGCGATCAGCCGCAGCAGCGTGGATTTGCCGCAACCCGACGGGCCGAGCAGGGCCACGAACTCGCCCGGTTCGATATGCAGATCGACCTGATCGAGCACCGGCAGGGTGCTGCCGTCGAGATCGAAGGCATGACTGACCTGCCGGATGTCCAGCGACGCGCCGGCCCGCTGGGGGCTGGCTCCCGGATGGCCCGACCGGGACGCCGGACCTGCCGCCGAGGAGCCGGGAGAGGGCTCGAAACTGCCCTGTGCCGTGTCGATGCGCTGTGCGAGACCTACCATTTGACCAACCCTTTCTGCCAGGACAGCCAACGGCCCCGGATCTTGAACAACACCGTGATCGAGCCCGAGCACACCAGCGCCAGCACCACGATCGTGGTCCAGACATTGGCGTAGGAAGCCCAGCCCTGGGACCACTGGATATAGAAACCCAGGCCGGCCTTGACGCCGATCAGCTCGGCGACCATCAGGGCCGAGAAAGCCGAGCCCAAGGCCATGAACAACCCGACGAAGACGTTCGGCAGCGCGGCGGGGATGGCGACCTGGGTGATCAGGCCGCGGCTGCCCATGCCCTGGGTCCGTGCGACGTCGTAATAGGCCTTGTCGACATTCGCCACGCCGGACCACGTCAGGATGGCGACAGGGAATGCGGCGGCCAGTGCAATGATGAAAATACTGGCGCTCCAACTGGTCGGAAAAGCCAGGAAGACAATCGGCAGCAGCGAGGTTGCAGGAAGCGGACCGATGAAACGCAGCACCGGATGGATCCAGTAGGCAATGTGAGTCGACCAGCCCACGGCCACGCCCAGAATGAAACCCGCCGCGGCACCCAAGGCAAAACCTACGGCGACCAGCCGAAGTGACGCCAGCAAATGGCCGAGCAGCTCGGCGTACTCCCAGATCAATACCTCCAGCAAAGCCTGCGGCGGCGGAAAGAAAGGTTGCGGCAACCAGCCCCATTTGGCCGCGGCCAATTCCCATGCCGTCAGGAAAAGCCCCGCCACGACCAGCCAGGGCGCCCGCTCGGACAGCGCTTTGCCGGCCTTGGGAAGCCACGGGGAAAGGACGGCCACCAGCAGCGCACCCAGCGCCACGGCGGCCGTGGCGAAGGCATACGTCGCAGTTTCGCTCCAGTCGCCGATGTCCTCGAAACCGGCCGCACTGGCCGATGCCAAAGCCCAGGCCAAGGCAGTGGCCAGGCCGGGGAGAATCTCCGGCCGGCGCCGGCTCGGCGCCGATGAGGGGAATACAAGTGTTGAGGCCATGGAATCGGGCGGCACCTTGTACCCGCCTTGAAATCGACCGGACAAGGGCTGTTGCCAAAAGTTGTGAAATGCATTCTCTGGGCACGCAAGCCCGATTCCTTGCGACAAATAGGAGTATCAAAAGTCTGTTTCCGGATGTGTCCTGTGAATCGTCCGGCACGCGCGATCAAACCTGGAAACCGAATATCCAAGTTCTCAATGCTTTGTAAGAACACGGCCTGCCAGCGGTTCCAATTCCCTTTTCGGAACCTCGGAGAGATGTGTATGAAACCCACGGCAGAGCCGGCGAAGGCACCGCGCATTCTTTCGCCGTCCGAGGTGACACGCATCGGTACCGACGCCCAGGCCATCGAGGCGGCGCACCGGCTGGCGGCCGACTTTGCGCAAGGGGCGTCACGGCGCGATCGCGAGCGCGTCCTGCCCTGGGATGAACTCGATCGCTGGTCCGCCAGCGGTCTCGGGGGCATCACCGTGCCGCGGGCCTACGGCGGCCCGCAGGTCTCGCATGCCACGCTGGCCGAGGTCTTCGTCATTCTCAACACGGCCGACTCGTCGCTCGGGCAGATCCCGCAGAACCAGTTCGGCGTGCTGGGCGTGCTGGCAGAGATCGGCACGCCGGCCCAGAAACAGCGTCTGTACGGCGAGATCCTGGCGGGCCGCCGCCTGGGCAATGCGGGCCCGGAACGCAAGGCCGATGGAGCCGCCACCGTGCTCCAGGGCATCACGCGCATCCGTGCCACGCCCGAGGGCTTGCGTGTGACCGGGCGGCGCTTCTATTCGACGGGTGCGCTGTTCGCGCACCGGGTGCCCGTCAGGGCGCAGGACGACGAAGGACGCTTCGTGCAGGTCTGGGTGCCGCGCGATGCGCCCGGCCTCACGGTCGTCGACGACTGGGATGCCTTTGGCCAGCGGACCACCGCAAGCGGCACGGTGCTGCTCGACGAGGTGCCGGTCGACGAGCAGGACGTGCTGCCGGCCTGGCAATTGGCGGATCGCCCCAGCCTCGTCGGTCCGACGTCCCAGCTCATCCAGGCCGCCATCGACCAGGGCATTGCCGAGGCCGCGGTGGCCGACACCCTCCGTTTTGTCCGCGAGCGTGCCCGTCCCTGGGTCGATTCGGGCCTGGCCCACGCCCATGACGACCCCTACATCATCGGCGATATCGGGCGCTTGCAGATCGATCTTCTGGCCGCCCGCGAGGTGCTGCGCGAGACCGGCTTGCTGTTCGATGCGATCGCGGCAGGGCAGAGCCCCATCACGGCCGAAGACAGCGCACGCGCTTCCGTGGCGGTTGCCGAGGCCAAGGTGCTGACCACCCGCATCGCCCTCGAGGCCGGCGAGAAACTGTTCGAACTGGCCGGGTCTTCGTCCACCCGCGCCGAGCACAACCTCGATCGCCATTGGCGCAACGCTCGTGTCCACACCTTGCACGATCCGGTGCGCTGGAAAGTGCATCTGATCGGCAACGCCGTGCTGAACGGCGAGCGGCCAGCCCGCCATTCCTGGAACTGACCGATAGAAAAAGAAACGGAGAACCCGGCACCATGTCTTTGCTGTTTGCCCCCGCGCCTCCCGAATCCCGGCCCGAGCCTGCGCATGCACCCCGGCGCGCACCGGATCGCATCCGCAGCGATGCCGAGGCTCTCGCGGCGGCGCGCCGCGTGGCCCAGGCCATTGCCCCCGGTGCGGTGCGGCGGGACCGCGATCGCCTGCTGCCGTGGGACGAACTCGATGCCTTCGTCGCCAGCGGCCTGTGGGCCATCACCGTGCCGCAGGCCTACGGCGGTGCAGGCGTCTCGGCCGGTACGGTCGCCGAGGTCACCGCCCTCATCAGCGAGGCCGACGGCTCGCTGGGCCAGATTCCGCAGAATCACTATTACGCGCTGGAGGTTCTTCGGGTGGGCGGGAGCGAGGCCCAGAAACGCTTTTTCTATGGCCGTGTGCTGGCGGGCGAACGGTTTGGAAATGCACTGGCCGAGATCGGCCACAAGGACTTCAAGCGCCGCACGCACCTGGTGCGCGACGGCCAGGGCTACCGGGTGCGAGGCAGCAAGTTCTATTGCACCGGAGCGGTCTATGCGCATTGGATCCCGACGCTGGTCGTCGCTCAGGAGGCGGGCCGCGAGGTCACCCTGCTGGCTTTTGTGCCGCGAGCGGCCCAGGGCGTGACGGTCACCGACGATTGGGACGGCTTCGGCCAGCGGCTGACCGGCAGCGGCTCGGTGGTCTTCGACGACGTGGCTGTCGAGGCGGACTGGGTCGTGCCTTTCCTGGTCTCGTTCGAGCGTCCGGCGACCATCGGCCCCTTTGCCCAGATCCTGCATGCGGCCATCGACCTGGGCATCGCACGCGGGGCATTGGCGGCGACGCTGCCGGTGATCCGGGAACAGGCCCGCCCCTGGATCGACGCCAAGGTCGCGCAGGCGGCGCACGATCCGTTGCTGATCCGGCAGGTGGGCGAAACGGCCTTGCAACTGCGCGCGGCCGAGGCGCTGGTCCGGCGCGCGGCACGTTTTGTCGACGCGGCCCAACGGGACCCGACCGAGCGCAGCGTGGCCGAAGCATCGATTGCCGTTGCCGCCGCGCGAGCGGCAACCACCGTCGCCTCGCTCGATGCCGGTACACGCCTGTTCGAACTCGGCGGCACCGCATCGACCGTGGGGCAGCAGGGGCTGGATCGTTTCTGGCGCAATGCGCGAACCCACACGCTTCACGATCCGGTGCGCTGGAAGTACCACGCCATCGGCAACTTTTACCTCAACGACCGCCTGCCGCCACGGCACGGCGCGATCTGAACGATTCGGTATGGGCACTCCAAAAAAGCAGATCCTGCTCAACGCGTTCAACATGAACTGCGTGGGCCACATCAACCATGGTCTCTGGGCGCATCCGCGCGACCGCTCGGGAGAATACAACACGCTGGGCTACTGGACCGGACTGGCCCGCACGCTGGAGCGTGGCCTGTTCGACGGCCTCTTCATCGCCGATATCGTGGGCGTCTACGACGTCTACCAGGCGAATGTCGACGTGACGCTGCGCGAGTCCATCCAACTGCCGGTGAACGACCCGATCGTGCTGGTCTCGGCCATGGCCGCGGTCACGCAAGGGCTGGGTTTCGGCGTGACCGTGAACCTGACCTACGAACAGCCTTACCTGCTGGCCCGGCGCTTTTCCACGCTCGATCACCTCACCGGCGGCCGCATCGGCTGGAATGTCGTGACCGGTTATCTGGACAGCGCCGCCCGCGCCATGGGCCTCACGCAGCAGTTGCCGCACGACGAGCGCTACGACCGGGCCGATGAATACCTCGAGGTGCTCTACAAGCTGTGGGAAGGCAGTTGGGAGGCCGAAGCCGTGCGCCGCGACAAGGCGGAGCGCACCTTCACCGAGCCGGGCCGCGTGCACCGGGTCGCCCACCATGGGCGGTATTTCGATGTCGAGGGCTATCATCTCACCGAGCCTTCGCCCCAGCGCACGCCGGTGCTGTTCCAGGCCGGCAGTTCGGGCCGAGGCCAGCAGTTCGCCGCACGCCATGCCGAGTGCGTGTTCATTTCGCCCACCACCCAGGAGATGGCGCGCCAGACCGTGCAGACCTTGCGCGAGCAGCTCGTCAGGGCAGGGCGGCGGCCGGACGACATCAAGGTCTTTGCGGGCACCACGGTCGTGCCCGGGCGCACGGCGGCCGAGGCGCGCGAGAAGTATGCCGACTACCGGGCCTACGCCAGCAACGAGGCCGGACTGGCCCATTTCGCGGCCAGCACGGGCATCGACTTTGCCCGCTACGACCTCGACGAACCGGTGGATTACGGCTCCACCAACGCGATCCAGTCGGCCTCGCGCGCCGCACAGCAGCAGGGATGGACCCGCCGCAAGCTGCTGGAGCTGATGGCCTTCGGCGGGCGTTATCCCGCCATCGTCGGCGATCCGCAGCAGGTCGCCGACGAACTTCAATCCTGGATGGACGAGACCGGCATCGACGGCTTCAACCTGACCCGCACCGTGGTGCCCGAGAGCTACGAAGACTTCGTGGACCTCGTCGTTCCCGAACTGCAGAGCCGCGGCCTCTACAAGACGGCCTACGCCGACGGCACCCTGCGCAGCCGCCTGTTCGGCGTAGGCGACCTGCTGCCGGAGCGGCATGCGGCACAGGCATTCCGCCGGCTTTCCGGGGCGGCAGGCGGGGGCGCGCCCGTCATCGCAGACAAGGCCTTCTCATGAGTCTGGAGATCTTCTGGTTCTTGCCCACTTCGGGCGACACGCGTTACCTCGGCAAGTCCGATTTCGGCCGGGCCCCCACCAGCGCCTACCTGCGGCAGATCGCCGTGACCTCCGAAAACCTCGGTTACGACGGCCTGCTGATTCCGACCGGCTGCTCGTGTCTCGACCCCTGGGTCACTGCCGCCAGCCTGGTGCCGGTGACCCAGCGGATCAAGCTGCTGGTCGCGCTGCGCACTTCGCTGGGTGGCCCGACGGCGTCGGCCCGGCAGGCCGCGACGCTGGACCAGGCGCTCGGCGAGGGCCGACTGCTGCTCAACGTCGTACCCGGCGGCGATGCCACCGAACTGGCCGCCGACGGCGTGTTTCTCGACCACGATGCCCGTTACGCTGCAGGAGACGAATTCCTAACCGTGTGGCGGCGTCTGCTGCAAGGCGAGAAGGTGGACTTCGACGGTGAACACATCCAGGTGCGGGGTGCACAGAACTTCCACACGCCGGCGAGCCGGCCGTATCCCCCGCTGTATTTCGGCGGATCGTCGCCGGCGGCGCACGCGCTGGCCGCCAAGCATGTCGATGCCTACCTCACCTGGGGCGAGCCGCCGGCGGCCGTGGCCGAAAAGATCGCCGACGTCCGCCGCCGGGCCGCGGAGCACGGGCGCACCCTGCGTTTCGGCGTGCGCCTCCATGTGATCGTGCGCGAGACCGGCGAGGAAGCCTGGGCCGATGCCGATCGCCTGATCGGTCACCTGACGGACGAGGACATCGCCGCAGCCCAGCGCAACTATGCCGGCATGGATTCCGTCGGGCAGGCCCGGATGGCGGCATTGCATGGCGGCCGGCGCGACCGGCTGATCGTCGGCCCCAACCTCTGGGCGGGCGTGGGCCTGGTGCGAGGCGGTGCCGGAACGGCTCTGGTGGGCAGCGCCGAGGAAGTGGCTGCGCGCCTCCAGGAGTACGCCGACCTGGGCGTGGACAGCTTTGTCCTGTCGGGTTATCCGCATCTGGAGGAGGCGATCCGCTTCGCCGAGCTGGTTTTCCCCCTGTTGCCCGGCAAGCAGCCGGTGACGCTGCGCGATCGGGCGCTCACCGGCGGGGCTTTCGACGTGCGCGCCGGGCGGGCCGGCCCCTGAACCACACGATCCGTGGCACGCCGGCTGCCGATCAGGCCGGCACTTTTCATTCGAAGACGAGGTAACGATCCCATGAGCTCAATCAAGACCGGATGGGGAGAAGACCCCACCCCCCGCTACGACGCGCTGGCACGGCCGTTTCGCCCATTGTTCGACGAGATTCGTGCAGGGGCCATCGAGCGCGAACTCGAGCGCATCCTGCCGGGGACCGAAGTCAGGCGCCTCGCCGAGGCAGGCCTGACCGCCTTGCGGGTGCCCGAAGAGTATGGCGGCGGCGGCGCAAGCCTGCCCGAACTCTTCGGTGTGCTCGCCGAGCTGGGCGAGGCCGACTCCAACCTGGTCCAGTCCATCCGGGCCCACCTGGGTTTCGTCGAGGTCGTGCTGAATTCGCCGCGCAAGGCATGGCGCGAGAAATGGCTGCGCAGGATCGCCGACGGGGCCCTGATCGGACCCGGCCGGGGCGAGACCGGCGAGGTGCGGCAAGGCGCACTCGACACCCGGCTGTCGCAGCGGGACGGCAAATGGTACCTCGACGGCACCAAGTTCTACTCGACCGGTCTTTATTACGCCGACTGGGCCGATGTGGGCACCACGGGCGACGACGGCAAAAGCTATGCCGTGCTGGTCTCCGCCAGGAGCGAGGGCGTCGACATCAAGGACGATTGGAACGGTTTCGGGCAGCGCCTCACGTCGAGTGGCACCACCGTGTATAAAAACGTCGTCGTCGATGCCGACGAAATCCGTCTGGACGAAGAGAAATTTCCGTACTCGCAGGCATTCTTCCAGCTCGTCCACCTGGCGACACTGACAGGAATAGGGCGCGCTGCCAGCAGTGAAACCGCCGCAGCGGTGCGTGGACGGGCACGAAGCTTCAGCAACGGCAATGCCGCACGGGTGAAACACGATCCGCAGATCCTCGAGATCGTCGGCCGCATTCGCAGCGCGGCCTACACCTCCGGTGCGATCGTCCAACTGACCGCACGAGCGCTCGAACGTGTCTGGCAGGCGGCCCGGACCGGCGATGCCGCGGCGGTCGAAGACGCACGGGCGATCGCCGATCTTGAAATCGCGCAATCCCAGTCCATCGTGATCGACCTGATCCTGAAGGCCTCCAGCGAGATCTTCGATGCCTTGGGCGCTTCGTCGACGCTGGCTTCGAACGGGCTGGATCGTTTCTGGCGGAATGCCCGTACCTTGGCCACCCACAATCCGCGGGTGTTCAAGGATCGCATCGCGGGCGATTTTGCGGTCAACGGCGTCCCAGCGCCCGGCCAGTGGAAGATCGGCGTGGTCCAGGGCTGACCAAGCACACCGGGGGGGGGCGGGCGAGGCCGGAGCGGCATCCCCCACGGCCTGATCAGTCCACGGCCTGAACCGCCGCGGCCTCGGGCCAGTCCGGAAACGGATTGGGCCACGCGCGCCAGCCCGACGGGCCCCGCGCCATTTCCTCGTCGCTCAGCAGGCAGGCGTCGAACCGTTCGCGAAGCGCTGCCTCGTCCATGTCCATGCCGATCAGCACCAGTTCCTGCCGGGCGTCACCGACGCCGTCTGCCCACTTGGCACGAATCGACGCCAGGGCTTCCGGATCCTCGGGCCAGCTTTCCGGCGGAACGGCGGCCCACCAGTGGCCCGCCACGCCATGGCGTGCGACCGCACCGGCCTGCGACCACGAGCCGGCGAATGGCGGATGGCTGGCCAGCCAGAAAAAGCCCTTGGAGCGGACGACCCCCGGCCATTCGCTTTCGACGAGTTCGAAGAAGCGCTGCGGATGAAAGGGCCGGCGCGCCTGGTACACGAAGCTGTGGATGCCGTAGGTCTCGGTCTCCGGCGTGTGTTCACCGCGCAGTTCCCTGAGCCAGCCCGGCGCGCGTGAGGCCTCCTCGAAATCGAACAGGCCGGTTTGCAGTACCCGGTCCAGCGGGACGCGGCCTTGTTCCGCTAACTCGATTCTGGCGCGTGGATTGAGTCCGCGCAGAATCGCGGTCAAGCGCTCCCGATCCGCATCGCCGATCAGGTCGATCTTGTTGAGCACGATCACGTCGCAGAATTCCACCTGCTCGACCAGGAGGTCCACGACGGTTCTCCGGTCCTGCTCGCCCAGCGATTCGCCTCGGGTGCCGAGACTGTCGCGCGAGCTGTAGTCGCGCAGAAAGTTGAAGCCGTCGACCACCGTGACCAGCGTGTCGAGCTGGGCGACTTCGCCGAGGCTGCGGCCGTCTTCTCCTTCGAAGGTAAATGTCTCCGCCACGGGCAGGGGCTCGGAGATGCCGGTCGACTCGATCACCAGTTGATCGAAACGGCCCGCCTTGGCCAGGCGCTCGACCTCGATCAGCAAGTCTTCGCGCAGCGTGCAGCAGATGCAGCCGTTGCTCATCTCGACCAGCTTTTCATCGGTGCGCGAGAGCTCTGCGCCGCCGTCCCGGACCAGCGCCGCATCGATGTTGACCTCCGACATGTCGTTGACGATGACCGCCACCCGGCGGCCTTCGCGGTTGTTGAGGATATGGTTGAGCAATGTGGTCTTGCCTGCACCCAGGAATCCCGACAGGACGGTCACGGGCAGTTTGTTGTGCAGGAGCGGGGAGTGCGGGGCGTGCATCATGGCAGTGGACTCGAACAGGTGAACAGAGGCTGTGGCAACCTCGGGAAGCGTCGATCGGACGGGGTAGGCCGGTCGCGCCTGCGCGGCGCGGCACTGGCCTTCGATGCGCCAGGCCGATCTCAAGGGCTCAAGAGCTTTCTCGATTGCTAATGATATATCAATATCAATAAAGATCAAACGAGAGGAATACCGCCGAGATGCGGTGGGTTCAGCTCTGTGGTTCGCGTTTGGCGTCGAGAATGCCGGCGATGGACTGGGCGGCCGAGCGGAAGAAGTTCAACTGCGCACTGTCGGGTGCCGGGCGGGGCTCGAAGTCGGCGTGGCAGATGCTGCCGAAGGTCTGGCGATCGTTGGTGAGAAGCGGCACGCCGACATAACTGCGGAACAGCTTGCGGCAGGTGCTGTCCGCGGCACGCGGATCCCGCGACGAATCGGTGGTGATGAACGAGCCGTGGACCATGGCCAATTCGCCGAAACTGCCCAGGAAACGAACCGGGCCCACATCGTGGGTCTGCAGTGCGCCTTGCTTGTCGAAGAGGTGGATCGGAACGAAAAAACCGTCCTGCAGCCTGAACACGGCCGTGATGCGATGCGGTGTCCAGTGGTTCATGTACTCGATCGCAGCCAACGGTCCCTGGCTCAGCAGGATGCTGAGCAACTGGCGTTCGGAGGCGGGCGCTGTCCACTGATGCCGGGGCGTGTGAGGGTGTGACATGCTAGTAACGAAGGTCGAAGAACTGGCAAAGTCGCCGGAAACCATGCTCGGCAAAGACGAAGTATGTCCGATCGGCGCCCTTCGGGCCGGGCTGCGCCGATCGGCAGCGTCTGATTCCGACGATAGCCGCCATTGGCCAGCGGCGGGTGTAGGCCCGCACCCCGCATTCAGCAGGGGGCAGGGCGCCTGACGAGGAGGCTGCACCTGCGCGGCGCACAGGGGTGCAGGCCGGTCTCAGCGCCAGCCGAGCGCCGGGGCGACATGCTTCAGGATGGCCTCGATGACATGGGTGTTGTAGGCCACGCCGAGTTGATTGGG
>ERZ1032267.4-NODE-4-length-21422-cov-19.827585_pt1 | contig 21422 bp, 16 predicted proteins | sample MGYA00517112_ERZ1032267 | MGnify/ENA primary metagenome ERZ1032267 (study PRJEB33718, sample SAMN03160165) | human skin metagenome | collected 2014-02-25 | study: EMG produced TPA metagenomics assembly of the PRJNA266117 data set (Human skin bacterial metagenome and... | reverse complement strand
CGACATCCAGGTCTCGGCCATCGCACTGGGCACCATGACCTGGGGCCAGCAGAACACCGAGGCCGAAGGCCACGCCCAGCTCGACTACGCGCTGGCCGAGGGCATCAACTTCATCGACACGGCCGAGAACTACGCCATCCCGCCGCGCCGCGAGACGCAGGGCTCGACCGAACGCATCATCGGCAGCTGGCTGCGGGCGCGCGGCAACCGGTCCAAGATCGTGCTGGCCTCCAAGGTCTCGGGGCCCAGCGAGAGCACCTACCACCGCGAAGACGGATCCTTCCCGCGGCTCGATGCCAAGAACATCAACGAGGCCATCGACAAATCTCTGGCCCGGCTGCAGACCGACTACCTCGACCTCTACCAACTGCACTGGCCGCACCGCAAGGTGCCGCTGTTCGGCGGCGGCAGCCATGCGCCTTCGCGTGGCGGCGACGGCAGCGAAGTGCCCATCGAAGAAACCCTGGATGCGCTCGACGCGCTGGTGCGCGCCGGCAAGGTCCGGCACATCGGCCTGTCCAACGAAACCGCGTGGGGTCTGTCGCGATTCCTGCATGTGGCCGAAACCCAGGGCAAACCGCGTGTGGTCAGCGTGCAGAACGCCTACAACCTGCTCAACCGCACGTACGAAGTCGGCCTGGCCGAGTTCAACGCCCGCGAGCAGGTCGGTCTGCTGGCCTATTCGCCGCTGGCCCAGGGTTACCTGACCGGCAAGTACCAGGGCGGGGCCCGCCCGGCCGGCGCCCGGACCACCTTGTTCGAGCGCGGTGCGCGTTACCAGAAACCCGGCACCGAAGCCGCGATCGACAGCTACCTGCAGGTGGCGCGCGAGTTCGATCTCGATCCCGCGCATCTGGCGATCGCCTATGTGACGAGCCGGCATTTCGTGACCTCCAACATCATCGGTGCCACCCGCCTCGACCAGCTCAAGACCGATCTGGCCTCCAGGCAGGTCGTCATCACGCCCGAGATCGAGGCCCGCATCGATCAGGTCCATCAACTGCACGGCAGCCCCGCACCCTGACCCGCGACATCCCCTGTCGACTCCCCATGTCTAAAGAACAACCACAACAGACCGGCGTGGTGACGCGCCGCGACTTCCTGGGCGCCGCTGCAGCCACCGGCATCATCACCGCCGGCGCATGGCCCGCGATCGCGCAGGCTGCAGCCACACCGCAGCGCGGCGGCACCCTCAACTGGCTGGTCGATCCCGAGCCGCCCCTGCTGACGGCCGCGATCCAGACCGCCGGTCCGACACGCGCCATCGGCCCGAAGATCAACGAAGGCCTGCTGGACTTCGATTTCGACTGGACGCCCATCCCGGCGCTTGCCACCCGGTGGCAGGTCTCGCCCGATGGCCTGGAGTACGTGTTCACGCTGCGCCGTGGCGTGAAATGGCACGACGGCAAGCCGTTCGGTGCAGCCGACGTGGCGTTCTCCATCCTCTACCTGAAGCAGAACCATCCGAACGGACGCGGCACCTATGCCAACGTGAGCGAGGTGACCACACCCGACAGCCACACGGTGCGCCTGAAGCTCACGGCGCCTGCACCTTACCTGCTGCGTGCACTGGCCGCCAACGAGTCGCCGATCCTGCCCAAACATCTGTTCGACGGCCGTGATCCGCTGAGCAACCCGGCCCACAACGCCCCGATCGGAACGGGGCCCTTCGTCTTCAAGGAATGGGTCAAGGGCAGCCACATCCTGCTCGAACGCAATCCCGATTACTGGGATGCCCCGCGGCCCTACGTGGACCGCATCGTCGTCAAGTTCATCGCCGACCCCGCCGCACGCGCTGCGGCGCTCGAGTCCGGTGCGGTCGACCTGGCGGGCGACAGTCCCATTCCGCTGAGCGATCTGGAGCGTTTCCGGCAACTGCCGCACATCCGGCTCGAGACCCGCGGATACGACTACGCGGGCGATCTCAACCAGATCGTCTTCAATCTCGACAACCCCTATCTCAAGCACCTCGAAGTGCGCCAGGCGATTGCGCATGCGATCGACAAGCAAGCCATTCTCAAGCTGATCTGGTACGGGTATGGCGAGGTGGCCAGCGGGCCCATCATTCCGGCGCAGCGCACCTTCTTCGATCCGGGCCTGCCGCGTTACGCACACGACCTCAAGAAGGCCGAGGCGCTGCTCGATCAGGCCGGTTTCGCCAGGGGCGCGGACGGCGTGCGGTTCACGCTGACCAACGACTTCCTGCCCTACGGCCCCAACTTCAGGCGGGGTTCCGAGTACATCCGGCAGACGCTGGGCCGCGTGGGCATCCGGGTCAACATCCGGGCGCAGGATTTTCCGACCTACATCCGCCGGGTCTACAACGACCGGGATTTCGACTTCGCCAATGCGTGGCTGGGCAATTCGTTCGACCCCACCGTCGGTGTACAGCGGCTGTTCTGGTCCAAGAACTTCCGCAAGGGCGTTCCGTTCTCCAACGGCTCGCACTACGCCAACGAGCAAGTCGATGCATGGTTCGAGCAGGCGGCCATCGAGCCCGATCCGGCCGTTCGTGCGCAGCTCTTCAGCCGTGTGCAGCACCAACTGGTGCATGATCTGCCGCACCTCGACCTGGTGGCGCAGAAGAATGTCACGGTTGCCCATGTCCGCGTCCAGGACGCCACCACCAGCATCACCGGCCTCAGGGGCAGCCTGAGCCGGGTCTGGCTGGCGCCGGCCTGAGTCTTTTGTGTTCAACGAACCCTGACCCCCCCAAGATCATGACGACTTCCACGATTTCCCCGGTACCGCCGGCACCGACGTCCGGCCTGGCGGATCTGCTGGCCGAGCGCTACGGCGACGGCCACGTGCTCGATGCGGTCGACAACGATGTCGTCCGGCACATCCTGAATCACCGCTCGGTGCGCGCCTTCGAAGACCGCGCGTTGCCGGACAACACGCTCGAAACCCTGGTCGCTGCGGCGCAGTCGGGGTCGAGCTCATCGAACCTGCAGGTCTGGAGCGTGGTGGCGGTGCAGGACCGCACCCACAAGGACCAGTTGGCGGTGTGGGCCAACAACCAGGATTTTGTCCGCCAGGCGCCGCTTTTTCTGGTGTGGCTGGCCGATCTGTCCCGTGTGCGCCAGGTGGCGGAGCCGCCTCCCGGCGTGGAGATCGACGGCGCGGATTACCTCGAGTCGGTGATTCTGGCTTCGGTCGATACCGCGATCGCGGCGCAGAACGCCGTGCTGGCCGCCGAGTCGCTGGGCCTGGGCGCCGTCTATGTGGGCGCCATCCGCAGCAACGTGCGCGCCATTGCACACGACCTGGCGCTGCCGCCCTACGTCTATCCGGTGTTCGGCCTGGCTGTGGGGCATCCGGTCGAGTCCAAACCGTCGTACATCCGGCCGCGCCTGCCGCAGGCCGCCGTGCTGCACCGCGAGCGCTACGACGGCAGCGCGCAGGCCGAAGCCGCCCAGAGCTACAACGGTGCGCTCGATGCCTTCTGGAAAAAGCAGTCCATCGACCATCCGCTGTGGACACGGCACCTTGCGCGCCGCCTGGGCAATGTGGGGCGCAGCGGCGACGCCCGCTACGAGCTGCGCAGCATCCTGACCGAACTCGGTTTTCCGCTGCGCTAAGGGCCTCGGCTCAGCCGCGAAGCAGGGGCAGCAGTTGTTGCCCCTGTCTTTCGATCTCGTTCAGATAGGGCGTGTCCGACAGGATGAACTTGGAGATGCCGAGGTCCTGATACTTGCGCAGCGAGCGCGCGACATCTTGCGCCGAGCCCACCAGCCACGTCGTGCCGGCCCCGCCGCCGCCGAACTTGCCCGGCGCGGTGTAGAGGTTGTCGTCTAGCACCTCGCCGCGCGCCTGCAGATCGAGCAGGCGTTGCTGGCCGACGGCCACCGCGCGCCGGTGGTCATGCCATCCCGCGCCCTGGGTCTTGGCCATCTCCGCGACCTTGGCTTCGGCATCGGCCCAGGCCTGTTCGGTCGTGTCGCGCACCAGGGTGGTGATGCGCAGTCCGAACTCCAGCGGTGCGTGTTCGCGGCCCAGCGCCTGGCTGAGCGCCTTGAGCCGTTCGATGCGCTGCCGCACGTCTTCCAGCGGCTCGCCCCAGAACAACTGCACATCGGCCTGTGTCGCCGACACTTGCTCGGCCGCTGCCGAGGCGCCGCCGAAATACAGCTGCGGATGCCGGCGTGCGCCTTGTACGTGAATGCGCGGCACGACCGTGGAGTCGGTGACCTGGAAGTGTTCGCCCGTGTAGGTGACGTTCTCCTCGGTCCACAGCTTGCGGACCAATTCCATGAATTCACGGGTGCGCGCGTAGCGATGGGCCTGATCGCCTTCGCTGTCGCCATAGGCATCGAGATTGTCCTTGCCCGAGACGATATTGATGCGCACGCGTCCACCGGTCAGGTGGTCCAGCGTTGCCGCTGCCGAGGCGAAGTTGGCCGGACGCCAGTAGCCGGGGCGGATCGCGATCAGGGGCTCGAAGGTGTCGGTGCGTGCCGCGAGTGCGGTCGCCACGGTGAAGGTATCGGGCCGGCCCCAGCCGGTGCCCAGCAGGGCGCCCGTCCAGCCGTTCGCCTCCAGGGCTTTGGCATGGCGGGTGAGTGTGTCCAGGCTGTTGTGGCCGTCGGTGGCAGAGTCGCCGCGATGTCCTGCAACGACCTGATTCGGGATGTACCAGAGGAATTCGGCTTGTTGGCTCATGAGGTCGTTTGCTTCGATGGTGAGGGCGCTGCTGTCTTGTCATCAAGACGGTCGTATCCGTCGGCTCCGCTTGAGTGCGTGGTGCGTGACCGGGGCATCCGGAGGGCTGCGCGGAATCGCCGCCGGAAGGCCCATGAAAATGAACAACCCAAAATAGTAGGCGTTCGGGGCCGAGATCAAACAATCCTTTGCTTATATGAATATGCCGCGCGCGGCTGGCGTCAAGCCGCCGCAGCCGGCCCGGGCGGAAGCCCGACGCCGGCGCGCACGGGCGGCGGCGTGCCGTTGACCGCGAAGTCACCCACGATGCGTGTGTGGTAGATGCGCGGATTGTGCGAGGAGATGGTGCGGGCGTTTCGCCAGTGACGGTCGAGGGCCTGGCTGCGTTGCGCCGAGGAAGCGCCCAGGGCGTCGAACAGACGGGCCGTGGCATCGAGGATCAGGTCGGTCACCGTGGTCACGGCCTGGCTGACTTCGATCTCGGCCTCGTCGTAGACGGCCTGGCGCTGTTCGGGCGGCAGGTGCTTGGCGTGATGCGCGCGTTCGAGCGCCCGGGCCGCATCGAGCGTGATGACGCCGGCGGCATGCGCGGCTGCGCGCACGCGGCCCACCACCTCCAGCACTTGCGGATCCTCGCTGCTGCGGGCATTGCTGCGGCCGCCGTAGACCCGTTTCCGTGCCGCCACCCGTTCGGCCAGCTCGCGGCTGGCGGCGCGGCCGATGCCGCTGAGTTCGGCCAGGTGCACCAGCTGATAGAAGCCGACCGAGTAACCGAAGCGTCCCACATACGGTTTGACATGGTCGGCCTGCAGCACGACGTTGTCAAAACGCGCGGTGCCGCTGGCACTGAGCTGCTGCCCGAATCCATCCCAGTCGTCGACGATCTCGAGGCCCTCGGAAGGGAAAGGCACCAGTGCACCGATGGGCTCGCCCTGTTCCGTGCTGGCCGAGATATGGATCCATTCGGAGAGCAGCGAACCCGTGGTGTAGAACTTGGTGCCGTTCACCACATAGTGATCGCCCTGGCGCACCACGGTGGTCGAGTGCTGGCCCAGCGTGTTGTCTCCGACTTCCGAGAATCCGCTGCCCGTGAGCGCACCTGCCGCAATGCGGGCCAGCCAGCCGTCGCGCCATTCGCCTGCCGGCTGCTCCAGCAGTTCTTCTGTGAGGCCGAAATGCGAACGCAGGGCATTGGTGACATTGGGGTCGCCCTCGCTGAGTTCGATCAGCAGCGAAAACAGCTCCGGCAGGGTCAGGTCTTCACCGCCCAGCTCACGCGGCAGGCGCAGGCGGGTCAGGCCCAGGTCGCGCAACCGGTGCAGCTCGGCCTGGGGCAGGCGATGGGTCTGCTCGCGCTCCGGCGCACCGGCGCGTATGGCCGCGAACACCGGGCGGAAACGCTCGGCGATGGCGCTGTAGCGTGCGCTGGGGGCATCGCCCCAGGCCCTGTCGGCGATGGCGGCGCGTGGGGCGTAGCCGGCGGCTGCCGGGGTATCGGATGAGAGGGCTGTCGTTGTCATGTGCAGTTCTTCGGGGATGGTTGCCGGACATTGCGCGTCGGCCACCATGGGCACGCGTCGATGAAAGGGGCCGGCCGGACCGCCTTGCCACGGCGCCGATGACGCCGGCTTCGAGCCGAGCCCGCCGCCGGCGTTCGTCTTCAGGCCGCGCGCAGCAGGTGGGGAGAGGCCGCCTGGACGGGCGCCTGTCCGAGCGGCGACCGGCTATCGGCAGAGGATCCTTCGCGTGCCGCCGGCACCGCGGCAATGAGCTGCTGCGTGTACGCATGCTGCGGCCGGCTCCACACGTCCTGCACACGGCCGGACTCGACGATGCGGCCGCCGTTCATCACGAGTGCCCGGTCGGCGATGTAGCGCACCACTGCCAGGTCGTGCGAGATGAACAGATAGGAGAGCTGGAAAGCCTGCTTGAGCTCGACCAGCAGATTCAGGATCTGGGCCTGGATGGACACATCCAGGGCCGAGACCGGCTCGTCGAGAATCAACAGCGAGGGCTTGAGGATGAGCGCACGCGCGATGCCGATCCGCTGCCGCTGCCCGCCCGAGAACTCGTGCGGATAACGCTGGGCCGAATCGGATGGCAATCCCACGCGGTCGAGTATGGCGGTGATGGCCGCCTGGCGGGCCTGGCGATTGCCGTGTCCATGCACCACCAGCACGCTCTCCAGGATGTCGTGCACGGTGCGTCTCGGATTGAGCGATGCATACGGATCCTGGAACACCATCTGGATGCGGGGACGCCAGGGCTGGAGTGCTCGGGGCGAAAGTTGTGCCAGATCGGTGCCGTCCAGCAGGATCTGGCCGCTCGTGGGCTGCAGCAGCCTCAGCAGGGTGCGCGAGAGCGTGGATTTTCCGCAGCCGGATTCACCGACCAGACCCACGGTTTCGCCCTGTGCGATGTCGAAAGACACCTGATCGACCGCACGCACATGGCCGTGCCGTCCGCTGTATTCGGTGACCAGCTCGCGCACCGACAGCAGAGGGTGTTCGGCCGCCGCCGGTGGGGCCGAGACGCCGGATGCCGACGCGAACACCGACTCGGGGCGGAACAGCGTGAACACCGGATCGGCGCTGGCGGTCTCCCGGTGGGTGCGGATCTCGGGCAGGGGACCGTCGCGGTAGTGCAGATCCTTGCCCGCGTGCAGCGATGCGCCCAGCAGGCCGCGCGTGTAGGCATGCTGGGGCTGTGCGAACAGGCGAGCCGTCTCGGCTTCCTCGACCTTGCGGCCGCCATGCATCACGGCCACCCGGTCGGCCCATTGAGACACCACGCCCAGATCGTGGGTGATCAGCAGCAGCGACATCGACAGCTCGCGCCGCAGATTGTCGAGCAGCTCCAGAATCTGCGCCTGGATGGTCACATCCAGCGCCGTGGTCGGTTCGTCGGCGATCAGCAACTGCGGTTTGCAGGCGACCGCCATCGCGATCATGATGCGCTGGCGCTGGCCACCCGACAGGTGATGCGGATAGTCGTCGATGCGGCGGGCCGCCTGCGGCAGCCGCACCAGCTCCAGCAGCTCGATCGCCCGGACCCGGGCTTCTCGGGCGCTCAGCGACTCGTGCTGGCGCAGCGTTTCCACGATCTGCTCGCCGATGGTGTACACCGGGTTGAGCGAGGTCATGGGCTCCTGGAAGATCATCGAGATGTTCTTGCCGCGCAGATTGCGGAGTTCCGGCGGCGTCAGGCTCAGCACATTGCGGCCGTTGAAGTCGATGCGGCCGTCCAGCCGGGCCGAAGGCGCCAGCAGGCGCAGGATCGCCAGCGCGGTGGTCGATTTGCCGCAGCCCGATTCACCGACCAGTGCCAGCGTCTCGCCGCGCCGAAGCTGCAGGTCGAGATCGCGCACGGCCTGCTGTTCGCCGCGGGTCCCCTTGAAGAACACATTGAGCCGCTGGATGTCGAGCAGCAGCTCGCCGTGGGCCGATGGCGCGGTTGCCGTGCGCGCCGAATATGCGGTGTGTGCGGTGTGCGAAGTGGTCATGGTGGGAGGATTCCTCAGCGTGTGCCGCGCAGACGCGGGTTGAAGGCGTCGTTCAGTGCATCGCCCACCAGGTTGAGCGCCAGCACGGACAGCACGATGGCCAGCCCGGGCAGTGCCGTCAGATACCAGGCGGTGCGCAGCAGTTCACGTCCTTCGCCGATCATGCTGCCCCACGACACCTGGTTGGGGTCGCCCATGCCCAGAAACGACAGGGCCGATTCGATCAGGATCGCGCTGGCCACCAGCACCGAGGTGGTGACGATGACGGGGGGCAGCGCGTTGGGCAGGATCTCCTGGAAGATGATGCGCAGATCCGAGAAGCCCTGGCTGCGTGCGGCCTGCACGAACTCGGATTCGCGCAGCCAGCGGAACTCGGCACGCACCAGGCGCGCGATGACCGGCCATGCCGCCAGGCCGATCGCCAGCACGATGACGCCGATGGAGGGCTGGCCGATGGCCACGATCACGATCACGAACAGAAAGGTGGGCACGGTCTGGAACAGCTCGGTGATGCGGACCAGGATGTCGTCGATACGCCCGCCGAAGTAGCCCGCCGTCGCGCCGACCGTGATGCCGATGATCAGGCTGATGACAGCCGCCACGGCGCCCACGGCCAGCGACACGCGGGCACCGTGGGCCAGCCCGGCTGCCACGTTGCGGCCCAGCGAGTCGCTGCCCAGCGGCGCTTCTGCACTGGTGAATGGCCACAGCAGCGGCTCGGCCACCATGTCGAGCGGATCGCCCGGGAACAGGACGTTCGCAAAGGCCGCGATCGCCACGATCGCCAGCAGGATGAACAGGCCGGCCAGGCCCGAGGGGTTGCGCAGAAACGCCTGCCAGGACTCTGAAAGTCCACGCGGCTGGCCGGATGCAGGCACCGGCTGCGCTCGGGACAGGCGCAGGAAAGGAAGTCTGGGAAGACGGGTGAGACTGAGTTTCATGAGAGCGATCGGAGGCGGGTATCGGGCCGTGTCAGCGCAACTGGATGCGGGGATCCAGCCAGGCGTGAAGAATGTCGACCAGCATGTTGGCGACGATCACCAGCAGCGAGGACAGGAAAAGAATGCCGAGCAGCACGTTGTAGTCGCGCGCCAGCACCGACTCGAGTGCCAGCCGGCCCAGGCCCGGCCAACTGAACACGACTTCGACCACCACCGAGCCGCCCAGCAGCGTACCGAAGTGCATGCCTGCGACCGTGGTCACGGGGATCAGCGCATTGCGCAGCACGTGCCGCAGCGTGATGCGGACCGGCCCGAGGCCCTTGGCCTGTGCCGTGCGCACATGGTCTTGCCGGCTCACCTCCAGCATCGCCGAACGCGTCAGGCGCGAAAAGATGGCGATCAGGAAACCGGACATCGCCAGGGCCGGCAGGATCAGATGCTGGGCCACATCCACGACGTGGTCCCAGCCCTGCAGATCCGCGCCGATGGTGATGTTGCCCCCCGTCGGCAGCCAGCCCAGCTTCACCGCGAACAGCACGATCGCCATCAGGCCCAGCCAGAAACCCGGCGTCGAGTACAGCAGCAGGGCCAGCACCGACAGCAGCCTGTCCTGCCATTTGCCCACATGGGTGGCCATCACGCCGCCCAGAACCAGGCCCGCCAGCAGAGCCAGGCCCAGTGCGGTCAGCATCAGCAGCAGCGTGGCGCCCAGCCGGCCGGCGATCAGGTCGACCACCGGCACGTTGTGGCGAGGCGACACCCCCAGGCTCAGGTGGGCCAGGTTGTTGAGGTAGGCGCCCAACTGGTTCAGCACCGGCAGATCGAGACCGAAGTGCGTGCGCAGTTGCGCCATGGTCTCGGCGGTGGCGGCACCCGATTCGGCCGCAATCACATCGGCCGCGTCGCCGGGAACCAGCTGCATCAGAAAGAAGTTGAGCAGGATGACCCCGATCACGGTCGGGATGGCCTGCCAGGCCGTGCGCCGCAGGGTACTGCCCAGTCGCTGCGTGGTGGTACTCATGGTGTCTTGCCTTTTGGGGTCGTGCGTGGCGGAGCCGGCGCTCAGGGAGCAGGGGCCAGTTTCACGTCGGCAAAGCTGCCGCGGATGCCTTCGCCCGTGGGGGCGTAATCGCTCACGCGCCGGTTGGCGATGGTGATCGTGGGGTTGGCGCCGATCTCGATCGACGGCACGTCGCGGTGCACCACCTGCTGGAAGTCCGAGAACAGCTTCTTGCGCTGCGCGTCGTCGACCTCGATGGCCGCGGCCTCGAGCAGGCGGTCGGCCTCGTCGCTCACGTAGTGCGGGGCATTCGAGAACGGCAGCCCGATCTTGAAGTTCTTCGACCAGAAGATGCGCTGAACGCCCAGCGTGGGATCGAAGATGTTGGTCAGGTTCTCGACCGTGATGTCGAAAGCCCGGTCGGTATAGGCCTTGGTGACATAGCTGGCGAAGTCATAGCTCTGCAGATCGGCACGGATGCCGATGCGGCCCAGCGCCTGGCGCACGAACTCGGCGGCGCGGCGGTCCACGAAAGGGTTGTAGAGCAGGCGTACGGCAAAACGGTTGCCGTCGGCAGCGCGTTTGAGGCCTGCTGCGTCCAGTGCGGCCTCGGCAGCCTTCGGGTCGTAGGGGTAGGGCTGGATGGAGGCGTCGTGATAGGGGCTGGCTTTGCCGATCGGGCTGGCCGAGGCCGTGCCGTTGCCGTACCAGACGCTCTTGATCAGCGTGTTGACATTGACCGCCTGCGCCACGGCCCGGCGCACGGCCACGTCCTTGAACTGGGGTGTGTCGAGGTTGTAGAAGATCTGCACGTGGTTGCCGACGTACGGCCAGTCGCGTGTATCCACCGTCACGTTCGGCAGCTTGCGGAAGCGCTCGACATCGCTCAGCGGAATGACCTGGCTGCCCAGCAGCACCTCGCCGGATTCGAGCGCGGCGGCACGCGACGCTGCATCGGGAATGAAGCGCACGATGACCTGGTCCAGCGAGGGCTTGGGCTTGTCCCAGTAGTTCGGGTTGCGTTCGAGCTTGACATAGCTGCCCCGCACCCATTCCTTGAACACATACGGACCGGTGCCCACCGGCCGGCTGTTGTAGGGGTTGCTGGCGATGTCCTTGCCCTCGTAGAGGTGCTTGGGAATGATGGGCGACTCGGCGCCCGCCAAGGCCGTCAGCAGGTAGGGGGCGGGCTTGGCCAGCACCAGTACCACCTGGTCGGGCGCGGGGGTGCGCACTTCGGTCACGTTGGCGAACGTCACGCGGCCACGCGGGTGGTACTGCTTGAGCGTCTGGATCGAGAAGGCCACATCGGCCGAGCCGAAGGGCTGGCCGTCGTGCCAGGTCACGCCTTTGCGCAGCGTGAAGCTGTATTGCAGGCCGTCGGGGCTGACCGACCATTGCGTGGCCAGCAGCGGGCGCGGCTGCAGCTTGAAGTCGTATGTCAGCAGACCTTCGACCACCTTGGGGCCGATTTCCGTGTTGCCGCCTGCGGTGGTGATCAGCGGCACCAGCGACGAGGGCTCGGGGTCGACCACCCAGGTCAGTGTCTTGCCGCCGCTCTGCGCCAGAGCCCAAGGGCTGGCCAGGGCCAGCGCCCCCCATAAGGCGGCCGTGCCGATCCGGCTCGCCAATGTGTTGAACTGCATCGTCTGCTTCCGCGAGAAAAGGACACATGCTAGAGAGGCCGGCGCGTTCGTCCAACTGACAAATCGGCATGAGCTTAGACGTCGCGCCGCGCCGTGCCGTGCTGTGCTGTGCTGTGCCGGCTAGAGGTTGGCGACGCCGCCGTCGACCAGCAGCTCGGTGCCGACGACAAAACGCGATTCGTCCGAGGCCAGGAACACCGCAGCCCGGGCCAGCTCCCAGGGCGTGCCCATGCGGCCGATCGGCACCAGTTCGCGGATCTGCGCACGCATCGCGTCCTGCTGGGCCGCAGGAAGCCCGAGCTTGCCGAGTGCGGGCGTCTCGGTCGGCCCCGGGCTCAGGCCGTTGACCCGGATGCCCCGCGCGGCCAGCTCGCCGGACAAGGTGCGGGCCAGCGACAGCAGCCCCGCCTTGCTCGCGGCATAGGCACTGCTCTGCGGCAGCCCGATGTGGGCGCTGGTCGAGCCGCACACGATGACCGAGCTCGGGTTGGCCAGCAGGGACAGCACCGACTGGATCAGAAAAAAAGGCCCTTTCAGGTTGATGTCCATGAGCCGGTCCCAGGTCCCGGCCGTCCAGTCTTCGAGCGGCAGATGCGTGACGTCGCCCGCATTGGCAAACAGCACATCCAGGCGCGGCCAGCGTTCGGCCAGTTGCCGGGCCAGCGCCTGCTGCGAAGCCACATCGCCGGCATCGCTTCGGATCAGCCAGGCCCTGTCGCCCAGTTCGCGGCCGGCCTGCTCAAGGGCCTGCGCATTGCGGCCGGTGATGGCCACGGTCGCGCCTTCGGCCAGGAACTGGCGTGCGGTTTCCAGCCCGATGCCGCTGCTGCCGCCGGTGATCAAGGCGAACTTGTCTTTCAGTCGTGTCATGGAGAAATGTCCCGTGTCTCTTCGAAAAACACACAGTCTCTCTCCGGCGGTATCCTTTGCCCAGTAGGAACCAAAAGGATACCGAGTGGCCGACAGAACACCCATGCACACGCTTCGCCTGCAAGACGCGCACGCCGACCGCCCCGTCCCGGCTCGCCGTGTGGTCCGCGGCGGGCAGGTGGTGCCCGATCCGCGCCCACCCGCCGATCTCGCAGCACTGGAGGCCGGGCCGTGTCCCATGGTCACCTTCGTCAACCTGATCTCGGGCAAATGGGCCATTCCCATCCTGTATCGGCTGATCGTGACCGATGCCCCCATTCGCTTCAACGAATTGCAACGTGCCGTCCGTCCCATCACACAGAAAGAACTGACCCGGCAGTTGAGGCAGTTCGAGCAGCGGGGGCTGCTGCAGCGCACGGCATATGCCGAAGTGCCGCCGCGCGTCGAGTACCGCATCACGCCGCTGGGTGCCTCGCTGCGCCCCACGCTCGACCTGCTGGCGGACTGGATGCGTGAACATGCCCCCAGCCTGACCCAGGCGAGCCAGGCAGAGCCCCCGAGGCAGGCCGCTGCATAAGCATGGCTGAAAATCGAGCGAGGCCTCGTGCGCGTCTGGTCTTGTAATACAGGGTTTGGGTGCTGATCGCACCCGGCTTTTCTTGAGAGGAATCCGTGCCATGACTTACCGATACCTGGGCCGCAGCGGCCTCAAAGTTTCCCGTCTCGCTTTGGGCACCATGATGTTCGGCGGCCCGACGGACGAGGCCACTTCCCACGAGATCATCGCCCGTGCCAAATCGCAGGGCATCAATTTCATCGACACGGCCGATGTCTACCAGAAGGGCATCACCGAGCAAGTCGTGGGCCGCGCACTGCAGAAGGACCGCGACGACTGGGTGTTGGCCACCAAGTTCGGCAACGCGCTGGGCGACGGCCCGAACCGCCGCGGCACCTCGCGCAAGTGGATCATCGAAGCCGTGGAAGGCAGCCTGCGCCGCCTGGGAACCGACTACATCGACCTGCTGTACTTCCATCGCGCAGATTTCGATGCGCCGCTGGGTGAAGCCGTGCGGGCCATCGGCGACCTGATCCGCGCCGGCAAGGTTCGTTATTTCGGCCTGTCCAACTTCCGTGGCTGGCGCATCGCCGAAGTCGCTCACCTGGCCGACGCCGAAGGCATCGACCGCCCGATTGCCAGCCAGCCGCTCTACAACCTGGTCAATCGCACGGCCGAAGCCGAGCAACTGCCGGCAGCTGCCGCTTACGGTCTGGGCGTGGTCTCGTACAGCCCGCTGGCGCGCGGCGTGCTGACCGCCAAGTACCCCACCTGCGGCGACGCCGAAGAGGGCTCGCGCGCTGCCCGCAAGGACAAGCGGCTGCTCGAGACCGAATGGCGCATCGAATCCATCGAGATCGCCGAGGAGATCCGCCGGCACACGGCAGAGCGCGGCATCACCCCCACCGACTTCGCCGTGGCCTGGGTGCTCAACAACCAGCTCATCACCTCGGCGATTGCCGGGCCCCGCACCTTCGAGCAGTGGGAAGGTTATGTCAAGGCGCTCGACTACCGCTTCACCGCCGAAGACGAGGATCTGGTCAACCGCCTGGTGGCAGCCGGCCACGCTTCGACCCCGGGCTACACCGACCCCGGCCATCCCGTCGAAGGCCGGGTGCCGTATGTCGAAGCCGGCGCGAGCCACTGACGAGCGGTTCGTCCTTGCGCCGAAGCTCGGCCTAGAGCTGGCTCATGCCGCCGTCCACCAGGATCTCGCTGCCGACGATGAATGAGGATTCGGCGGCGGCGAGATGCAGAACCGTGGCGGCGATCTCTTCGGCTCGGGCAAACCGGCCCAGCGGCACCATCTGCCGGATATGCGCTTTGGCCAGCTCCAAACGCTCCGCAGCCATCCCGAGCTTGCCGAACAGCGGCGTTTCCACCGGGCCGGGGCTGACCACATTGACGCGCACCCCTTGTGCCATCAGCTCTTTGGATAGCGTGCGTGCCAGCGAGATCAGCGCAGCCTTGCTGGCTGCATACACCGATGACATGTCCATGCCGACGTGGGCGTTGACCGAACCGTTCAGGACGATGGAGGCGCCGTCGTTGAGACGGGCGCGCAGGGCCTGGATCTGGAAAAAAGGCCCCCGCACATTGACGTCGAACACCTCGGCCCACAGCGCTTCCGTGACGCTGCTCAACGGTGCCAGACGGGCGATGCCCGAGTTCAGAAACACGGCATCGAGGTGAAGTCGGGCCGAGGCCAGGGAATCGGCAAGCTCTGCCGCCGCCGCCGCGGAGCCGGTGGCATTGCGGATGCCGATGGCATGGTCGCCCAGGCTGATTCTGGCCGCATCGAGGCGGCCGGGGTCGCGGCCGGTGATCACCACCCTGGCGCCTTCGTCGATGAAGGCTCTTGCTGCGGCAAAACCGATGCCGCTGCTGCCCCCCGTGACGAGAACCACTTTTTGATCGAAGCGTCGCATAGGATTTCTTTCGGTTGGATCTGTTGGATCGGTTGACGTGACCGGTTGGCATGGCATCACGGCCTCGGGTCGAGGCCCTGCATCAGCGATGCGGGATGCTCTGCGCTGCAGCCCGGCGGCCGCGCAAGATGGCGCTCACGCAAGGCATCGTCAGCATCGTGCTGCCGACCGCCATGAACAGCAGCGAAGCGAATGTGTTCGAGGAGATCAGTTGCCGGTCTGCCAGCACATTGGCAAAAATGATCATGATCAGCGCCTTGCTTTGCAGCAGCCACCCGATCACCGAGGCTTCGGACGGCTGCCAACCCAGCAAGCGTCCGGCCATTCGGGCCCCGATCAGTTTTCCCGAGATAGCGGCAAGCAGCAGGACAACGGCCACCACGATCACGGCCAGGCTGTCGCTTTGCCAGTGGGTACGCAGGCCCGTACTCAGAAAAAACACGGGCATCAGGATCAGAAGGATGTTTTCGCGAACGGCATCCACCCTGGCTTCGTTGAACCAGGCGGCATCCAGCACCACCCCGGCCAGGAACGCGCCGACCATGAAGTGCAGGCCCGATGCATCGGCGCCGAAAGCACACAGCGGCAGCCAGATCAAGGCCAGGTACCACCGGTCGCCTTCGGGCACCCGGACGATCAGCCGGCGCATGAAAAAACTGGCCAAGGCAAAAGCGAGCAGGAAAAGAAGCTGCAGGCCCAGTCGGTTCCATTCCATCAGGATCAAGGCCAGAACGGCCCAGATGGCGATGTCGTCGAGGCTGGAGTACCGCAGCACGCGCTGTCCGAGCGGTGTCCTGAGAATGCCGAGTTTCTGCATGAACAGCATCAGGATGGGCAAGGCGGTCACGGCACACGACATGCCGATGCCGAGCACGAATTGCCAGTCCTCGGCCGCGTCTCCCTTCCAGCCGCTCCACTGAAGCAGCCCGGCTGCCGCGAGCGAGCCGAAGGCGAGCGGCACGATCAGCAGCAGTGCGGCGGCGGTGAAATTCTCCTGTTTGGCGTGCCAGACCTGCCGCAGGTCCAGTTCGAGACCCGCAATCCACACAAACAGCGTCACGGCCCAGATGGCCATGCCGTCGATCGATTGAATGACCCGAGGACCGAACATCAGGGCGAAGACCTCGGGCTGCCACGCACCGAGCACGCCGGGCCCGAGTGCAACGCCCGACAGGATCTGAATGACGACCAACGGCGCGATGGACTCGGTACGGCCGAGACGCCAGAGCAGATAGGGTGCGCCGAGTACCAAGGCCATGGCGAGAAGAAAGACTTCGGTGCCGGTCATGGGCGTTTCTCCCGCGCTTGCGACACGTTCATCAGCAGCTCGGTCGGCCGCCGGAGCGTGTTGTTCGGCAGAAAGGTGACGGGTTTTTCACAACCGATCTCGTCGGCGCGGCTCGCCAGCGCCCTGATCATGCCCTCGGCCTGTCCGCGCGCCAGGGCACGCCCCACGCAGCGATGGAGGCCGGCGCCGAAAGACAAGGTGTCCCGCGAGCTTCTCCGAACGTCGAATCGCCCAGGCTCGGGAAAGTGCCGTGGATCGCGAGAGGCAGCGCCAAGGTGGATCATGATTCGTGCCCCGCTGTTCAGCCGCATTCCGTCGAGCGCGCAGTCGACGGCCAGCAGGCGGTAACACATCTGGACAGGCGGTGCGATCCGCATGGCCTCTTCGAAAGCCCTGATGGCCAGCTCGGGGCGCTGCACCACCCAACGCCATTGATCCGGCCGTTCCGCAAGGCAGTGCAGCGTGTTGGAAATACCCGCCACCGTGGTGTCGATGCCGGAGATCAGCACCGCCTGGATCAGGCTTTGGGCATCGGCTGCGCTTTTTCCTGTGCGCAAGGCCTCGTCATGGATGCGACGCCCAATCTTTCCCCCATCCATTTCGTCGACCGGCAAAGCGTGTTGCAGCCATCGCTTGATCTGCGGAAACCGTGCGGCCGAGGCCATGAAATTCGCGTTGCGAGGTCCGAGCGAGTTCAAGGCCAACTCCCCCAGTGCCAGCAAATTGTCCCGACCCTCGGGCACGACGCCGTAGGCGTCCGGGAAGGCCTGCAGCACGACAGGAATCACCCATTCGCCTATCGCATCGAACCGGCCTTTTTCAAGCAGCGGCTCCAGCAGCCCCAGTGCAATGCGGTTCGACTCGGCCGTGATCGCCTTGATGGTCGAGGCATTCAGTACCACGTCGAGCGCGGCACGGTTCTCGAGGTGCGTCTGCCCGTCCTCCTCGACCAGCGGTGTGCGTTTTCGATGAGAGGTCGAGATGTTCTCGGACTGCTCGTCTGGCAGGCCCTGCGTCGCTCTTTCATCGGCCAGGCCCACGCCTTCTCCCGAGATGAATGAACCCGGATCGTTCAGGATGCACTGGGCGATATCGAATCGACCCGTTGCGTAGATCTTGTACCGAGTCAACCAGGCGACCGCACCCGCCTCATGCAGCGCCCGTTGAAAGGGCTCGGGATCGGCCAGGTTGGCCGATGAAAAGGGATCGATGTCGAGCGACTTCATGATGGATGAGCAATCGAGGTTGTGGAGCCGAAGTACAGACAGCGCACGGGCCGGGCCTGCATGCAGCGTGCAGAGAGCCCGTCTGTTCCTGAAGACGGGCAGGGGCTGACCGTGCGGCGTCCTGAAAAAGGTCAGCGCATGCGGAACTGGCGAAATCCGAGCCTCGACAATCCCGCGCAGATCAGATAGGTCAGGCCTTCGATCGCCAGAATGGACACGGGCATGGTCGGCATCGCTTTGAGTGCCGAGCACGCCTGGGCGTAGGTGTGGCCCGGGCCGTTCAGCCTGAAAGCCGCAGGGCAAAGAAACGAAAAATTCACCTTGAACCACACCCGTGGCGCACACACCAGCAAGGTCCATTGCCTGGGCATGACACCGAGTTGAGTCGCCAGACTTTTCAGCAGTCCGTAGTAGTCCACCAGATGCCCCACCCGCTCGAAGTCGGCTGGAAACTGCGTTTTCGCCATCTGCTGCTGGACCTGGATCGCCGCATGCATCTCATCGGCCGGCGGCAGCACGAGCTCCCCTTGGAGAAACCGGGCGAGCAGCCGGCTTTGCAATTCCGTCAGCGCCGGGACCGTTCCGACCGCCGGGCGTACGTAACCGACGAAAGCCAGCTTGTCGTGCAGGCCCGGCAGGAACATGTAGTTGTAGAGGCGGTTGCTTGAAACCAGTCGGCCCTGCAGGGCTTGATCGAAGAACGGAAAGGCCTGCTTGTAGCCCGTGCAGGCGATGACCACATCGACCTCACAACGGCTGCCGTCGGAGAAACAAGCCGCGCTCTTTTCCAGCCGTGTGACCGCAGGATGGAGCCGCACCCGGCCCTTCAGTTCGGCGTGGATGAAACCGCAACTCTTGGTCGATGCCCGTCGAAAAGGGCCCAAGGACCGCGTTTCGGCCCATTCGTGATTCAGCTCGTCGGCGCGGCGCTGTACCGCCCGGTCGTGCGGACTTCTGAGCCGGTTCCTCTCGATCCTCCGCTTGCATCTCAGCAGCCAGCCCAGTCGCGTGGCATCGATGCCGCTGGGCAGGCTGTGGTACAGCCTCGAGGTGTCCAGATCGGTGGGTCTCGTGTCGTGATAGCGCGGGATCAGATAACCGGGTCCGCGTCGGATCGACAGATGGGTCGCGGCCGAGTGCTCGGCGATCAGTTCGCTGAGATCGGAGCCCGTTTCTCCCAAGCCCATCAAGAGGACACGGCGCCCCTTGAAAAGGGCCGGATTCTTCACGCTGGAGGCGTGGACGATCTCGCCGTCAAAATCGGTGTGCCCGGGAATTTCGGGACACGACGGCATGTAGTTGCTGCCGGCGCAGACCACCAGATAGTCGAAATCCAAACGGGATTCACGGCTCCCTTGCCGAATCACGAGACGCCAGATTCCGTCGCTCAAGCGCGCTTTCAAGATTTGGCTGTTGAATGTGATCAGGTGCTCGATGCCGTTTTTCTGCGCATAGCGCTCGAGGTAATCGACATATTCTTGTGCTGACCACATTTTCAACGCCGGCAATGTCCATGCTGCCGGGAAATCGCTGAAACTCACGAGCATGGGATTGTTGACCATCGTCAAGTGGGCATGACAACGCGCAAAGGTTCCTCCCAAACGGCTCTCGGACTCGAATACGGTCACGTTTGCAGCAGGATTGGATTGGCGGATTTCCTTCGCTGCACAGAGACCCGACGGGCCCGCACCGATGATGGCGATTCTCATGCCGTCTCCTTGCCGAACGTGATGAAGTATTTGGCGTCGAGAAATTCCTTGAACTTGTCGAAATGGGCGTCGACCAGTGTCAAGGCCGTTGTGGCCGTGGTGTCGTCGATCGTGATCTTTTCGAAAAGAGGGGTGTCGACGGCGTGGTCGATTTCACTTCGGATGTGATCCTCTCCGAAGTATTTCAGGGTTTTTCCAGTTACCTGCTTGAAACGACCGGCCATCAGCCGCGTGGTCGCAAAAAACAGCTTGACGGTCGCCTCTCCCGATTCCATCGAGGCGACCCGCAAATAGGGTGATTCACCACAACTCTGGGCCCGCACGACCAGGGCATACATGTAGCGGCGAATCGGAGCGCCCGCATCTGACCAGATCTGTTTCAGGTGCTCTTCATAAAAACAGGGATCGTCGTCGTTTCCGATGGTCTTGAGGTCGTCCAGCAGGAAGCGCCAGTGCGTCGCGTCGACGTCGGCATGGGCCGTGATCTCGCGCTCATAGGCATCGCGCGGCTGCAAGTAGGCATAGAACATCCGATTGACATCCCGGAAGGTCATGCTGAGGTGAATGAACATCGGTGCCCATACCTTCATCATGCTGGGTATCTGTTCGGCTTCGAGGGTATGGACATCGCGAAACAGGGGATGGCTCTCGATGGCGTCGATGCGTGTCTTGATTTGCGAGAAGATACGTTTCATGGTTTGTCTCCGGTTCGTGATGGCTCGGATCGAGGGTTCCGTGAAATAATAGCGGCGTGTGGACGATAGGTTTGCCCTTGAGACACTATTTGACATTCAATAGAATGAAATGATTCATTCCGACCGCGGGTGTGTACTTTGGCATTCGCGGTCTGGCTTTTGGGCAAGGAGGAACGAGCGCCTGGGCGATTTTTTGAAAAAATAGCCCATTTGCGCGGGTAATGATCTTCAAGGGGTTTGAAATTGAACCCGTTTCATACGCCATCCGCCCGAAGATGGGCTCGCGCCCGGGCGGTATGACCTGTCGAAATCCGGGGTATAGAGTTTTGGTATTAATCCATTTGGCCGCGCTGTCGGCCGGGCCGTTTCGACCCTGGACTGGCAGGGCGGCGAAAGGCCTGTGAAATTCAGCGCCGCATGCCTGAACCTGGGCATGCACGATCCGCGCGCAGCGGCTTCAGTGCCGCTGGCGTCGAGTAGGCTGTGGGGGAGTAGGGGTATCCGCTGGCGGCCGCCAGGCTTGCCCAAGATATCCGGGTCTATCAATGCGGTCCATGGACCGCATTTGTTCATACCTCGGTCCGTCGAATTCAGGCCTCGGAAAGGCGACTCGAACGGAAGGACTGGAAAGCTATCGCGGCGAACCGGAAGCGACTGGCGGCCGGAGTGTCTGGCCCGCAATGCCGCAACCGGCGTGCGGATCGCCGCCGATCATCGCGATCGTCCGCATGAAGAGGGTGGGGCGACTGCCATGCAGGGCATGGCGTCGTGGATCAGAGCAAACCGCGCGCGATCCCCCCATCGACATTGATCGACTGGCCGACGATGTACGACGCGCGGGGCGACAGCACAAAGGCCGCCACGTCGGCGATCTCCTGAGGATCGGCAAAACGTCCCGCCAGGATCTCCTCGGCAAAACGTTCGATCACCACCTGCTCGCTGACCCCTTCCTGCTGCGCCAGCGCGCCGGCCCGGTCACGCCACAGGCGCGTCAGCGTGCGGCCCGGGCAGATCGCATTCACGCGGATGCGTTCGGGCGCGAGTTCGGCCGCCAGCGTCTTGGTCAGGGCCAGCAGGCCGGCCTTGTGCACATTGGAGACGACCTGATTGGGATAAGGCATCTTGGCCGCCGCACCGCCGAAGAACAGCACGCTGGCTGCGTTCGCCCGGCGCAGATGCGGCAGGAAGGCGCGCACCAGACGCACCCCGCCGAGCACGTTGTACTCGTAGTTGGCCGCCCATGCTTCGTCCGAGAGCTCCTCGAAACGGGCCCGGTGGCTGCCGCCGGTGGCGATGACCAAGGCGTCGAGCGCATGGCCGTGGGTGCGCCAGGCGGCTTCGAGCGCGACGATGTCCTGGGCTTGCGTGACATCGGCGGTCAAGACCTCGACCGCCTGGC
>ERZ1032267.3-NODE-3-length-23491-cov-213.659370_pt1 | contig 23491 bp, 23 predicted proteins | sample MGYA00517112_ERZ1032267 | MGnify/ENA primary metagenome ERZ1032267 (study PRJEB33718, sample SAMN03160165) | human skin metagenome | collected 2014-02-25 | study: EMG produced TPA metagenomics assembly of the PRJNA266117 data set (Human skin bacterial metagenome and... | reverse complement strand
CCTCGACAAGATCACGACCTACTTGGACAAGGACATCTACCCCGCGCTGGGCGATCTGCAGGTCAGCGGGATTTCCCGCCGGCACTGCGCCGACCTGCTCGCCAGCATCGAGGCGCGCGAGGCGTTCAACGTCGCCAAGAAAACGCGCGGGTGGTTGAAGGAAATTTTCAGCCAGGCCATAGCCAAGGGCATGATGGAATACAACCCAGCCTCTGAGCTGCTGGTGATCGCCGCCCAGGCACCGGCCACGAAACAATACCCGCACCTGCTGGAAGACGAGCTGCCCGACTTCATGCGGGCCATGCAGCGCTCGCCAAGCCGGTTGATTGCCAGGACTGCGGCGATGCTCACGCTTTGGACAGCATCGCGCCCAGGCATGACCAGATGGGCAGGGTGGACCGACTTTGATCTGGATGCCGCGGTGTGGAGCGTATCGGCAGCCAAGATGAAGATGGACCGGGACATCATGATCCCTTTACCAACGCAAGCTGTCTCCGCGCTGCGGGATCTGCACGAACTGACCGGGCGCAGTAGATACCTGTTCCCCGGTAACGGCCAGGCAAACCCGGTTATCAGCGAGAACACCATCAACAAGGTGTTCGCCCTGGTTGGCTATAAAGGAAGGTTGGTAGGTCACGGCACCCGCCACACTGCAAGCACGCTACTGCGGGAACACGGATGGGAGAAGGATCACATCGAGATGCAGCTCGCCCACAAGGAAGGCGGCATCAGCGGCGTGTACAACAAAGCCAAGTATCTGGCCCAGCGTCGGCACATGATGCAGTGGTATGCGGATTATCTCGACGCACTGCGCGACGGCATGACGGAGGCGCAGCGCAGCCAGTTCAAGGCGAAGGTAAACGGGTAGTAATTTGATGGGCTCCATAAGCAGCCTTTTCTCGTTCGCGTCTGATTTTTTTACGATCCGTGAACAGGAAAAAGACCAGAGCTATCAGAACGGTCAGCTTGATGAGTGACCACCATGAGCTGGATATCTGATCACTGAAAATCGAAAGTACGATAGACGACATGAAAAACGATGCAAGCATCATGTAGTAAACATTGCCTGCCTTCGCTTTGAAATAAGCGTAAGTCGATATTACTGAGTACAGCGACAGAAAACCAATTACACCTATAACTCCAAATTTTGGATATAACGAAAAGTACATACTGTATACATTACCTTCCAGCTCTGGTGCGTACCTGTTGAAGGCCAGGTGCTGGGGGTCTGGCGCGCATAGGCTGACGAATGAAAGCATGTGGCATATAGAGCTGAATGGTGACCACAAAGGCTCTAAGCTAATATCTCCGTCAAAATAGCGAGCAAACAAAACTGGGCCTTGAAACGCATACCCAGCGAAGTGTTCTAAAAATGTGTAAATAAAGTCTCCCGCGCTTTCGTCCGAATCAATAGCAACTTTTGCCGTAGCAATTGCACCGCCGATCAAGACAAGAAGAAAGCATCCGCCTACCAAAATAATGAACGTAGCAGATAGCTTGCCGCGCACGATTATCCATATGAAAAACAGACCTATGAGCAGTTGAAGAAGTCCAGAGCGCCCAGAAGCTAGCAGAATCAGAAGCGCCCATGGTGTGGATATGAGCAATAACGCGGGTGCCGAACACCACTTTTTCAGATAGCAAACTACAAAGAGAGGGATCAACATAGTTCCGATTTGTAGATAATTAGAAGCAGCCCACCCAAGTACATTGTCACCCTCAACGCTTCTATGCCTCGCTATATAAGCGGCTTGAATAAGGTCTGGAGATAGGCTTGTAAGATCAATATAAATGCTTGGCAATATAGCCACATGAAGAATACAAAAGAAAACGACCATCCTTCTTGCATTAATAGGGTTATAGAAATAACCGGCCGCTAATGAATTAGAATTGGCCTTGCGTAAAATATTATAAGTTGCAATACCGACAACAGAGAAAACTAATCCACCGACAATATAAAGAAGAAGCGCACCAGACTCTATCGGGTAGAAACCTAAAAACTCCGATACGCTAACGCCCCAAAGGCCAAGCGCCCAGGTTGCTGGGAATACAGCTGCCGGGTGCCATTTATCCCTGCACACAATGGCGACTATCACGCACCATAAAAACAAGATCAGCCCAGCGACAAATCCATACATTCAGAATATTCCCTAAGAAGCCGGACCAAATAAAGCGAGCAGCGTAGGCGCGGGTAACTGATAAGGCAAGTAGCCATCCGACCAGCGCAGTGCGCGAAGCCGGACAGCCGCTATGTCTTAACGAGCCAGATAGGTGAAGGAACAAGCAAGCTTGTCGCCTGTAGCCCACACAAATGGCGCACCAGCGCGAACGCCTGCGCCGTTTCGACCAAAATTCAAAAGGCTCCCGCCGCCAGGGACTTGCCCGAAAACTGTGAAGTCGGTCGAAGCGCTAACGTCAAACGCATTGCCGGCCATGCCATCCGCGTTAATGTTCGGCGTGGCTACAAAAGGTAACGCGAACGTCCATGGAGCTGCACCGTCACCGGCAGTAGTGGTAGATCCGAAATCAAGCCTAAGCTGTACCGACACCGAGCGACCTGTGCGCACGTAGTTAATGGTTAGGGCGCCGTTGCCAATTGATGGCGCTACGCCTGACGCCTGCGACCAGCCCGTGTTGGAGATCGTCCCGCGAGCATCGAAACTGTTGGAATTGCTCGCTGCGTCTTCTGTGATTTCTCCATCGCAACCGGCAAAGCGGTGACCTACCCCAGCTGTGATAGCGACAGCTCCAGCAAAGGAAATTCCCGTGAAAGTAGACCCTGCCCCACCTACGATGAGGGGAGAAGTGTTTCCGAACCGACCATTTGCAAAGTGCATCAGGCCAGCACCAGCACCGTGCACCAGAGTAGTCATGTAAAACCCACTCATAGTGCAGCCGTTACCGGAACCCGTCACATCCATAAAGCCGCCGGACAACCATATGCCACGGAAAAAGATGGGGCGAACAGTTGATACGCCGCCAAGGTCGATAGCCGCAACAGTGGTTGGATCAAAGGTGCTGCCCTCAAATGATTTGACGTTAGTCCCGCCAGCATTACCTGGGAAGCTGAGAGAGTTCCCCTTCGTCAAGTTCACGCGGCAGCCAGTGATCTCTACTGAGAAACCGATGCTGATAATGCCTTTGCCTGTGTAGGTAGCACCTGCACCCTCAAGGTTGAGCGCTTCAAGCTTGCTCAGGTTCGATGTTTGCAGCATGTCGCAGTTTGCCGACTTGATCAGATTGATGGCGCGCTGCCCGCCGTGGGACTTCCAGGTTTGCGAATCCAGCTGGGTCACTTTGGAGTTGATCAGATAATCACCCCTGGTAAAGAAAACCGTCCCTCCCACGCCGGCCGCTGCTGCTGCTGCATTAATTCGTGGTGAGTCATCGACCCCGGTTCCGCCTGGAGCAAGGAACACACAGCCTTTGCGCATAAGCTGAAGCGCATAACCTGCGCTACTCAATGGAAAAGTACCGGTGTCGTCATATCCGATCAGGCCCAGGCCACCAGGCCCCGACATATCCTGGACAACGTGCGGAACCCCATCGGGGCCGACATAGACAATGTTTGCAGCGTTATTGATTGGGCCCTGGCCTGTCTCCAGAACCGTCGCTACCAAATCCTTTACGTCCTTCCAGTTCGCTGCGGCAGTGTCTACGCCATTGGCTGATGCCATATCTACGATGCCATTGCCCTTGGCTCGATAGAAACCATTGCCGTCCACATCGAAGAATCCAAGCGAAAGCGCCCTGGTGCTATATCGCAATAGCTGCTTGAGGGCTTGCCAGATCCTGTCAAAGTCGCGATTCACGGTGCTTGCCAGGAAATCTCCATTTTCCTGATAGTCGTTCAATCGCTGAAATGGCACGCTGAGTTGCAGCAGCAGGATTCCTGACGGCGCAGATGTAAAGGTGATGGTGCTTTGAGGCGCCCCGATTCCAGTAACGGTAAACCCCGATGTGACCTCAAGATCATTGAGATACACCTTGAGATCACTGGCGGCGAGCAGCAAGAAAGGAATAGTGAAGCTCGTTGTAATACCGTTAGCGGAATAACGCTTCTCGGTTGGTCCGTCTGGAACTGCCATTTGTACGCCCCCTGGGTGGTGGCGGGCTTAATAGTCCACTTGAACCTCATGAACGCCCGCATCTGGACGCCAATTGTCACGACGGGTCTCTGTCGGTTTCCCGACTATTCGGCCAATGCGGACAGGGGTTTGAGCGATGCCGCCGGCCCCGGAATCGATGTAGTCGTCCTCCTGATTGGTGAGTGCTGGATTGAAGTCACGCATCTGGTCCCAGATCACCTTCAACACTTCGACGTGAGCCCATAAGAACCTTGCCGATAGGGGCGATTCAAAGGCGTCAAGGATGCGTTTCTGCTTGTTGGTGGTGGAGTGTTCCTCCCCCACCCCGCAACCGGTTCCCTTGAGCGCCTGCTTGAGGATGGTGGGAGCAAACCCGCCTGGGCCGTTGGTCTCGATGATCACGCGAGGGATCTGGTGCTTGATCACCAGTTCGCGGATCTGGTGCACCTGGCCCCCGATGATCCGGTCCTTGCCGTCGAACTCCGCGATCTCCCCGGTCAGGCCCACGGCCAAATGCCAGTAGAGCTGGCCGCGCGCATCGGTGAGGATCAGCGAGAACGCCGAGGCGTCGGACTTGATCTTGCCCAGGGAACAGTCCCAGTAAGCCACGGCGCCGACAATCTGCGTCGAGCCCAGGAACATGGCGGCGGAATCGTTGGCATAGCGCATGACCGGCTGCGCGTCGTACGGGATGATGCGGGCCGGGTCCAAGCGGACCTCCGTGACGGGCTTCGAATGCAGCTGATATTGGGAGTCCCATTCGTTGATGGTCCGGGTCTCGCGGCGCCGCGTCTCCAGGGTCGCCATGTCGAAACGCTCAGGCCAAGCGCTGCCGGCGTAGCAGTCGACGAGCGTTCCGGGCGGGGTGAAGAAGGCGATACCGGTCTTGGTCAGTTGGTAATCCCGCCCAGACAACAGCACGCGCGCATGCTTACCAATGCCCGAGAACACAACGTCCGGCACAAACGGAACGTCGTACGCGCAGTGTTTCGCGTCCTCAATCCGATGCTCCTGGGCGAACATGCGGATGGTCAGGCAGTCGGCACCCATGCTTTCGAGTTCGTCATAGAGGCTGTCGTGGGTGTGCGGCGTGCCGATATAAAGCTTGCTGCCGCCAGGAACCAGAATGTGTGTCTGCTCGCCCAGGCGGTAGCGCAGCTTCTCTCGGGCCTCGGGCGTCTGGATATTGCGCGGCACCTCGACATCATCGTTTTGGCACTCGTCTGCACGGGCGGAGGTGACGTTGGACAGAATCCCCTTGGCGAACATGCTGGCGTTTCGAAAGTCCGTGGCACCCTCTACCCACCATTGCTCTACAGTGCCCTGATTGGGTGGTAGCAGGTGGCGGGTTAATGGATGGTTGCGGATGACGTTCTGCGTATCGCGGCTGGTCTTGTAAGCGGTCGGGTCGGATTCTGATTGGTGCAATATCCGGTCGGTCGGGTTCTTGTAGTAGCGCCAGGCGTTGTAAATCGCCAACAACGTCGACTTGCCGAAGCCACGGAAGCAACGCAAAACGGCCAGAGACCCTTTGGTCTCCAGCCACATAAGCGCCTGCACATGGATGTACGGCACATCCCATCGCATGCGCCGCGCCCACAGCATGAAGAAAATCAGTAGGCTGACTTTCTTCTCTGGTTCAGTGGACATTCCCGGCTCGCTGCATCCGGTCGATGATGGCCTGGGCCTCACGTTCGGCGGCAGCTAATTCGCCATCCAGTTCCTTGGCGGCGCCATCATCCTCACCCGGCTTTTGCTTGTTCAGGACGCCGCTGATGTTCACGACCTTGAGCAGCAGCGTCATGGTGGCGGCTGCGTTTTTCTTGCTCCAGTACCTATCACCCCGCTCCTGCTGGGTTAGGTCTGCTGGGTCTTTCTCGGCACCGGGCCAGTTCGCCGGGTCAACCTCATGGATGACAACCTCGCCGAGGCTTTCACTCAGGGCTTGCAACCGCGTGATTTGATCGTCGCGCATCACTTATCTCCTACTGCGGCGCCCAGGTTCGGCGCGCGATCTGGTGTCGAATCGCCCGGTTCCCACCAGTACGATTGCTTGAATTCCTTCTGGGCGCGCTGTTTCATCCGCCGCAGGTAGCCGGGCGAGAAGTACTCCTGCAATTGGTTGAAGATCAGGTGATCGGTGGCGGCCTTGGTGTACCAGAGGTTCGCGCCAGGCAAGTGGCTCTTGAGCAGGCGCACCAGCTTGCCGCCGGTTTGGTTGACTTCGCCGTCGGCGGCGTTGTCCTTCAACTTGAAGATCGATTCCAGATCGCCCGCGATAGGGCCGCCGAGCGCGGCCAGTGGCGAGCTACCGCCCTGCGAGGTATCGGAGAACAGGAAGTCGCCGTACAGCCCCATGGCGCCGCCCTTGAGGAATGAGGCCAGGCCGAAGCGCAGGCCCGGTACGCCCCACTTCTTGTCATCGGTGATGTCCTTCGGATCGCGGCCGGCGGCCACCTCGCCCAACTGGATGGCCATTCCGCCCAGCACGGTGGTGGAAGCCACCAGCGCAGCCAGATAGCCAGCCTTGCCCCATCCTTCCTGGGCCATGCCGCGCGCGCCGTGGCGCATGATCATGCCGATGGAAAAGCTCTTGAACTGCCAGAACGAGCGCAACAGTTCGCCCTTCATGGTCCCGCGCTCGACGCCGCCGTGCATCATTGCCTTCTCGCGGGCGCCGGGTTCGATGATCGCCATGTTGGTTTCATCCAGCACGGCGCCCAGCAGCTTGGTGGCGGCCTGATCCTTGAGGCGCTGCGGGGTTGTGTTGAGTTGCTGCGCCATGGGAGCCAGGTCGGCGTCAGGGATGCGGTAGATGCTGTTTGCCGTCAGCACGGTATCGCCCACGCCGCGCCAGTCCTCGGGCTCAGCCATGCGCCAGACAGACCAGTCCGCGTCGGTGACGCCCTGCCCGGACAAACGCTTGGCGTCGGCCGGATCCATGGCAGCCAAGGAATCATGCCGGCGGGTCATGTCGCCCAGGGTGTCGAGCATGGTGGCGCCGAACGCGCGCTGAGATGCTGCAGTAAAGGCGTTAAGGCCAGATATCTGCATGATTTTGCTTGCAGCTGTCTGTGAGAATTTTGATATGCGCCCCGCTATTTGCTCATTAGTACCAAGCCCATCAGCGCCAAATCTGTTCAGGCTGCCGATAAGCTGGTTTAGCCCTAGGCCGCCGCGCTGGGCCAAACGTCTATCCCCAGCATTTACCGGGTTCAACATGCGCAGCTCATTGGCAAACACCTTCATAACTGGCATATGGTTGATGACTGTAGTGAGTCCTAGCGTTCCCATGTCAGTGATAGCCGTAAGGACGGCAGAACCAAGGCGACTTGCGACGTTCAGCGCCCGGTAGGTGTCGAACCCATTGGCCAGAGCGGCAGATACCGGCGGCTCGCGGGTGCCGGCCACCTCTTCGAACAAGTGTTCAATCTTCTTGCGCTGCTTGGCGGTCTTGGCAAGGTTGTTCGGCTTGGCCATGTCCATGGCTTTCTGTCCGGTGTCCAGGAAGTAGCGCATCTGGTTGCTTGGGTTGGGGCCCAGGGTTTCCACCAGGGCGATGTCCCGCGCGGCACGGTCGATATGGCCGATCAGCAATTCCAGCAGGTTGCGGTCGCCGTACGCCTTCTGTGCCGCGATGAAGCTTTCCGCGTCCTTGTAGTGGATCTGGCGCGACTCGCTGCCACGGTTGGCGCGCATCCCGTTGCCGGCGGCCTGCCCCGGCTCCATCTTGTTGGCGCCACCGGTAGCCAAGGTGGTCCAAGCGTTCTGGAGGAAGTCTGTCAGCTCCGCATCATTCATTGGCGTACCGTCTTCCTTGAGGTACTTGGACCGGTTCGCCCACTGCACATGATCGGCGACCCACTTGGCCTGATCCTTGGCGACCTTGACCTGGGAGTGGTCGCGCGGCATTGACCAGTCATCAAGGAAGCCAACGTCGCCGCCGGCCCGATTGAAGCGCTGGCGCAGTTGCTCGGCGGTGTCCTTGAACTGTTTGGCGGCGGTCTTGGCCACGGCGCTGCCGGAGTCCTCACCGTGCAGCTCGCGCACCAGGGCCAGGTTCCCCGCCTCGTTCTGGAACAGGCCGAGGAATTTGCCCTTGGTCTGGTCGATCACGTCGAGCATGCGGCTCAGCGAGTCATCGCGGATAGCTCGGGTGGCGGTCTCAATGGACATGATCCCGCTCTTGCCGTCACTGGAAAACGCCAGCATCCGGTCGAGCCCTTCCAGCGGACGTTCCGGGAAGCGCTGCATGTAGCTGTCGATGCGGTCATGGGCCAGGATGGTCAGCGCCACGCGCTTTTTCTTGAGATCTGCCTCGGCCACCAGATCCTTGGCAGACTTGGCGGCGGCTTCATTCAAGCGGTCGGCGGCGGTCTTGGATTGCCAGGTTGCATCGGTCTGCGCCAGCTGCTTCATGTTGCGGCGCACGCGGTTCTCGATGCCCTGGATTTCCTGCTGGTTGAGAGTTCGGCCGATTGCCTGGGTGACGGCCTTGATGCATTCGGGGCGCATGGGCTTGCTCCTGGTTGAATGGGAGCAAGCCTATGGTTCAGCGGTAGACGGTTTCCCGACTATTTAGAGCCCGCGTTGCAGGAAGCAAGCGGCGGCGGCGGCGAAACCCTTGGCGTCCTGCTGGGCCTTGACGATTTCTGCGTCAGCATTGGCCAGCAGTTCACGCGCCGATACTGTGATCGGGTTGCCGTCGGCGTCCATGGCGCCCGTTGAGATACGCATGTCATCGACGCGCGATAGGATTTCGTCGGCAACCTGCACCACCGGATCGGCCTGGGCTGCTGCACCATCAGGCTTGGCGGCATCGTTCGCCGGGGCTGGCTTATCTTGCGCGCCAGCTTTCCCACCAGGTGGGGATTCAGCCTTGGGCGCCGCGCCATCGGCCTTCGGTGCAACCTTTGGCTCCGGAATGTCCAGAGCTTTCGGCTGCAACGTAGGGTCGGCACGCTCGATGTCGTCGAGGATGCGGGTGATTTCCTGGCGGGCGATCTGCGCCATGGTCAGCTTGGTGTTGGCCTCGGCGACACCGGCAGCCAACGGCTTTTTCTCGAAACCCTGCACGATGGCATCGGCGCGTTGTGATAAGCGATCCTGGAACCTGGCCGGCACCTCGCCGCGATCCAGCGCATTCAGGTCTGCGCGCGGATGCTCGGCACTTCGGTTACCGCCCAATGCTTCGTTCAACGAGTTTTGACGGTCGGACAGGTCAAGCCGATCAGCCTCAATTGCCTGGCGCGCGGATGCTTCGGCCTGCTTGCGGCTCTGCCCCTGCTGCTGGAATTCCTTGGCACGGGCCTTGAAGGTGTCGTCCAGGGCGGCCAGGTTTTGGGCAACGGTAGACAGTTCGGCCTTCACGTCCTTTACGTTTGGCAAGATGCCGGCGGCTTCCTGCTCCAGCTCAACGCGCAGTTTCGGCTCCAGATCCTGGCGCGCCGTGGCAAGGGCGGCGTCCTTGCTCGGCGCCATACCGCGCGGCTCATCGGCGGCGCGAATGAATTGGGCGCTATGGATGCTGTCGGGCAGCACCACCGGCTCACCGCGTTGCAGCTGGTCGATCACGGTACGGATCGCGTCTTGGTGGGCCATGGCCGACTTTGGATCAATGGGTGCACCCGGGGCGGTGTCGATATCGGCATGCTGGTTGGTGCGTTCAGTCAGCGCGGCATCCACTTGGCGAGTGGTCGGGCGGCGAAAGTTGACACGGCCAAGGCCAAAGAAGGCCAGGCCCATGATCGCATCGGTCGCCATCGCTGTTCCGTCCAAGGCTTTGTACTGTGCGGCCTGGCTGTGATAGCCATTGCTTTCCAGTAGCGCGGCGGTAGCACCACGGCCGGCCATGCCCAGCCCAACGTTGGCACCGACAGCAATAGCGGCATCGCCGAGGATCGGTTTGACGAACCTGGCCGCCGGCAGCGCAACGCCGATGCCCGTGGTCGCGGCGTCGATCAAGCCCTTTTTGGTGGCGGTGGATTCGTCCAGGCCCTCGGCCATGCCCACTTGCTTGCTGGAGAAACCTGCTGGTCCACCAGCAGCCAGGGCCGCACCGGCAGGACCGGCAACCACGGCGCCGGCAATGGTACGCGGCAATACGGCGGATGCCTCGCCCAGGATCTGGCCGACAAGGCCGACCTCACTTGGGTCGGGGCGCAGGCTCATGACCGACTTGGCGGTTTTCTCGCCGATGTCGCGGGCCTGGGTTTCCCGAAACTGCTGCTGATCAGCCAGTTGGCCATCATCCGGCGCGTACGATGAGCTGATGGACAGGTCGGATTCAACGGCCAGGCTGCCCAGTTGCAACGCCGTGGACTGGATCGTACGACCGCCCTCAATGGCGCCGCGTAGCAGGTTAGGCCCGATGGTGCTGAGTGCGCCCGTGAACACGCCAGGCGCCAGCTTATCCGTGGTGCGGTCGAGGCGCTGGTCTTGGCTCAGCGCTTCGTTGTCCTCGATCATCCCGTCTAGCCAGCTCATTTGACGATCACCGTGATGGGTTGTTGGGTGTCCGGGTCAAGCTGCACCCGGCCGGCGTTCAGCAGGTAGTACATGCCCTCCTTGCCTGGCACCGGCATCATTGGCATGTCTTCCAGCTGGCTCACTGGGATTTTGCTGTTCTTGGCCATGCCTTCCAGCTGCATATCCACGGACTTGTTAAACGTGTCGTCATCCATCCCATACGGTTTTATCACCCGGGCGCCGGCCCGCTCAGCAACACCACCGGTTGCCATATCGAACGCGGCCTGGGCGGTCTTCTTGTCCAGATCGTCACCCTCGTCGTACTTCAACCCCTTCGACGCGGCGGTGCCGGCGTACAGGGATTTGAATGCAAGGTAGGCTTGCTCGCGCTGCGGGGTGCCAGGAACCAGCGATGCCCCGGCGTGTTCGTCGAATGCCTCGCGGAAGAACTTGTCCTTGGGCAGCGGCACCGATTTGTCGGCCAGCACCTTTGCACCGGCCAGCAGCGTGCGCGGTACGTCGGTGCCGTCTGCGCCCTTGAGTTTGCGGAACTGAGCCATGCCTGCCAAGGTTACAATCGGGTCATCGCCCGCGATTGGTTTTATCGCGGCGGCATAGTCAGCCCCAGACGGTGAAGATTTTGCGATGGCGCCTAACAGTTGCAGCTTGGTGCCATCGTCGGCCTGCTTGATCAGCGAGGACAGCATGACCTGTTCTTCTGGCTTCCATGGGTTGCGGTTGACCTCAGGGCCATATGCCTTGCGCACCGCGTTGACCACGTCGAACCGGTCGGCAATCTGCTCGCCAAGCTTCTGTTGGCCCTCGGGCGTGGCAATGCCCGCCACGTCCAGTGGTGCAACATCGGAGCCAGTGCGCATGGCGTTAAACACCAGCGGGGTTTCGCGCATCATCTTGATGTTGTTGTCCACCGCCGACTGCAACCGGTTCAGGTTGGCTTGCTGGGCCACGCTGCCGCCGTTCGCCTGCATCTGTTGGCGCTGCTGGTCGATGAACTGCTGGGCCACCGCTGGCGGCTGTCTCAGCAGGGTCTGCACCTGGGTCATTTCCTGCATGCGGGTGTTGAACTCGCCGGCAACGGACGTGCCGGAGACCAACGATTTCCACCGCTGCTGATCTGCAGGTGTTGGCGGAACCCCGGTGGCGGCCTGGCGATCCATCTGGGTTAGCGCGCGCTCGGCCTTCATTTCGCGCATTTCGGCCTGGCGCTGCTGGTGTTCCTTCACTTGGAAGATGCGACCGCTCACGGTGTTCAGCAGTTGATTGCGCTTCTCGGGGTCCAGCTTGCGGGCGTAGAAACCGTCCTCGGCGGTCAGGTCATGCTCAAGCTTTTGCAGGCTGCCCACACTTTCCCGCGCCTCGATCACGCGCTGGGTGGCGTGTGTGGTCCAGTTGTTGTCCTTGAATTCCTGCTTCTTGCTGGTCCAGGCTTCGCCGAACGCCAGGTGGCCGGCAACGTCAATGTCTTCGGCATCCATGCGGGCATTGATCTGGTCAACGTTTGCACCGGGCATGGCGGCATCTTTGCCCAGCATATCCATGCGCGACACCAGGTCGCTCTGTGCCGACTGGATACGCCCCTTGGCTGCCGAGGAACGGATGCTGTCCAGGCCGCCCAGCTGGATGCGCTTGATCGAGTTGCCGATCTCGCCCTGTTGCGCCTCGTCCAGACCTGGCGTTATCACCGGGTCAAGCTTGGACACAGCGGCGTTGTATGCCTCTTCGGACTTTTCGTAGGGCAACTGACCGGTGCGCATTTTCTCGTCAAGGTCCGTGGCGATGGTCTTGATCTGCGACTCGCGGTCGATAAGCGCGTTACTGGCCTTCACCCTGGCAAGGGCCTGGTCTTCCTTGTTGATGTTGTCCAGCACGCCCAACGCCGCGCTCTGCACGGTGCTGGCGACCTGTTGCGCGGCCTGGGCCTGTCCACGGTTGTCCATGGTGACAACGCGGTTCTGCGGTGCATCTGGTACGGCGCGTGCCTGCGCGAAATTGCCCAGCGGAATCTGTGCCATCAGGCATTCCCCCCAACACTTGGAACGGTTGCGTTCTTACCGGCGGCGGATGCCTTCCACGCCATACCGGCTTGAGCGCCAGCAGATAGAACAGTCCCGATGGACTGGGCATTGGCATTGCCGCGCGCCTGTTGGCCTGCCAGCGTGTAGTTGCTGGCGTCGACGTATCCACGGGCACGCTGGTTCTTGCCGTTGAAGATTGTCAGCGCCGCGTCTTCCTCGGCGTTACCGATGATCTGCTCGTTGATGTTGATCGCGGTGCCGGCGCCGGTCTCAACACCGGAGGCTGCCAGGGCGGCATTGGCTTCGCTGGCCTGGTTACGCGCCAGGCGGCGGATACGATCGGCCTGCACCACGGCAGCACTGGCGGCTGTATCGGCATCGGCCTGGGCCTGATCGGATTGGGCGTTAGCATTGAGCTGAGCTTGCTTGCCCGATTGCTGGGTGGAATACACCGAGTACACGGTGGCCGCTGCCATTGCCGCATAAGCGGCCATCCCCACTGCTCCTACTGCCATGTCAGATCTCCATCATCAAAAGCGGGCCGATGTTGCGCAGCCCTTGGGATTCATAAAGCCGGGTGGTTCCCTCAACGCTGACCCCGGTGCCGATGCCCATGTAAATCTGCTTCGCCCCCTTGATCCTTGCCCACTCTTTGAACGTCTGGATCAGGCGCACAGCGATCACGCCATTGCGCTTTGACGGTTCGACGAAGATGGAATAGTCGTAGGCGATCAAGTCGTTGCTGAACCATTGTTCAGTCACGGCGCCAGCCATGCCGCCAACCACCTCGCCGCGCACCTCGGCAACGAACACAACGCCCTGCCCGTTGATCAGCTCATGCAGGAATGCGGCCGACTTGTCAGGGCAGAAGTTCATGGTCGAGTAGCTGCTGGTAGCGTGCAGCAGGGTTCCCAGCTCGATCAGCCGGGGAACATCGGAGTGCTTGGCGGGCCTGATCATGGGAACCTCAGTCGTTGATTGTGATTTTTTTAATGACGTTGAGCAGGTGAAACGGCAAAGGCTGGTCCTGCATGATTTCCAGCGTTGCCTCGCCGCGCTCCCACCCCAGGTTCTCCAGGCGCTTGACGCCCACGAAGTTATCCGGCGGCTGGTCCAGCACGCCTTCGCCCAGGTTGCGGAAGCTGATGGTTTGCGCGACACCCTTGCCTTTCACCTTGCAGCCGGTGGTATCGAGGAATCGCAACGAAACCTCGCCAATACGCATGCTGTTGCCCTGTGAGCTGCCAGTGTTACCGGCTGCCTCGGGGGTCAGGGTCTTGATCAGTGTTTTGAAGTTCAGGCCGATCGATGTCTCTTTGGCGTTGCGCGGGATTGTTACCTGTCCACCCACTACCTGCTGCTGCTGCATCACAACGCCGTCGGCGACGATGTCGACCATCTTCCCTTCCAGGTGCGACAGCCCTCCCCACACGGTCTTACCGGTGGCGTCGGTGGCATTCACACCGGAGTCCACGCGTACGCCGGCTGTAAACCGCTCGATGTAGCGCACGTTCTGACCGTTGATGGTGCGGCGCACCAGCACCCACACCTGGTCGCCGGACGCGGTAGGAATCGCAGCAGCCGACTCGTATGCGCCATCGGTGATTTGGCGGGCCCAGCCGATAACGTCCTGGTCTCGGTCCACGGTCATGGTCGCCATGACGCCATCGGCCCGGACCATATACAGGATCGACTCGGGCTCCTGCTGGTAGGCCATGTCGACGATGCCGGACTTGGTTGCATGCTCAGCCAGCACGGACATATCGGGCGAGCCGAAGGTGTCGGAGTCGTACTTGTAGGCCATGGCACGCAGCTTGCGGCCGGCGCGCTGGATGAAATACAGCTCGTTGCCGATGCGCACCGGGCGCACCTTGTTGCAACCATAGACCGACGGGTTTTTGGCGCGGATGTTGGTCGGCGTGATTGCCTTTTCCACACCGCCGCTCACGGTGAACTCGCCGCCGTAGGTCAGCGGGATCAGGGCATTGATCTGGCCGATGTGCAGAATCGGATTGATCTGGTCAGACGACAGGTTGTACGAGATGGCGTCATCGTCCTTGGTGCCCAGTTCGAAGTTCAGGTACTCACCAGTGCGGGACTCCCAGATGGTTTGTGGGAAGTTCGGCGAGCCGCCCAGAGCAAGACGCTGTTCGTACAGGGTGCCGGTGCCTGGATAGCCGTCGATGTCGTTCCAGACAGACGCCTCAAGCGACCAGGCGTTGGCCGGTGATGCAACTGCGGATGTCGGGGCAGACCGGATAATCCCAGAAGCCGCTGTAGGGCTCGTATAGGTCACAACCTCAAGCAGCCCGCCGTTGATCTTGACGAACTTGCCCACGTCGGTGGCGCGCCAGCCAGCGGCGCCCAGCGTCATGCTGACGGATGCCCCCACGGGAGTAGCGGCGCTCAGCGTGTTGGTGGTCTGCGGCGACCCCTTCAACGACCAAGTAGGCCGGGTTGTCGCACTGAATGCGTTGGTCACCTCGACGGTTGCCACGGTTGCGCTGGTCACCGCGGTGATCTTGGCCACGCCACCGCCGGACCAGATTTCGCGCCCAACGTCAGCGGCAAGGAATGCAGCTTCGGACGCCGTCACGGTACGACCGGTGCCCACCGCCGGGTTGTCGATGGTGATCGCGGTCAGGAAGTCGATGCCCTTCTCGTCGAACGGCTTGGTTACGAACGGGGCCGGGGCCAGGCTCCACTCGGTATTGGTGATACGGCGAAGGCGGTAGACGGGCACCGTGTTGCAGAAGATGAACATGGTGTCGGCGCCCTGCACATAATCCAGGCGGTCGAGGATCGTGTGGGCGTACGGACTGGGCAGCTCGATCCCGCTGTAGGTGCCGTCGGCGAAGTGGATGCGCACGTACAGGTCACCCATTTCAACCATGTACGCCTGGGCCGCGTTGAACACGTACGGAACGAGGCGGCAGTTTTTATCCGGGTACTTGGCAGGGGAACACATCAGAGTGCCATCGCGGCGCACACAGCCGCCGTGGATGACGGGCCAGGCGTTCTGGATGATCTCGGCGCCGTTCTGATACCGGGCAATGTCGACTCGCCCCAGCATTCGGGGGGAAACCTCCCCGGCGGTAAAGTTCGTTTGGTTCAGCGTCAGGCGAGGCATTACCAGTAACTCCCGAAGCGCGCGGCGTACAGTCGTTCATCGCCCAGGGTCTGCGGCGGATCTTCCTGGCCATCGACGGCGCGGGCGCGGCGCAGGGATGTCTCCAGCTTCTGCTCCATGGTTTGCTGCATCGAGGCCGATTGCGTCACCGGGTAAGCCATCGCGGCGGCCATGGCCAGGGTGACCAGCTTCACCAAGTGAGCATCCCAGGTGTTTTCCACCTCGTTGCGGAACACGTAGCGCAACTCAAGCACCGTGGTGTTCGCCTGGATCGTGCGGCCCTCGACCAAGTAATCGATCTGGCAACCATTGGCGCCAACCTCCAGCACCCGCGAGAAGTCAGCCGGAAGCTCAAAGGACTGGGAGTAACCGAAAGCAGGGGCAACAGCATCAGGCGCCAGCACAGCGCGTTTGACGCAGCAGTTCCACGGATGGGCGCGCAACATGTCATCACGGACGGTCGGGTACAGGTTCGCGCACAGCTTCGCCCGGTCAAGGTTCTCCTGATCGGCAAAGTCGTTGATGGTCTGAGCCCCAAGCATCAGTAGCGCGTTGGAGCAGATCGATACACCTGTGGCCATTGTCATCCCAACCTCCAGATAAAAAGACCGGGGCACACGGCCCCGGTAAATTGTTGCCGTCCATGGCGGCCCGTGAAATCAGTTCTGGCCGGCGTAGAAGGCCACCAAGGTCAGCACCTGGCCGGCCAGCAGTGCGGCGCCTGCCACGACAGAGCGCAGTTCACTGGTGTCGGTTGCGTCACCTGGCTTGGTCACGCTCACTTCAAACAGCGCGCCGTTGGTGAACTGGGCTTCGGCCGGCAGCTTGGCAGCGGACGCGGCAGACGATGCAGCCATGTACCGAGCCGGAGTCACGGCATCGCCCAGGTTGATGGTGGACGACGCGGTGCCGGCGGCGCAGAAGATGGCGGTGCCTGGCATCAGGCGAGCGCCGAAGGGCAGATAGCCCCACGAAATCACGTCGCCGATGGCCACACCACCAACTGGCACGGTGTAAGTACTGATGAAGGTCTGGATGTCCGCACCTTGCAGGTTCGGTTTAACCAGGGTTTGCGGGTAAGCCACTCGGGCTGCCGCGAGACTTGCGAGAACGGTTGCCATGTTTAAAGCTCCTGAATCAATGAGTTGGGTTGTGAAGCGCCTGGCTTATGGCTCAAGGCAGGCGATCTCCACGACTTTCTCTTCTTCGACCCGGACGGAGCCGATAGACATCTTGGCGTAGATGCGGACGTTGAAGCCCTTGCCTGGATCTTCGCCAACCTTGGTCATGATGTCCGCGCCCTTGCCCAGGGTTACGCCGGACTTGGCGTAGGCGTACAGGAAGCGAGTGGTCGATACCTTCGGGCAGCGCTCGGTAGGAATCCAGTTGAAGCCCATCCACTTGCCGCGCACGCTGCCTTCACGCAGGAACTGGCCGGCGAGGTAGTCGGTGCTGGTCAGGGTGGTGTCAGCCAGGATCTGTGCAGCGGCCGCAGCGTTGTAGAGCATGTACAGCTCTTCGCCCGCTTCCTCGTCCGCTTCGTTGGTGCGGAACAGGGTTTTGGCCTGGATGATCTTGGCCTTGGTCAGGTTGGTGCCGCCGACGGCGATCTTCTGCGCGGTAGGCAGGATGATATTGCCGCTGGTGGAGCGCGAGTTGCCGCCCAACGAGCTGATGATTACGTCGTCCTTGGCACGGTTCAGCGAGGCAACCATGGCCTTGACGTAGTCCGAAGTCGGGTCAACCAACATACGGATCTTGTCCTGGTCATCGACCATGTCGCCGTCTTCCCAGTCGTAGAGGTCGACGTAGCGGGTCGAGTGCGGTTGATCGTTGATCGGGGTGTCGCCGTGGCGCTGGGTGCGGCGGGTAGCGGTACGCTGGCCCAGGCGGTTGATCGACTTGGACATACCGACGATGTTGGGCTCTTGCGCAACAGTGGTCTCAAGGCGAGAGGTGGACTGTTGAGCAACGTGGCGGAAGTTGTCAGCGAACTGCTGGACAAACGCCTCGGTGATTTGCTGGGACATATGATGCACTCCAATGCAGATTAGGGATTGCCTGCCGGTTGTCCGCATCGCGGGCCGGGATTACCTGGCGTGCATCGGCTTTGCTGCGCCTCGGGGCTTTCCGGGTGTCTGCGTGCCATCGCAGGCCGGCCCATTGCTGGGATGCCTGCGATGTTCGTGCGTGGGGGGTGTCGGTTTCCCGACTATTTGACGCGGGGAGTTAGAAGCGGGTCTTCGGCTTGCTGTACTTCTGCTCGTACATCGCATCGAGCTGGGCCTGGACGCCTGGGCGCTTGGGATCGTGCGCGGGCAAAGCCTGGAGCTGGGCGCGCAGTTCAGCGGCTTTGATGTTGAAGTCAGCTTCGTTGACCTGGGCGCCGCCGTTGATGGCGTTGTCCTCCTTGAGTTCGCGGCCGATGTTGGCGGTGAACGCAATGAAGTCCGGGTCGTTGCCATACTTGGCCTGGAGCGCGGCGAAGTTCCCAGGCTTGCCCGGTTCACTGGCGAAGGTCTCAGCAGCGCGGTACGACGCACGCACGTTCTGCGTCATAGCCTGCTCGTCACCCCATGCGGCCTTGAGCGTCGCGGCGCAATCCTGCTGACTCAACTGCACCCCGCCCTCGACCAGGCCGGGAGCTGCCTTCATGTACTCGCCGATCACGTACTCAACCTGGGCATTGGTCAGGCCCTTGGCGTGCGCGCCATTGAGGAACGACTGGGTGCCCTCGTCAGCCTTGAACTCGTCCCAGTTGAAGCCCTCGACGCCTTCCAGCTTCACGGCGTATTCGTCGGCAGTCTTCGGCGGGATGTCACCGGAACCCAGTCGGGTCTCCAAGTGCTTGTAGGACTCGGCCAGCTTGCGGCTGGACTGTTCCAGGTCGAGCGAGCCGTCTTCCTTCTTGACCTGGTACTTCTCGGGGAAGTAGTCAGGCTGTGCACCGCTATCCAGCACGGAGCCGGTGGGTGTAGGTGCTGCAGGTGCTGCGGTCGATGGGTCGCCGCCCTCGGGGGCTTCGGCCATGAAGTGGTTCAGTCGGCCATGGGTAAACATGTTCATCGTCATTCCTCTCGGTCGTTAGGGTCGTCTTGGACGCCATTGGCGCGGTTAACGCGGTTCATGATGTGGTCCAGGACTTCACGGGCCCCGGCTTGTTTGTACGTGGTGAGGATGGCGTCGATGCCACCCACGGTGCAGGCGTTCTTTGCAAAGCGCTGGATCAGCAGGTCCAGCACGATGCGGCCTTCGTGGTGGTCCTCGAACACGCGCTTGAACATGTCGTCGGTCTGCTCGGGTGTCAGGCTCACGCTGCGGCCCCCCGTTGTTTAAGCGCGGCGTCGCCGGCCTGCTGCATCATCATTTGCTGCTGCTCCTGCTCCTGTGCTGCCTGCTGGGCCTGGGCGCGGTCGGCGCGGATCTTGTCCCGGTCGGCCGAGCTGCGGATGATCGAGCCAGGTACGCCCAAGGCTTCACCCTTGAAGCGCTGGGCCTCGTCCATGTCGATGTTGTCCATCACGGTAGGATCAGCCTGTGCAACGATCAGCGCGCCCTGGATGAACGTGTCGATGGCCGTCACCTCTTCCAGCTTCTGCGAGCGGGCCAGCGGCGACAGGTAACGCACAGTGAAGTTGCGACCAGCCAACGACTCAGGCGCAGTGCCCAGAACCCCGGCGCGGTAGGCAATGCCGAAGCACCGCTCAATCATCGGTTGCAGGTACTCAGTCTGGAGCCGGCCGTACACCGGGCCCAGCAGTTGGCGGATCAGGTTCACACGCACATGCACCTCGGTCGCGGTCATCGCTGGGCCATCCTGGGCCTGGAGCTGGTCGGCCATCAGGATCTTGCGGATAGAACCCTGCAGGCGCTGGATCTTGGTCTCGGCGTACTGGAAGTTGGAGCCGGACTGCAATGGCTTCATGCTCTCAACGCTGTTGGCCACGATGATCTTGCGCGGCCCAACCTTGACGGTTCGCGGGTTCAACACGCCATCATCCTCGGCAATCCACATGCCAGCGATGGCCAGGTCACCGGCTGCCAGGTCCATCCGGCACAATTCGTTCAGGGTGCGCGAGTCGGGCAAGGCATCGAACACCGGGCCCACGGCGTACACGCTGTCAGGGATCATCATCCAGCGCGGCACAACGACAGGCATTTCGTGATAGCCCGACTCACTCACCAGGCGCTTGGCCTCGACTTCCACCTTGCACGATGCCACCGGCATGTTTTTGGCCAGCTTGGCGCCGACCATGTGCGTAGTGCGTGGGTAGATGGCGTGGACGAAGCTAACCATTTCCTGCGGCTTTTCCTTGGCCAGCTTGCGCGTGCCTTCGCTCAGGTTCTCTTCGCCGAACTCGTTGACAGCCTGTTCAGCCGTCAGCTTGTACTCGCGGTACACGGTGTCGATCTTGCCGCCTGCCTTGGACGCCGAGCAGTACACGCTCGCGATAGGCCACAGATCGAACGTGAAGCCGCCCTTCTCCATGTCCTGATCGATGTACAGGGCAAACCAGCCAGCACATACAACGTCGATCAGGCCCTCAAAGGCCGCCGCATCGAAGTTGGAGGCGTGGATGTTCTGCCACAGGATGTCGGCTGAGTCATCCAGCCAGCGGCGCTCGTCCTCGCTTTCCTGGCCCACGTCCATGCCGAACCACAGCGAGTTCGCCGGGGTCAGGCCGGACATGATCCCGGACGACAAGATCCGCGCCGCGTCCGTGGTGGTGCCATCGATCATCCTTGCCTTGCGCATCTGCGCCTCGATGGCGGAGATCTGCTCAGTGCAAAAGCCACTGCCCCGGATCGGGTAGCTGTGATCGAAGCAATCGCGCCAGACCGTCTCATGCGGTGAGCGGAGTGACTTCAAGGTGCTCAGCGTTTTGGCGATCTGGTCTGCGTTCATGCGCCGAGTGTCCTTTTGCCCTGATCAAGTACGGACCCAGCAGCGCCACCAGTGGAGAGCAGGCTGCTCTCGGCCTTGCGCTTCTTGCGGGTGGCGGTCTCTTCGTTGGCCTTCTGGGCTGCCAGGTCTGCGGCCTTCTGGGCTTCAACCTGCGGATCAGGTGCGGCAACGGTCTTTGGTGCCTTTGGCTTGCTGCCCATGATCGTTACTCCTTGACCGGTGGTTCAGGGCAGAGCCAGCCTTCGCTGGTCAGAACGGGCTGCTTGATCGTGGTAGGCGTGGCAGTCACAGCCTTGGGCTTTGGAGCGGCCTTTACCTCGGGCGGCGGCTCGGCAGGCTTGACGAACGGATCACCGCCGGCAATCAGGCGCTCAGCTTCTGCCTCGGCCTGTTCCTTTGCGCCTTCACCGGCAACAACGTAATCGCTGAACCAGTCGTCAGTAGCGGTCGACCAGATCTTCCAGCGCCCGCCACCGTTATGCTTGGCGACGTACAGTGCTGGAGGTGCTGGGGTTTCAGTGACTGGCGCAGTGTTGGCGGTGGTATCGCCCGGGGTCTGCGTGGTGAGTTCTGGTGCTGGCATTGGTCTGGCCTCAGTTGGTTGTTGATCAACGAGGGCCAGAATCAATGGGTTGGGCTGTCGGGTTCCCGACTATTTGCGAGGGAGGCAGCTGGCGTTGACGTAATCGATCAATCCATTCAAGGCGATGATTGCTTCGTCTCCGTCGTTGGCGATGCCGACAATTCGTTGACCAGCCGCTGGGTCAAGTTCGGCGCGCGCTTCTGCATCATCCACGCGGCCGGGGCCTGGGCTGGTTCGCACGACGGGGCACTTGGCTGGGACTGACAGCCGCTGAGCGCCAGTGCCAAGGCGAGCAAGCAGGGCTTTGTTCTGGGCTTGAGCATCGGTGAGTACCTTCGTGTTGTCGGTGTCGAGCTGGGTCAGCAGCTTCTGGGTGGCGCGGCGTGATGCGTTGGCGGTCTCCAGCTCGCTCACACGCTGCGTTGCGGCGGCAAGGCTGGTGCTGACATGATCGAGACGCCACAACGCCAGAACAAGCGCCATGGCAAGCCCTGCAACGAGATAGCGAGCCATGGCGCCCACGGTCAGGACTCGGCGTACAGTTGCTGTTTGAGCGCGTAGCCCATCAGCGGCCATACCTTCTGCTCGGCGTTCTGGCGGGCGATCTTGCGGCCTAACTCCGCGTCGAAGTTCTCAGGACTGGCGCATGCGCTCTCGCCGGTGACGGTGAAACCGTTGCGCAGCACCAGGACACAGAAGGTCAGCAGATCCAGCGACTTGTCGGTGTATTGCGCCATATGTGGATCACTGCCCTGCACACCATCTTGGGCGGTGAAGTAGACACACCCCTTGATATTGGCTTGCAGGTCCGCCGGAGTGACGCGCGGCGCGGTCAGGCCCTTGGCCTGGATTTCTTGCTCAATCGATTGATCGTTCACGGGTATTACCTCTGCGGTTGGGGATTACTGCACGCTCATGCACTTGGCATGGCGCTTCAACTGCCGAGCCCAGACTCCAGCACACCGCTTGTTACCCGGCGTGGAGCAGTCGAACCCAGCGGCGTACTTGTACTTGAGCAGGTCGTTGCAAGCCTGGGCGTAGTTCCCGGCCAGCAGGTCACGGCGCGGTGAGCCCTTGAGCCAGGTGCCAATGCCGTACTGGCCCACGAAGTCCATGTACACATCGAACTCAGTTTGATGCAGCGTGACACCCGGCAGTGACGCGGCGAACTGCTTCTCGGCTTGGCTGTTCAGGTTGCGGGCCAGGATCTCGGCGCGCTGGGGCGTGATGGTGTCGCCCATGCGGACTGGCGAGCCGTCTTCGTAACGGGTCGAGCCGTGGCCGATGGTGGGCACGTCGCCCTGTGTGGGGATTACTGCGGTGGTGGTCAAGCCTTCGTTGGCCTGCCAGGTAGCGAAGCCGGCGGCGCTGATGCTCAGCATTCCTACGGCGATGCGCTGACGCAGTTGGGGGCTCATGAACGTGCACGCTCTTTCAACGACTCAATGCGCGCGGCGCTTTCGATGGACTCGCGTCGATCCTTGCGCACCTGAAAGTACAGGTTTGTCAGCAGGCCCAGTACCGCGATCACAACGCCCGACACGCCTATCCAGTTCACTTGCGAGAAGAACCCAACCAACCCCACGGCGCCGCCCGTAAGCATCCCCTTGCTGGCGACTGACGCGCCAACGACCTCTACGATGCTTTCGGGTGCTGGGTTGGCCATGCTGCTACTCCTGTCTGGTGCCGTCATGGTTGGCCTCCAGAGTCAAAAAAAAGCCCAGCGCGAGGTGGCTGGGCTGCGATGACGCTAAGAGTCGTTCTTGTCAGGTGTCGGAATCCCGACTATTTGACTGGCGTTGCGCCATCAGTTGGCGGAGTCCACACCTTCTGCCCGCGAGCAGCAAGCCAGCAATCGAATAGTTCTTGGGTTTTCTCGCTTTCATAGCGTCGGTGCTCGCCATTTACGGTGCGGCCGGGCGGGAGCAACAGATCCATATTCAACCCGCGACGTTCGCCATAGGCCAGGAACGATTGGCCACTGCCTTGCAGCAACAAATTCTCAGCCTCGGCAGCCAGCTTGGCGGACAGGCCAAGCAAGCCATTGCTCATAGCCCGACCTGCAGCATCGGCCAGGTCAATTACGCGTTGTTCGTCTTCGTGTTTCATCGGTATTCCCTCATGCTTTCGAGTGATAAGCCCACCAGTCCCCTACCGCGACCATGGGCAATGATTTACGGTCCCGGCCCGTAGCCTGGACCCAGAACGACACAAGGCGCTCACCCTCCGTATACCGAGGCTCTGCACCCTGCTTCCATCCGATCAACGTTGAACGCGGAA
>ERZ1032267.2-NODE-2-length-35725-cov-26.290076_pt1 | contig 35725 bp, 26 predicted proteins | sample MGYA00517112_ERZ1032267 | MGnify/ENA primary metagenome ERZ1032267 (study PRJEB33718, sample SAMN03160165) | human skin metagenome | collected 2014-02-25 | study: EMG produced TPA metagenomics assembly of the PRJNA266117 data set (Human skin bacterial metagenome and... | reverse complement strand
CATCGTGCCCAGTCCGTAGACCATCAGGCCGGCCCGATCGCCGCTGTACACCGGCGCAAAGGCGACACGGATGGCATCGACGCCGCGCTGGGGCACCTGCCCGCCCGGCCAGGCGCCGCCGCTGCGGATGGCGAACATGACGGCTTCGCGCGCGGCATCCCGGCTGGCCAGGCCCGAGGCACGCCACATGGCTGGATTGCGCTGGTAGAGCTTGTCGAGCAGCACCTCCAGGCTGTCGAGGTTGTCGCGCATGGTGAGGTTGGCAAACCGGTTCATGCCGCTTTGGAGGGCCTGCGATTCGTTGAAAGGGTCGCCCCTGACGTTGCGTTGCGGCGAGACACTGCCTGCGCAGCCTGTCAACAGGACACAGGCGGCGAGGCCGGCCGCGAGGCCCGAGAGGACACGGGCCCGGGGCATGCACGGGCGGGGCAGGGCCGGCGGCGAGGGGACTTGGAGCGGGGCGGCGAGCATGCGCCATCATGCCAAATCGCGGCAGGCGATCCGTGGAGCCGGCGACGGCGGTCCGGCCGGGCGGTTCGAAGAGGTGTGCCGGCGGCGTGCATGGCGTGAACGGCGGTTACTTTGTTTGCGCATAAAAAACCGCAGATTTATTCGTGGCCGCAAGGCCGGCACTGTCCGACAGTCGGAGTCCGATCTCTGCCGAGAAAGACCGTTGCCGTGCCATCCCGTTCCTCGTCGCCTGCCCACGAAACGCCAGACGTGCCCGAACCGCCCGAGCTTTACGCGCCCGAGCCGGGTGACGTCCATGCCCGGCGTGCGGCCGCTCTGCGTGAAGTGCTGCATGCCGATGCCGTCGCGCGCGACGAAGCCGGCGGCCAGCCGGTCGATGCCGTGCGGGCCCTGAAGGCCAGCGGGCTCAACGCGGCGTGGATCGGGCGCGCCTACGGCGGCGAGGGGGCCTCGTGGACCAGCATCCTGCGGGTCGTGCGCGAGTTCGCGCGCACCGACGGTTCGATCGCCCACCTGTACGGCTATCAGCATCTGCCGCTGCACATCACCGCAGCCCGTGCGACGCCGGCCCAGCTGGCGAACTGGTTTCCCGCTTCGGTGCGCGAGAACTGGCTGTGGAGCAACTCCGGCAATGTGATGTCCAGGACCTCGACCGCACGGCGCGTGGGCACCCATTGGGTGCTCGATGGCCATCGGCCGTTTTCTTCCGGCACGCATGTGGCCGATGTGATCCAGGTCTCGTGGGACGGCGACGGCGGACGCTACACCGCCGTGATTCCGGCCGACCGCGACGGCGTGGGCATCGCCCATGACTGGGACGGCATCGGCCAGCGCCAGACCGGCAGCGGCACGGTCCTTTTCCAGGGCGTCCGGATCGCCGACGAAGAGCTGCTGGGCCGTCCGGGCGACGAGGTCACGCCCTTCGTGTCGCTGAACTCGCTGCTGCAGCAACTGGTCCTGGCCCAGGTGTTCATCGGCAGTGCGCAGGGCGCGCTGGCAGAAGGGCGCGACTACACCGTGCGCGAATCGCGGCCCTGGATCCATTCGGGCGTGGAGCGGCACACCGACGATCCCTGGGTGCAACGCCGCTATGGCAGCCTGCACATCCGGGTGCAGGCTGCGCAGGCGCTGGCCGAGCAGGCCGCTGCACAGCTCGACGAGCTCTACCCCCAAGGCCATGGCTTGACGGCTCATGCACGCGGCTCGCTGGCCATCAGCGCCGCGGCGGCCAATGTGGTGGCGGGCGAAGTGGGCCTTGCCGTGGCGGAGGAGGTGTTCGAGGTCATGGGTGCACGCTCGGCCACGCGGGCGCGGGGCTACGACCGTTTCTGGCGCAATGTGCGCACCCACACCCTGCACAACCCGGCCGAATACAAAAAACGCACGCTGGGGCAATGGCTGCTCGACGGCAGCCATCCCCAGCCTGCACCTTATCGCTGAGCGGGCCGTCCGGCACCGCCTTTCAATCAACCGACAGGACCACCATTCATGAGCAAGGACACCTTACTGCTGCTCGAGCCCGGTTTCACCGATCCCGCCTATCCCGGCGAACGTTTCATCTGCCCCGATTGCAATCCCATCGAAGGGCTGCTGGCGGCCGACCCGTCCCGGGCCGAACGGCTGGAGATCAAGCGGCTGCCTTTCCCGCGGCCACGGCAGGCGGTCATCGATGCACTCGACGACCAGCATCAGGGCCTGCCCGTGCTGATCTTCGGCGACGAACAGGCCGTGCCGGAAGATGCGCAGACCACCTCGGGTCGCCACTTCGTGAGCGACAGCCGCCGGATCCTGGAGCTGCTGGCCCAACGCCACGGCTTTCCGCGCCTGCATTGAACGATCCCGTCACCGTCCTCCGGAGGCCTCGCGCATGAGCAGCCATCTTCTGATCGACCCGCCGAGCCTGGCGGTCACGCCGTCCGCGATCCCGGTCCCGGCGCCCGCGTCCCGCGAGCCGGCGAGCGGGAAACCGCAGGCGGACTCGCTCGACGAGCGTTTTGCCATCGACACCGGTACATCCCACGGCGCCCGTGCCGCGGCACTGCGCGAAAGGCTGGCCGTCGATGCGGTGGCCCGCGACCAGGCCGGCGGGCGGCCGAGCCAGCAGATCCAGTGGCTCAAGGACAGCGGCCTGCTGGCCTTGCTCATTCCCACGGCACTGGGCGGGGAAGGGCAGCCGTGGTCGAGCGCCTTGCGGGTGGTGCGTGCGTTTGCACAGGTCGACGGCTCGCTCGCGCACATCTATGGCTACCACTGCGCCACGCTGCTGGGCCTGCGTTTTCGGGACGAGGCCGTCAAGACCGACGAACTCTGGCGCCAAACCGCCGACAAACGATGGTTCTGGGGCAATACCGGCAACAGCTTCTCGAAAAGCCTGTTCGGACGGCGTGAAGGCGAGTACTTCGTGCTCGACGGATTCCGGCCCTTCACCTCGGGGTCACACGTCGCCGACATGCTGTCGGTGGCCTGGGAAGACGAAGAAGGTCTGGAAAGGCGGTTTGCAGCGATTCCAGCCGATCGGTCAGGAATCGTCATCGAGGACGACTGGGATGGAATAGGACAGCGCCAGACCGGCAGCGGCCGTGTTTCCTACCACCGGGTCAGGGTGCACGAGAGCGAGGTTCTGGGTGCGGCCGCGCGTTTCGATCCCACCGCCGCGGCCCCGGTGCCGTCGCGGTCTCTGACGGCCTTGCAACAGCAGAGCGTGCTGCTCAACGTGTTCATCGGCAGCGCCCAGGGCGCCTTGCTGGCTGCGCGCGACTACACGCTCGAGCAGTCGCGACCCTGGCTGTATTCGGGCGTCGACCGGCATCAGGACGATCCATGGATCCGGCGCCAGTACGGCGATCTGCTGGCCCGGACGCTGGCGGCCACGGCCCTGGCCGACCGGGCGCTCGAGGCCCTGGACGATGCCTGGGCGCAGGGCGAGGCGCTCGGTGCCGGACAGCGTGGCGAGGCCGCGCTGGCCATCGCCTCGGCCAATGTGCTGGCCGGCGAGACCGCCTTGCGCGTGACCCGCGAGATCTTCGAAGTCATGGGGGCCCGCTCCGCGACGCGGGCCTACGGCTTCGATCGTTTCTGGCGCAACGTGCGCATCCACACCTTGCACAACCCGGCCGAGTACAAGGCACGCAACGTCGGCCGCTGGGTACTGGGCGACGGCTATCCCGTGCCGGGGACTTTCCAATGACCGCTGTCCTGACCGGCGCCGCGCCCGCGCGGCAACTGCACCTCAACATCAACATCCTGCATTCGGGTTTTGTGCCCTCGGCCTGGCGCCTGCCCGAGGCCGATCCCTATGCCTTTGCCGACGTTCGCCACTATGTGCGTGTGGCCCGGATCGCCGAGGCCGCCAAGCTCGATGCGGTGTTCCTGGCCGACAACGCCTCGATTGCCGACCAGATCGATTTCCGGCCCATCACGGCACTGGAGCCGACCGTGCTGCTGGCCAGCATCGCGGCGGCCACCACACACATCGGAGTGATCGGCACGGCGTCGACCAGCTACAACGAGCCCTACAACATCGCGCGCCGTTTTGCCACGCTCGACCACGTCAGTGCAGGCCGTGCCGGCTGGAACATCGTGACCACGGCCGATGCTGGCTCGGCCCAGAACTTCGGCCTCGACGCGGTGCCCGACCATGGCCGGCGCTATGCCCGCGCCAGCGAGTTCGCCGATGTCGTGAAAGCGCTGTGGGACAGCTGGGCCGACGATGCGTTTGTGGGCGACAAGGCGAGCGGCGTGTTTGCCGATGTCTCGCGGATCCAGCCCATTGCGCATCGCGGCGAGTTCTTCCAGGTCCAGGGGCCCCTGAATCTGCCGCGCACGCCGCAGGGGCGGCCGGTGCTGATCCAGGCCGGCGCTTCGGCCGATGGCCGCGAGCTGGCGGCACGCCATGCGGAAGCGGTCTTCTCGGCGTCGCAGAGCTTCGAGGAGTCGCTGGCCTACGGGCGCGAGCTCAAGAGCCGTGCAGCGGCGCTGGGGCGCGGGCCCGACGCGGTCAAGGTCCTGGCAGGACTGACCACGGTGATTGCAGGCACCGAAGCCGAGGCGCTGCGCCGGCGAGACGAACTGGTGGCGCTGATTCCCTGGCGCTACAGCCTCAAGCGCCTGGCGGGCACGCTGGGCATCTCGGCCGACCGGCTGCAGCTCGATCGGCGGCTGCCCGACGATCTGCCGTTGCCGGCGCAAGGCCAAGGCAACCACACCTTTTTCCTGGCGACGCTGGCGCATGCCCGCCGGCATGGCTCGACGGTGCGGCAGCTGATCCACGAACTCGCCGGAGGCGGTGGCCATCGCGTGATCGTGGGCACGCCCGAACAGGTCGCCGACGATATCGAGCGCTGGTTTCGCGGCGGCGCCGCCGATGGCTTCAACCTGATGCCGGATGCGTTGCCGGACGGCCTGGAAGCCTTCACCGAAGGTGTGGTGCCGATTCTCCAGCGGCGAGGCCTGTTTCGCACCGAGTACCAGGGCACGACCCTGCGCGACCACCTGGGGCTGGCCCGGCCGGCGGCGGCCGCGGGGCTGAAAGCGGCCTGAACCGGGCGGCTTCGCGGACTTCCCGGCAACGTCCCGATGCCCTCGACAGGCCGTCATCCGCCATGGAATCGAAGGCAGAACCCCGTCTGATCAGACGCTCAACCTTGAACACGGAAACAAGACGATGGCCAGAAGAAAAGGACAGCTCAAGCTGGGTGCTTTTTTATACCCGACGGGCCACCACGTGGCGGCCTGGCGGCATCCCGAGGCACAGGCCGATGCAGGGGCCAATTTCAGCCATTACGTGCAACTGGCGCAGGCGGCCGAGGCGGCCAAGTTCGACCTGATCTTCATGGCCGACGGCGTGGGAACACGCAGCGACAACCATCGCTACCTGAGCCGGACGGCACACAGCTATGTGGCGCAGTTCGAACCGATCACACTGCTGTCGGCCCTGGCGGCGGTGACGCAGCGCATCGGTTTCGTGGCGACGGCCTCGACCAGTTTCAACGAGCCTTTTCACATCGCGCGCAAGTTTGCCTCGCTCGACAACATCAGCGGTGGACGGGCAGGATGGAATCTGGTGACGTCGTCGAGCGAGCACGAAGCGCTCAACTTCAACCGCGAGCGGCACTTCGATCACGCCGAGCGCTACCAGCGGGCCGCCGAGTTCGCGCAGGTGGTGACCGGCCTGTGGGACAGCTGGGAGGATGGCGCGCTGCAGCGCGACAAGGCCAGCGGGCTGTACTTCGATCCGGCCCGGCGCCATGTGCTCAACCACAAGGGGCGTTTTTTTCAGGTCAAGGGCCCGCTCAATGTGCCGCGTTCGCCGCAAGGCCATCCGGTGATCGTGCAGGCCGGTTCGTCTCCGGCCGGCAAGGCGCTGGCAGCCGAGACTGCCGAAGTCATCTTCACGGCCCAGCAGACGCTCGACGATGCCGTGGCGTTCTACGCCGACGTGAAAGGCCGGCTCGCACAGCATGGACGGCAGCCGGATGATCTCAAGATCATGCCCGGAGTGTTTCCGGTGGTGGGGCGTAGCGAAAGCGAAGCGCAGGAGAAGTTCGAACAGCTGCAGTCGCTGATCCATCCGGAGGTGGGCCTGGCGCTGATCTCCGGGTTGACGGGCGGGGTGGATCTGTCGGCCTATCCGCTCGACGGTCCGATCCCCGAATTGCCCGAGACCAACGCCAGCAAGAGCCGTCAGCAACTGACGCTGGAGCTGGCGCGCCGTGAAAAGCTCAGCCTACGCGAGCTCTACCTGCGCGTGGCCGGCGCCCGCGGTCACTGGCAACTGGTCGGCACGGCCAGCCAGATTGCCGACCAGCTCGAAGAGCGCTTCGTGAACCATGGGGCCGACGGTTACAACATCATGCCGCCGGTGCTGCCCACGGGTCTGACGGATTTCATCGAGTTGGTGTTGCCGGAACTGCGCCGCCGGGGCCTGTTCCGCACCGAGTACGAAGGCCGCACGCTGCGCGAGAACCTGGGGCTGCACCGCCCGCGCAACCGGTATCAGTCGCCCGAGACGGCGGCACTGGCCACGCTGGCCGCCTGATCGGGGGCGTCAGGGGGGTCAGGGGCGGCGGAGGCCGAGCTGCAGGGCGATGCGATAGCCGACGCCGTAGTTGGCACGTTGCACGCCACGGACCACGGCGCTGACCGTGTCGTAGGCATAGCCGTTGCTGGCGGCCCACTGCTTGAGGGTGAGGCCGCGCTGGCGCAGCAGGGCCTTGGCCTCGCTGCCGCTGAGGGGCCGCGAAGCCGCCTGCAGCCAGAGGCCGGCGCCCAGGCCGGGGGACGACGGTTCAGCCTGCTGCTTCGTCCTTTGCGTGGAGTCGATGGGGGGCGGGTTTTGGTGCATGGCGTCTTTCTCTCGAAGCAGTTTCGGGCGAATCACCGCATCATTTGCCCATGCGCCCCGTCGATGGCGCGCGCCGGTAAACTCGCTGTCAATGGTTCACACTTATGACGACGTGAACGACCGGGCCGGCAGCGACTGCACGGAGGTGTTCAGCACGCTCCGCCGCTTCGTGTGGCAGGCCCCATGCCTGCGTGAAACATGAAAACATTCCCTCGCCTTTTTGTCTTTGCCGATCGTTCCGGCGGGCCGCGCCGCTGCTTCGAGGCCTGTGCGCAGAGGCCGCCGTGTGACTTTCGCTGCGGGATTGCGGCATGACCCGGCTGGCGGTCGTCAGCGCCATGCATCAGGAACTGTCGGCCGTGCTCGAGACGGTCGATGCCGGTTGGCGTCCGGTCGAGCGGGCGGGCCGCACGTTCTGGCTGGGCCTCTATCAGGGGCACGAGGTGGTGGCGGTGCTCTCGCGCATCGGCAAGGTGGCGGCTGCCGCCACGGCCGTCACGCTGATCGAGCATTTCCAGGCCGGGCGCATCGTCTTCACCGGTGTGGCGGGCGGTCTGGGCGATGGCGTGCAGGTCGGCGACATGGTGGTGGCCGATGCCTTTGTGCAGCACGACATGGATGCCTCGCCGCTGTTCCCGCGCCATGAGGTGCCGCTGTATGGCCGCAGCCGGTTCGAGACCGACGAGGCATTGCGGGCCGAGGTGCTGGCTGCGGCCGTGGCGATCGCCGACAGGCCGCAGGCGGCGATCGATGTCGGCGCCCTGTCCGCGCTGGGGGTGCATGCGCCGCGCGTGCACAGCGGTCTGGTCGCCAGCGGGGACCGGTTCGTCAGCACCGCAGCCGAAAGCGGGTTGCTGCGGCAGACCCTGCCGGCGGCCCTGGCCGTCGAGATGGAGGGGGCGGCTTTTGCGCAGGTCTGCAGCGATTACGGTGTGCCGTTTGCCGCCATGCGCACGATTTCCGACCGTGCCGACGATTCGGCGCATGTCGATTTCATGCGTTTCATCGAGTCGGTGGCCAGCCACTACTCGGCGGCGCTGGTCGTTCACCTGCTGCGGGCCTTGCCGCCCACCTGACCGGGCGGCGGTCCGCGCAGGCCGCCGGGCTCGGGGCCTGCGCGCCGCGTGTCAGCCGAAGACGCAGCGCCACAGCGCCAGGATGGCATCGCGCTCGTGCGCGACCAGCGCGGGGTCGAGCTGGGTCGGCGCTTCGTCGAGCCGGGCCTTGTGCTGCAGGCGGCGCAGGGTGCGGTAGGCCGAGGCGGCGTGGTGACCCACGCCTTCGGGCAGCAGGCCGGCCGCTTCGGCGCGCTGGAGCAGGGCGATGTTGCCGAGGTTGGGCACCAGGCCGGGATGCTCGGCGGCGTCGGCCAGCACCAGGAACTGCACCACGAACTCGGCGTCGATCATGCCGCCGGGGCTGTGCTTGAGGTCGAACTTGCCGCCGCGCACGGGGATCGCCGCACGCATCTTCTCGCGCATGGCCAGGATCTCGCCGCGCAGCGATTCGCGGTCGCGCGCGGCGGTGATCACGGCTTCGCGCACGGCATCGAAGCGCGGCCGCAGCGTGGTGTGGTCGTCGAGGATCATGCGCGCACGGGTGATGGCCTGGTGTTCCCAGGTCCAGGCGGTGTTGCTGCCGCGGCGCTGCTGGTAGTTGGCATAGGCCTCGAAGCTGGTCGCCAGCAGGCCCGAGTTGCCGTTGGGGCGCAGGGCCGTGTCGATCTCGAAGAGGTCGCCTTCGGCGGTCTTGACGGTGAGCCAGTTGATGAGCTTGCGCACGAAGTTGGCGTAGACCTCGGGTGCGTCCTCGTGGTCGTCCTCGTAGACAAAAACGATGTCGAGGTCGCTGCCGTAGCCCAGTTCCTTGCCGCCGAGCTTGCCGTAGGCGATGACGGCGAAGTGCGGTTCCTCGCGGTGGCGCCGGCGCAGGAAGGTCCAGGACCAGCGCAGCGTGACGTCGAGTACGGTCTCCGCCAGTGCGCTGAGGTCGTCCGAGACCTGTTCGGTGGTCAGGCGGCCCTCGACGTCGCGGGCCAGCGTGCGGAAGGTCTCGGCATGGTGGGCGCGGCGCAGCAGGTTGAGCAGGGTTTCCTCGTCGTCCTCGCCGGTGGAGCGCAGCGCGGCGCGGCGGGTCTCGAGCTCGCGGTCGAAGGCGGCGCGGTCGAAACGTTCGTCGAGCACCGATTCGCTGGCCAGTTCGTCGATCACGCCGGGATGCTGCATGAGGTAGCGCGCCGGCCACTTGGCTGCGCCCAGGATGCGCAGCAATCGTTCGTGCACGGTGGGGCGTTCGAGCAGCAGGGCCAGGTAGCTGTCGCGCCGCAGCAGGGTCTCGAGCCAGTTGCCGAAGCGCAGGGCCGCGTCCTCGGTGACATCGCCCTGCTTGAGCCACAGCGCCGTGCGCTGGATCAGACGGCGCAGCCGCAGGCGGACCTCGTCGCGCAGCGACTGGATGCGGGGATCGGCACGCCAGGCCTCGAGCTGGGTGCGGAAGCGCTCGGGCAATTGGGGCAGCAGGTCGTCGAGCTCGGGGCCTTCGGGCTTGCCCTTCTTGCAGGCGCCGCCTTTGCACAGCCCGTTGGCCTTGGGGCCGCCGAGCAGCTTGTCGAATTCCTCGGCCACCTGTTCGCGGTAGGCGAAGAACTGGTCCAGCATCTCGCTGGTGCTGGCGTGGCCGAGCGTGCGCGCGATCCAGGCCAGGTCGTCGTCGCTGGTGGGCAGGGTGTGGGTCTGCTGGTCGTCGAGGTACTGGATGCGGTGTTCGAGCTGGCGCAGGAAGACATAGGCCTGCGCCAGGGTCTGGGCGCTCTCGAGCGGCATGAGGCCGGCCTGCGCCAGCCGGGGCAGGGCGTCGAGGGTGGAGCGGGTCCGCAGTTCGGGGAACTGGCCGCCGCGCACCACCTGCAGCAGTTGCACGGTGAATTCGATCTCGCGGATGCCGCCGCGCGAGAGCTTGACGTCGTTGGCGCGTTCGGGGTGGCCGGCGCAGCGGCGCAGGGCCTGCTCGCGGATCTGGCGGTGCAGGTCGCGCAGCGCGTCGAAGACACGGTAGTCGAGGTAGCGCCGGAAGACGAAAGGCAGCACCACGCCGCGCAGCGCCAGAACCGAGCCGTCGGCCTTGTTGCATTGCGGGGCAACGACGCGGCTCTTGAGCCAGGCGAAACGCTCCCACTCGCGTCCCTGCACGAGGAAGTACTCCTCGAGTGCATCGAGCGACACGGCGGGCGGGCCCGAATTGCCGTTGGGGCGCAGCGCCAGATCGACGCGGAAGACAAAACCGTGTTCGGTGACGTCGCCGATGAGGCTGTAGATGGCCTTGACGGCCTTGCCGAACAGTTCGTGGTTGCTGATGCGCTGGGCGCCGCGTGCGTCGCCGCGGGTCTCGCCGTCCTGGTCGTAGATGTAGATCAGGTCGATGTCGCTGGAGACGTTGAGCTCGCGTGCGCCGAGCTTGCCCATGCCGACGATCCACAGGCGGGCGGCCTGGCCGTCGGCGCCCAGGGGCTCGCCGTGGCGGGCCGACAGTTCCTGCATGACATGGTCGTGGGCGATGTCGAGCGCGACTTCGGCCAGCTCGGTCATGGCGTCGGTGACGGTCTCGAGCGGGGCCTGGCGTTCGCAGTCGAGCACGACCAGCCGTTCGATGACGAGCTGGCGCACGATGCGCAAGGCACTGCCGCAGTCGTGTCCCGCCTCGCGCAGCGCCGCATAGGTCTGGCGCATGGCGGTCCGGGACGGAGCCCCTGGCGGCAGCAGGGGCAACTCGGCGGCATAGCGGCGGCGCAGGCGCTGCACGAGGCGCGAATGGGCCGCCTCCTGGGCGCCCGGCGGGCCCGAAGCGAGGCTTTCATCGCCCGCAGCCTGCGGAGCGACGGCCTGCTGTCGGTCAACAAAATCGTCTCTGGTCATGTTCTGATGGTGTCGATGGCATCGGTAGCCGACTCTGGGCCGCCTGCCGATGTCCGCCCGGCGCCTGTCGATCTGTTCCGAATCGGGGAGATCAGGGCGATGGCGCCGTTGCGATGTTTTACATTAACTCACGCTTGTGGACTGCTTCATGCCTGTACGGTTCGCTCTTGTACGCTATGTTTTTGGGAATTTCTGGTGTTGGCACTTTTGAGGTGCACGCCAGTCATAATCCCTCTGAACGTTCATGTCCGTCAGTCCTTCCCAGCCCACCAGGCGCCTGCGCGGCGCCTCTTTTCTGGCCAGCACCGCCTGGTGGCTGGCCGTGGCGGCATGGCTGTTCCTGGTCGTGACCTGGGTGGCTTTGCATGGGGTGATTGTGCCCCGTATCGAAAAACTGCGCCCGTGGGTGGAAGAGCAGGCCAGCGAGCGGTTGGGACTGCCGGTGCGCATCGGCCAACTGTCAGCCCGCGCCGACAGCTGGCGTCACCTGCCGACCATCGAGATGGGCGACATCCGCATCCGCGATGCCGAGGGCCGAGAGACCCTGAGCGTGTCGCGGGTGCAGGCGACGCTGTCGCCGCGTTCCTTGTGGCGGCTGGGCTTCGAGCAACTCGTCGTCGACCGGCCCCGGCTCGACGCGGTGCGGCGTGCAGACGGGCGCTTCGAGATCGCGGGCGTCGTGCTCGACCGCTCGGACGATGGCGGCAGCTTGGGCCGCGACTGGTTTTTCTCGCAGCGCGACGTGATCGTGCGCGACGGCGCCGTGAACTGGCGCGACGAGCGGCCGCCGGCCACCGGCGGGCAGCCGCGCGCGCCGGCCACCGTCGAGGGGATCGCGCTGGTGGTGCGCAACCATGGCTTGCGGCACGACGTCCGGCTCGATGCGCGCCTGCCCGAAGGCTGGGGCGGCCGGCTGCATGCCGCCGCACAGATGCGCCAGCCGCTGCTGAGCCTGCATCGCGGACGCTGGGAGGACTGGCAGGGCGAGCTGTTTGCGGAGATCGACCGGGTCGACTTCGGCCAGTTGGCGCCTTATCTGGCCGATTGGCCGGGTCCGATGCGGCTCGACGCCGGCACGGGACGCGTGCGGATGTGGTCCCGGCTGGACCATGCGGCGCTCGACAACGCCACGCTGGATGTGGATTTGCGCGATGTGGTGGCGCGGCGAGTGCCGGGCGGCGCGGTTGTCGCTTCCGCGCCCGAGGCGGCCGCGCTGCCGCTGGCACTGGCCGAACTGAGCGGACGGCTGTCGTGGCGTGACCTGCCGCGCGGTTTTGCCGTGGAAACGCAGGATCTGGCTTTCCGTCTGGCCGACGGCCCGCGCTGGCCGGGTGGCAATGCCAGCGTGCGCTACCAGGCGGCCGGAAGCCTGGCACCCGAACAAGGCCGTGTCACGGGCCGGCAACTGGATCTGGCTGCGCTGGCACAGGTGGCCGAGCGCCTGCCGCTGGACGAGGCCGTGCGCCAGCGCATCGCCGCGCTGGCGCCGCAAGGGCTGGTGCGGGAACTCGAGGCGCAATGGAGCGGCAGGCTGGGGCCGTCTTCGCGGGATGGGTCGCAGGAGCAGGTTCTTCGGCGCAACGCTGCGCCCGCGGCGACCGGCGAATCCCCATGGGAGCAGATGAATTGGCAACTGCATGCGGCGGTCGAGGGTCTGGCCCTGGCTCCCGGGCAACCGCGGCCGCGCAGCCAGGCCCCGGTGCGGACCGGAGGGACCGGCGCCGGTTCGGTCGATTCGTCGGGCAAGCGGGCGATCGAGCGGCCCCTGCCGGGCCGTCCCGGGATCCGGGGCGCGGATGCGGTGCTGGATCTGAACCAGGACGGCGGCACGGCCCGTGTGGCCGTGCGCCAGGGGGAACTGGTGTTCCCCGGGGTCTTCGAGCAGCCGGCGATGCCGATGGACACATTGGACGCACAGGTGCGTTGGCGGCGGGTCGGTGCGGAGCACAGCGTGGAGGTGTCGGACCTGCAGTTTGCGAATGCCGACGCAGCGGGTTTTGCCACGGGAACCTGGCGAACCGGAGGGACGGCCGAAGACAGGCTGCCCGGCCACCTGACGCTCCAGGGTGAACTGACGCGGGCCAACGGCACGCGGGTGCACCGCTATCTGCCGGTGGCCATCCCCGAGCTGACGCGGCACTATGTGCGGGATGCCGTGCGGGGCGGCCGTGCGACCCGGACCACGTTTGCCGTGGACAGCGGGCTGGATCATTTCCCGCCGCGCAATGCGCAGGAGGGGGTGTTTCGCATCGTGGCCGATCTGGACGACGTCGATTTCGACTATGTCCCCGAGTCGGTGGCCGAGCGGACCCACCAGCCGGTGCGCTGGCCGGCGTTGGCCGGTCTCGATGCCCAGCTCGTCTTCGACCGCATCGACATGGACGTGCGCGGCGCCCGCGGCCGCTTTGCCGACTTCCCGCAACTGAAGGTCGCCGAGACCTCGGCCCGCATCGCCGGCCTGGGGCAGGCCGAGCCGGTGCTCGAGATCAACGGACGGGTCGGCGGACCGATGGCCCAGGCGCTGGGCTATGTGCAGCATTCCCCGCTGGATGCGCTGGCGGGCGGTGCCTTTGCCCGCAGCCAGGCCACCGGCGATGCAGCGATCCAGCTGGCGCTGCGCATTCCGCTGCACGACGCGAGCGCGACCACGGTGGTGGGCACGACACAGATACAGCAGGCCGATCTGCGGCTGACGCCGGAAGCCCCGGTGCTGGCTCAGACACAGGCCCGCGTGGACTTCACCGAGCATGGATTCAAGGTCAGCAATGCCCGTACACGCCTGCTGGGCGGCGAACTGCAGTTCAGTGGACAGGGCGAGCAGGAGGGGCGGCCCGAGGCCGGTGCGGGTGCCGGTGACATCGCCGCCGGGCGTGCGCCGGGGCAGGCGGCCGATCCCGCGCCGTCGGCACCGCGCCGGCGTCTGGCCGTGCAGTTCGAAGGCCAGGGCACGGTGACCGCCGACGGCCTGGTGCATGCACACGAGCTGCCCTTGCTGGCCCAGATCGGCAGCCAGCTCGAAGGCCAGACGCGCTACAGCGCACGGTTGACTTCTGCAGGCGGGCAGTTGCAGGCACGGTTCGATTCGGACCTGCAGGGCCTGGCGTCGAGCTTGCCGGCGCCGTTTGCCAAGACGGCCGAAACGGCCCTGCCGGTGCGTTTCGAAGCGAGCCCGACCGGGACGCAGCAAGATCGCGTGGCGTTCCAGCTCGGCGAGCGGATCAAGGCCGTTTTCGAACGGGATCTGTCGGCCAGCTATCCGAGGGTGCGGCGGGGCGCGATCCAGATCGACGAGCATCAGGCCCCCGAGGCCGCGCTGCCGGCCTCGGGCGTCGATCTGGGGCTCAAGCTCGACACGGTGGATGTCAGCGCCTGGCAGGCCCTGCTGACGGCGCCCGGAGCGGACGACGATGCGTCGCCCGGCGCCTTGCCCAGCACGGCGGCCGGCATGGCGAGTGCCGCTCTGCGTGCCCATGCGGTGGCCGGGCCTGCCGACGGTGAGGGTCGTGGGCGGTCCGAGGCTCAGGACGGCAACCCGCAGTCTGCCCATGCCGCGGCGCTGGCCAGTTTCCTGCCGACGCGGATCGACGTGCAGGCACGCGAACTGCGATTTGCGAACCGCTCGATTCACAACCTGCGTGCGAGCGGCACGCACCGGCAGGGCACGTGGTCGGCGGATGTGTCGGCCGACGAGGTCCAAGGACAGTTGCGCTACAGCCAGGGTGCCGGCGACCAGCCGGGCCAGTTGTTCGCTCGGCTGGACCGGCTGGTGCTCGACCGTGCGGCCCGTCCGCCGGCGCGGGGGACGGGCCGTTCGGCCGATGCGCTCGACGAGCTGCTGGACCGCGAGACCCGCGTGTTGCCCGGACTCGACATCGAGGTGGGTGCGCTGCGCCTGTCCGGCCTGGATCTGGGCCGTCTGCGGGTGCGGGCGAGCAACCTCGACCCCGGCGAGGCCGCCGGCACCGGCAGCCGGACGCGGGTCTGGCGGCTCGATACGCTGACGCTGTCGGTGCCCGAGGCCACGCTCAGTGCCACCGGCCAGTGGCGATTGACGGATGGTCGCGAGGCCGCCGGCGACGCTGCGGGCGAGGACGCGGTGCGGCAGACACGCCTCGATTTCCACCTCGAAACGCACGATGCCGGCCAGCTGCTGGGCCGCTTCGGTTATGCCGACCTGTTCCGGCATGGCGAAGGCAGCCTCAGGGGACATGTCGACTGGAAGGGGTCGCCGCTGGCGCTCGACCTGGCCAGCCTCGATGGCGCACTGGCGCTGGACATGCGCCGCGGCCAGTTTCTCAAGGCCGATCCGGGGCCCGCCCGCCTGCTGGGCGTGCTGAGCCTGCAGGCGCTGCCGCGGCGGCTGGTGCTGGATTTCCGGGATGCGTTCTCGGAGGGTTTTGCATTCGATTTTCTGCGGGGCGACGTGCGCATCGACCAGGGCAAGGCCGTGACCAACAACCTGCAGATGAAGGGGGTCAGCGCCGCCGTGCTGATGGAGGGACAGGCCGACCTGGTGCGTGAGACTCAGGATCTGAGGGTGGTGGTGGTGCCGGAGCTCAATACGACCTCGATGGCATTGATCGCCACGGCCATCAATCCGGTCGTCGGGCTGGGCACCTTCATTGCGCAACTGGTGCTCAGGCGTCCGCTGCTGCAGTCGGTGACGCGCACCTTCCACATCCATGGCAGCTGGACCGATCCGCAGATCGAGGCGGTGCAAAATGCACCCGGTACGCCTTCTGCCGAACCGCGTTCCCAGCCGGCCCCGCCGGCGGACGATGCGACCCGGTTTCCCGAACCCGAGATTCAACGATGAAATGCGCAGCCATCCAGATGGTGAGCAGCCCGGATGTGGCTGAGAACGTGCAGACTGCGGCCCGGCTGGTGCGGGACGCCGCCGCCCAGGGCGTGGAGCTGGCGGTGCTGCCCGAGTACTTCTGCCTGCTGGGGCGCAAGGACACCGACAAGCTGGACATCCAGGAAAACCCGGGCCATGGGCCGATCCAGGAGGCGCTGGCCGCCATGGCCCGCGACAACGGCGTGTGGCTGGTCGGCGGCACGCTGCCCTTGTCCACGGGCGTGGATGGCCGGGTCTACAACAGCACGCTGGTGTTCGATCCCCAGGGCCGCTGCACGGCCCGCTACGACAAGATGCATCTGTTCCGTTTTGCTCGCGGCGACGAGAGCTACGACGAGAGCCGGGTCCTGCGGCGTGGCGAGCAGCCGGTGGTGACCCCGGTCACCGACCGGTCGGGCCGTGTGTGGCGGCTGGGGCTGAGCATCTGTTACGACGTTCGTTTCCCCGAGCTGTACCGCTCGGCCGAGGCCGACATCTGGGTGGTGCCCAGCGCCTTCACGGTCACCACCGGCCAGGCGCATTGGGCGTTGCTGCTGCGTGCGCGCGCGGTCGAGAACCTGGCCTGGGTGATTGCAGCCGCGCAAGGCGGCCTGCATGGCAATGGCCGCCAGACCTGGGGCCACAGCATGGTGGTCGATCCGTGGGGTGCCATCGTGGCCGAACGGGACAGCGGCGAGGCCGTGGTGGCGGCCGAGCTGGATGCCGAGCGGCAGGCGCAACTGCGGCTGCAGCTGCCGGCGCTGACCCACCGGGTGCTGCGGCCGTGAAACCGGATGCGGTGGCCGCGGTGGCGCGCGGGGCAGCGGGTTTCCTGACCACCGATGTGCGCAAGTGGCTGTGGCCCATCCTGCTGTGTCTGGTGGGCGCGGTGCTGGGCACGCTGATCTGGCTGGCCAGCATCTACGAGACCTCGCAGGTGCAGGACCAGGTCGAACGCAACACGGCCGTGGCGGGGCTGGACATCCGGCAGGGGCTCAATCGCAACGTGCAGAGCCTGCAGGCGCTGCAGGCCGGGCCCATGGACGAGTCGACCTGGTCCTTTCTGGCGGCGACCCTGCTCTACGAGCGCCGCGAGCTGCTGCGGGTGCGCTGGCTCGATGCCGACTTCCGGCTGCATGCCCAGGCCCTGTCGCCGTACGAGGCCGTGCCGGGCGATCCGATGGCCGTCCCGGGGCGCGACCTGCAGATCAGGCTGGCCTGCTCGCTGGCCGCCCAGACCGGGGTGGCGACCTACTCGGGCAGTTATTTCCAGACCGGCACCACCGGCTCGGGCATCGGGCAGGAACTGGTGGACGTCTGTCAGGCCGTGCGGCATGGCGCGCAACTGGCGGGTTTCCAGGTCGGAACCTACAGCCTCAAGGGCCTGCTGGCCGAGCTCGTGGCCAAGCCGGTGCAGCGCACGCACGAGCTCTCGTTCACCGATGCCGACGGCGCCCGGCTGGCCGTGCTCAATGCGCCGCTGAGGCGCAGCAGCCGGGCGTTCTCGTCCATGCAGGTGATCGATCTGCCGGGCACCAGCCTGACGCTCAAGCTGATGTTCTGGCATGCCGCACCCGGTGTGTTTCCCAATGTGCTGACGGCGCTGGTGACCTTCATGACGATCGCCCTGGTGACCGTCATGATCCTGCTGGCCAAGGACATGCGGCGGCGCCAGCGCGCGGAGCAGGAAGTGGCCGATGCGCTGGCGTTCCGCAATGCGATGGAGAGTTCGCTGGTGACCGGGCTGCGCGCCCGTGATCTGGGTGGGCGCATCTCGTATGTCAACCCGGCCTTCTGCGAGATGGTGGATTTTTCTGCCGAGGAACTGCTGGGCACCTCGATGCCCGCGCCGTACTGGCCGCCCGAAAGCATCGAACAGTACCTGCAGCGGCAGGCCTTGCTGCACGGCGCCGACCGGCTGCCGCCGCGCACGGGTTACGAGTCGGTCTTCATGCGCCGCGACGGCACGCGCTTTCCCGTGCTGATTTTCGAAGCCCCGCTGGTCGACGCCGTGGGCAAGCAGACCGGCTGGATGAGCGCGGTCATCGACGTCAGCGAACAGCGGCGCGTGGAGGAAATGTCGCGCGCCAGCCTCGAACGGCTGCAGGCCAGCGCGCGGCTGGCGACGGTGGGCGAGATGGCATCGCTGATCAGCCACGAGGTCAACCAGCCGCTGGCGGCGATCGCCAGCTATGCATCGGGCTCGCTCAATCTGCTGGCCCAGGAAGACGGGGCACGGACGAACGCCTCGCCCGCCACGGTCCTGCTGCGCAGTGCCGTGCAGCAGATCGCCGCGCAGGCCGAACGGGCGGGCAAGGTGATCACCTCGGTCCGCGACTTCGTGCAGCGCCGCCACCAGGCGCACGAGTGGGTGCCGCCTCAGCAGTTCCAGCCGGCGATCGAGCCTCTGCTGTCGCTGCAGGCGCGCAAGGTGGGGGTCTCGCTGGTCTGGCAGATCGAGCCCGGGCTGCCGCCGGTGCTGTGCGATCGCATCATGATCGAGCAGGTGCTGCTCAACCTGGCACGCAACGGCATCCAGTCGATGGAGCATTCGCCGCGGCACGACCGGCGGCTGGTGATCCGCGTGGCGCGCCAGTCGCCGGCCGGCGCGGCAACGGCCCACGGCGAGGGTGCACCGGCCGTTCTGCGGTCGGCGCCCGCCAAGGCGCACGGCATCGGGGGCGGGCAGAGCCGTGCTCCGTCGGCTCCGCGTGCGAACCGGCTGGTGTTCTCGGTGATCGATCGCGGCAGCGGTATCCCGGCCGAGCTGCACGATCGCCTGTTCACGCATTTCTTCTCGACCAAACGCGAAGGCATGGGCCTGGGTCTGAGTCTGTGCCGTACCGTGGTCGAGCAGCACGGAGGAGAATTGAGCTTCGAGCCCAACGGCCCATGCGGTACCATTTTCCGCTTCACGCTGCCGCTGGTGCCGCAGGCCGTGCCTCCGGCCGAAACGCCGCGAGACGACGCGACCGCCCCGGCCCGTGCCCAGCCTACCGAATCGAGTTCCGTGCCATGAGTTTCTCCCGAATTGCAGCCGTCCATATCGTCGACGACGACGCCAGCGTGCGCGACGCGCTGGGCTGGCTGCTGAACACCCGGCACCTGCTGGCCGAAGGCTATGCCTGTGCCGAAGACTTCCTGCGGGTGGTCGACGGCGAGCCCGCCGACTTCCTGCCGGCCGTGCCCTGCTGCCTGCTGCTGGATGTGCGCATGCCGCCGGGCATGAGCGGCCTGGCCCTGTTCGAGATCCTGCGCGAGCGTTCGCTGCTGCAGGTCATGCCGGTGATTTTCCTGAGCGGGCATGCCGATGTGTCGATGGCGGTCGATGCCGTCAAGCGCGGCGCCTTCGATTTCTGCGAAAAGCCGTTTTCCGACAACGCACTGGTCGATCGCATCGAGCTCGCGCTGCGGCAAAGCGAGCTGGCGCTGCAGCAGCTGCGCCAGGCACAGGACATCCGCACGCTGATCAACAACGAACTGACGGAGCGCGAGCGCAGCGTCATGCACCTGGTGGTGCAGGGCCTGTCGAACAAACAGGTCGCCGATCAGCTCGACATCAGCGTGCGCACGGTGGAAGTGCATCGCTCGCGGGTGTTCGAGAAGATGAGCGTGAAGTCGGCGGTGGAGCTCGCCAACCTGCTGCACCAGCACAGCCCGCAGCCGGCCGCCTGAAGGCGGGCCGGGCTGCGTCCCCCGGATCAGGCCGCGGGAGCGGTCGCCGGAAAGGCCGCGATCACCTGCGCCACGGCTGCCGTCAGCTTCTTGGCGTAGGGCACGTGCAGGAACTCGTTGGGGCCATGGGCATTGCTCTTGGGGCCGAGCACGCCGCACACCATCATCTGGGCCGTCGGGAAGCCTTGCGACAGCAGGTTCATGAGCGGAATGGTGCCGCCTTGGCCGATGTAGCCGCAGGGCGAGCCGAAATGGGCGAGCGAGGCGGTGTCGAGGGCCTGCCGGAACCAGTCGGCGGTGTCGGGCGCGTTCCAGCCGGTGGCGGCGCCGCCGGGCTGGAAGGTCACGCGGGCCTGGTAGGGGGCGTTGTCCTCGAGCAGGGTCTTGAGCTCCTGCACGGCCTGGGCCGCGTCGACCAGGGGCGGCAGGCGCAGCGAGAGCTTGAAGGCGGTGTAGGGCCGCAGAACGTTGCCGGCGTTGTTGAATTCCGGAAATCCATCGGCACCGGTCACGCTCAGGGTCGGCACCCAGGTGCGGCGCAGCAGCGCCTCGACGGGGTCGGTGGTGGTCGGCAGGGCGACGGTGGTCGAGCCGCCGCAGTCGTAGTGGGCCCAGGGGAAACGTTTGTAGAGCTCTTCGCCCAGGATGCCGGCGGTGATCTGGGCTTGCGCCAGGCGTTCGGCCGGCACTTCGCAATGGAAGTTGGGCGGCAGCAGGCGGCCGGTGGCGCTGTCTTCCAGGCGGTCGAGCACATGGCGCAGGATACGGAACGACGAGGGCACCAGGCCGGAGGCGTCGCCCGAGTGCACGCCTTCGGTCAGCACTTCGACCTTGAGCGTGCCGCTGGCCATGCCGCGCAGGCTGGTGGTCAGCCACAGCTGGTCGTAGTTGCCGGCACCCGAATCCAGACAGATCACCAGGCCGACGTCGCCCAGGCGCGTGCGCAGGGCGTCGACGTAGGGGAGCAGGTCGTAGGAGCCGCTTTCCTCGCAGGTCTCGATCAGGCCCACGATGCGCGGATGGGGCACGTTCTGGCTCTTGAGGGCCTGCACGGCGGCGATGCTGGCGTAGACGGCATAACCGTCGTCGGCGGCGCCCCGGCCGTAGAGGCGGCCGTCCTCGTATTTTGGGGTCCAGGGGCCGAGGTCGCTGCGCCAGCCGGTGAATTCGGGCTGCTTGTCGAGGTGTCCGTACATCAGCACGGTCTGGCTGCCGGCGGCGACGGACTGGGTGGCCGCCACTTCGAAGAACAGCACGGGCGTACGGCCGGGCAGGCGCACGATCTCGAACTGCAGCCCCGGCACCTTCTGGGCCGCGATCCAGTCGGCGGCGTTGCGCACCACGGTGTCGAGCAGGCCCTTGGCCTGCCAGTCGGCCTCGAAACCCGGCGACTTGGCGGGGATGGCGATGTAGTCGGTGACCTGGCGGACGATGTCGCGGTCCCATTGCGCGCTGACTTGCTGCAGCGCGAGCGTGTTGTCTAGAACGGGAGTGGGGATACGGGCATTCATGGGGGCGCTCCTGGCTGAACCCGTATTGTGCCCCTGCAGGCGGGGCCTTGCAGCGCCTCTCGCGCCCCCATGGACGGGGGCCGGCGCGGGCGGCCGGCGGCCGGTTTGGCCGGGCGATGAAAAATATTTTTCGCAGCGTGCATCCAGATGCGCCGCTGGTGGGTAGTACCTGTGCAGGACTTGTGTTTCCTGCCACCGCGAGCGTCGTCGTCTGTCCCATCCCAAGGGATGGCCGGTGCGACGCCCGATCCATCCAGCCCCTGCGTAGGAGAATGATCATGACCCGTACCCGCCTTTCCGTATTGAGCCGTCCCGCCCTGCTGGGCTCCGTCGTCCTGGGCTCGCTGGCCCTGGCTGCGTGCACCAGCACGCCCCTGGGCAGCAACCAGGGCTCGGCCGCCACCCAGAACGCCACGCCCATGGTGACGGCCGAGCAGCCGCTCAACCCGTACGCCAAGACCGTGGTCGAGAGCGAAGCCAAGGCCAGGGGCGGCCAGCCCATGGCGATGTTCTCGCAGGCCAGCCTGCCGGCCGCCATCCAGGTGCCCGCGGGCAATCGCGTGGCCTGGGAAACCGTGGGCGTCGGCGAAATCACCTACGAATGCCGCGACAAGGCCAACATGCCCGGCCAGACCGAGTGGTTCTTTGTCGGCCCCAAGGCCACGCTCAACGATCGCATGGGCAAGGCCGTGGGCCGCTACTGGGGTCCTCCCGCCACCTGGGCCGCCCTCGACGGCTCGCAGGTGACGGCCACCCAGCTCGCCACCGCACCGGCCGGCGCAGGCAACCTGCCGTATCAGCTGGTCCAGGCCAACCCGGCCATGGGCGCGGGCGCGATGACCGGCGTGACCTACATCCAGCGTGTGGCGCTCAAGGGCGGCGTGGCACCCGCCACGGCGTGTACGGCGGCCAACAAGGGCGCGCGCCAGATCGTGCCTTACCAAGCCGACTACATCTTCTGGAAGGCCGCCTGATCCAGCGCCTGGCAGGCTTCGCCGGTTCGGGCGAGGGCGGGGCCCGAACCGGGGATCCGCCTGTGCCCGAGCCTGGAAACTCTGCGGTAACATGGCCGCACTCCAGGCTGTCCCAGGCGGCCCCGGAGGACCGACGGCCCGCGTGCCGCCCTTCCACCCGAACCTCGCCGCCCATGCAGTCCTTGCCTCCCGAGCCCGCGTTCGATGCTGCCGCCGATACCGATGTACCCGACTACGAAGCCTTGCTTGCCGCCTGCGCGCGAGGCGACCATGCGGCGCTGAAACGGCTGTACGAGCTCGAGAGCCCCCGGCTGCTCGGCATGGTGCGCCGCATCGTGCGGGACAACGGCCTGGCCGAGGATCTGCTGCACGATGCGTTCGTGAAGATCTGGACGGGTGCCGCGAGCTTCGATGCCGGCCGCGGGTCGGCGCGGGGCTGGATGTACAGCCTCACCCGCCACCTGGCGCTGAATGCCGTGCGCGACCGCGATGCGCACGAGCAGCCGCTGGCCGACGAGGGCGCAGCCGAAGCCGTGGATGGCCAGGCCGCGCTCGAAGCCTGGCGCGACACGCAGGACAATTTCGCCTGGCAGGACAGTGGCGGCCGCGTCGTGCATTGCCTGGAACAACTCGAACCCGTGCGCCGCAACTGTGTGCTGCACGCCTATGTGGACGGACTCAGCCACGCGCAGATCGCCATCCGGCTGGGTGCGCCGCTGGGCACCGTCAAAGCCTGGATCAAACGCAGCCTGCTGGCCCTTCGGGAGTGCATGGCATGAACCCGACCATGAATAGCCCCCATCGCCCCGACGACGAACTGGCCCTGCTGGCCGGTGAATACGTGCTGGGCACCCTGTCGGCGGCGCAGCGCCGCGCCGTCGAGCAGCGCCTGACGCACGACACCGCCTTGAGCCAGGCCGTCGCGCAGTGGGAAGAACGCCTGTTGCCGCTGCAGGCACTGAACGCCCCCCATGCACCGCACCGGCAGGTGTGGCAACGCATCGAGGCCACGCTGGGCCTGCAGGAGGCCCCTGCTGCCGCCGCGCCGGCCGTTGCCCGTCCACGCCCAAAGGCAGTGTCGCCACGCGGCGCGTGGTGGGACAGCCTGAGGCTGTGGCGTGGCCTGTCGGCCGGCGGTTTTGCCGCGGCGGCCGTGCTGGCGGCGGTGCTGGTGACACGCCCCGTGCCGGACGCGGCCGAACCGAAATTCCTGGTGGTGCTGGTGGCGCCCCAGGACAAGGCGCCGGGCTGGGTGGTGCAGGCCTCGACGCGCGAGACCCACCGGCCGCAGCAGGTCACGCTGATTCCCCTGGCTGCCGCCGTGGTGCCGCAGGACAAGAGCCTGCAGTTCTGGACCAAGGCCGACGGCTGGAGTGCACCGGTCTCGCTGGGCCTGGTGCAGCCGGGTCAGCGCCTGCAGATCCCGCTCGAGAGCCTGCCGCCGCTGCAGCCCAACCAGTTGTTCGAACTCACGCTCGAACCGGCTGCCGGCTCGCCGACGGGCCTGCCCACCGGGCCGATCCAGGCGATCGGCCGTGCAGTCGAGGTGTTGTAGGGATCAGGCGAGCACGCCGGCAGAAGACCGGCCGGCCCCGAGGGGCCGAGCCGTTCAGTCCAGTTCGGGCACTTCGTCGAGTGCCAGGGCCTGTTCCACGATGGTGCGGGTGAGCGGCGGCGCAAACGACGTGATGAAGTCGTAGACGTAGCCACGCAGGAAGGCACCCCGGCGCACGGCCAGGCGCGTCAGGTTGATGCCGAAGAGCTGGCCGGCTTCGATCGCACGCAGGTTGAGGTCGCGTTCCGCTTCGTAGGCGATCGAGGCCACGATGCCCACGCCCAGCCCCAGTTCCACATAGGTCTTGATCACGTCGGCATCCATGGCCGACAGCACGATGTTGGGTTCCAGCCCATGCTGGCGGAAGGCTTCGTCGATGTGCGAGCGGCCGGTGAAGCCGTTGTCGTAGGTGATCAGCGGATGGGCGGCCAGCGCCTCGATCGTCAGCGGCTGGGACAGCAGCGGGTGACCGGCCGGCACCACCACCGAGTGGGTCCAGCGGTAGCAGGGCAGGGCCAGCAGCTCGCTGTACTGGGCCAGGGCCTCGGTGGCGATGCCGACGTCGGCTTCGCCGTCGATCAGCATCTGCGCGATCTGTTTGGGAGAGCCCTGGTGCAGCTGCAGCGTGACCTGCGGGTACTGCAGGCGGAACTCCTGCACGGCGGTCGGCAATGCGTAGCGGGCCTGCGAGTGGGTGGCGGCGATGGACAGGCTGCCCATCTCCTGCGCCACGAACTCCTGGCCGGCCTTGCGCAGGTTGTGGCTGTCCAGCAGGATGCGTTCGATGATGGGCAGCACCTGTGTGCCGGGCGCGGTCAGCCCGGTCAGGCGTTTGCCGGCGCGCACGAAGAGCTCGATGCCGAGCTCGTCCTCGAGCTCGCGGATCTGACGGCTGACGCCGGGCTGCGACGTATGCAGCGCTTGCGCCACATCCGTGAGGTTGAAGTGGCAGCGGACGGCTTCTCGGACGGAGCGGAGTTGTTGGAAATTCATGACCAAATCCTGTGCGGGGCCGCCCGGCGACGGGCATCGCGGGCCGGGCTGGACGCAGGCTGGTGATTCTGTCCAACAATCGTTATTTCAAAAACGACTTATTATTAATTTCTATATATAGCTTAATTATAAATAAGCTCAAGAGGCCTTGGCCGGCCGGGGCGGCAGCACCGCCATGGTGATGCGCGACACACACACCAGCTCGCCGCCTTCGCCCACGATCTCGATGCTCCAGACCTGAGTGGTGCGGCCGATGTGCACCGGGCGGGTGGTGCCCGTGACCCAGCCGGTCCGGGCCGAGCGCACATGGTTGGCGTTGATGTCCAGGCCCACCACATGATGGCCGGGCGCCGCGGCACCCATGGCCCCGCACGAGCCCAGCGTCTCGGCCAGCAGCACCGAGGCGCCGCCATGCAGCAGGCCCATGGGCTGGTGGGTGCGAGCGTCCACAGGCATGCGCGCACTGATGAAGTCAGCGCCCACTTCTGTGAATTCGATGCCCAAGTGGGCAATGGCAGTGTTGGCGGCCAGCGCGTTGAGCGCCTCGACCGTGACGGGTTTTTGCCAGAGGGACATGGATGGACCTGTTGTTGCGGGCTTGCGGATGACCATTATGCGAAGGCCGGCCGGGCGGGCTGTCTCCGATCCGACGCAGGGGGCAGGGTACCCGCTGCGTTCGCGGCCACCGCTTGCCCGGCGGGATGCCCCGTCTCTGGCGGCGGCCTCAGCGCTTGTTGCGGCCGAGCAGCGCGTACAGGAAGATGGCGCCGAAGGTTGCGGTCCCGATGCCGCCGAGCGCGAAGTCGCCGAAGCGCAGCGTGAACTCGCCCGTGCCCAGGATCAGCGTGATGGCGGCGACCAGCAGGTTGCGGTTGTCCGAGAAGTCGACCCGGTTGTCGACCCAGATCTTGGCGCCGGCGACGGCGATCAGGCCGAACACCACGATCGAGACCCCGCCCATCACCGGCAGCGGGATGGCCTGGATGACGGCGCCGAACTTGGGCGAGAAGCCCAGCAGCACGGCGATCACCGCGGCCACCACAAAGATCGCGGTCGAGTAGATGCGGGTGGCCGCCATGACGCCGATGTTTTCGGCATAGGTGGTCACGCCCGTGCCGCCGGCGCTGCCGCTGACCACGGTGGCGATGCCGTCGCCGATGAAGGCGCGGCCCATGTACTGGTCGAGGTTGCGGCCGGTCATGGCGGTCACGGCCTTGATGTGGCCCAGGTTCTCGGCCACCAGGATGATGACCACCGGCACGATGAGCAGCGCCGCATGGGCGGTGAAGACCGGCGTCTGGAAGGTCGGCAGGCCCAGCCAGGGCGCGGCCAGGATGCCGCTGGCATCGATGGGTTTGCCCAGTCCCAGGCCGTTGGTCAGCACGGCGTAGATCAGGCTGGCTGCGATCAGGCCGATCAGGATCAGCAGACGCTGCAGCATGCCGCGCGTGAACACCGCCACCATGGCCACGCTGACGAAGGTGACGACCTGCATCCAGGCGTCGAAGTTGTTGGCGGCCATGTTCTTGATCGGAATGCCGGCCAGATTCAGGCCGATCACCGCGACCACCGCCCCGGTGACCACCGGCGGCATGAAGCGTTCGATCCAGCCGGTGCCCACCACCTGCACCACCAGGCCGATGGCGATGTAGGCCAGGCCGCACAGCACGATGCCGCCCAGCGCGATGGCGATGTTGGCATTGGGGCCCGGTCCGGCATAGGCGGTCGCGCCGATCACCACGCCGATGAAGGCGAAGCTGGAGCCCAGGTAGCTGGGCACCTTGCCGCCGGTGACCAGGAAAAAGATCAGCGTGCCGATGCCGCTCATCAGCACCGCGATGTTGGGATCGAAGCCCATGAGGATGGGCGCGAGGATGGTCGAGCCGAACATCGCGATCACATGTTGCACGCCCATGGCCGTGGTTTGGCCCCACGGCAGCCGCTCGTCCGGTGCAATCACCGAGCCGTCGGCGGACTTCTCCGTCCAGTTGAACATCCCCATTGTCAGCACTCCAGAAATTTAAGTGGCGCAATGCTAAGGGGTGCACCAGGGTGGGGCAAGGTTGGCGCACGGCCAGGACTGCCGGCTGGCCTGCGGGCGTTGCGCGGGCGGTACAGCAGACGAGCCACGGACGGGCGATCGGCGATGCGGCCCGCTGGGCAGGAAAAGCCCGCACGGCCGCAGGCGCCACCCGGGCACCTTCGCGTCGGCGGCGGTGCGGCAGTGCGGCCGATCCGATCCGTCCGTCTTGAGGAAAGGGAATATCTGAGTGCGCAAGCATCGTTTGCTTCACGAGGGCCATGGGCCTAGCATGCGGACCAGACTTCGATTCTTTTCACCCGAACATCCGACGGAGACCTCTGCCATGGCACCCCAAGCCCGCTTCGACTGGGCCGATCCCTTTTTGCTGGAAAGCCAGCTCGACGCCGACGAACGCCAGATCCGCGACGCGGCCGCGGCCTATTGCCAGGACCGCCTGGCCCCTCGTGTGCTCGAGGCCTTTCGCCATGAACGCATGGACACCGGCATCTTTCGCGAGATGGGCGAGATCGGTCTGCTGGGTCCGACCATTCCGGAACAGTATGGCGGCCCCGGACTGAGCTACGTGGCCTACGGCCTGATCGCGCGCGAGATCGAACGGGTGGACTCGGGCTACCGCTCGATGGCCAGCGTGCAGAGTTCGCTGGTGATGGTGCCGATCCACGCGTTCGGCACCGAGGCGCAGAAGCAGAAGTACCTGCCGCGGCTGGCCAGCGGCGAATGGATCGGTTGTTTCGGCCTGACCGAACCCGACCACGGCTCCGATCCCGGCAGCATGGCCACGCGGGCCTACAAGGTGGACGGCGGCTACCGGCTCAAGGGCAGCAAGATGTGGATCACCAACAGCCCGGTGGCCGACGTGTTCGTGGTCTGGGCCAAGGAGGTCAGCGCAGGCGGGGCGGTCGGACCGATCCGCGGCTTCGTGCTCGACAAGGGCATGAAGGGGCTGAGCGCCCCGGCCATCCACGGCAAGGTGGGACTGCGCGCATCCGTGACGGGCGAGATCGTGCTCGACGATGTGTGGGTGCCCGAGGAGCAGGCCTTTCCCGAGGTGCAGGGCCTCAAGGGACCGTTCACCTGCCTCAACAGCGCGCGCTACGGCATCGCCTGGGGAGCGCTGGGCGCGGCCGAGTTCTGCTGGCACACGGCGCGCCAGTACACGCTCGACCGCCAGCAGTTCGGCCGTCCGCTGGCCGCCAACCAGCTGGTGCAGAAAAAGCTCGCCGACATGCAGACCGAGATCGCGCTGGGCCTGCAGGGCTGCCTGCGGCTGGGCCGCATGAAGGACGAGGGCACGGCGGCGGTGGAGATCACCTCGCTGCTCAAGCGCAACTCCTGCGGCAAGGCGCTCGACGTCGCGCGGCTGGCGCGCGACATGATGGGCGGCAACGGCATCAGCGACGAGTTCGGCGTGGCGCGGCATCTGGTCAACCTCGAAGTGGTCAACACCTACGAGGGCACCCACGACGTGCATGCGCTGATCCTCGGCCGTGCGCAGACCGGCATCGCGGCCTTTGCGAACTGACCGGCCGGCAGGCAAGGGCATGGACACCGCATCGTTCGGGGGGACCGCCGGCAGCGGCGGCCCGTCGTCGCCGACTGCCGCAGGCGCGCTGTCGCACATCCGGGTGCTGGACCTGTCGCGCATCCTGGCCGGCCCGTGGTGCACGCAGATCCTGGCCGATCTGGGCGCCGACGTGATCAAGGTCGAGCGGCCCGGACAGGGCGACGACACGCGGACCTGGGGCCCGCCCTTCGTGCAGGATGCGCAGGGCGCCGATTCGGCGCAATCCAGCTACTACACGGCCTGCAACCGCAACAAGCGCGCCGTGGCCATCGACATCGCACAGCCCGAGGGGCAGGCGCTGGTGCGGCAACTGGCCGCGCGCAGCGATGTGGTGGTCGAGAACTTCAAGGTCGGCGGCCTGCAGCGCTACGGACTGGATTACGACAGCCTGTCCGCGCTGAACCCGGGCCTGGTCTATTGCTCGATCACGGGTTTCGGGCAGACCGGACCCTATGCCGCACGCGCGGGCTACGACCTCATGATCCAGGCCATGAGCGGCATGATGAGCATCACCGGCCGCGCCGATCGGGAGGCGGGCGGCGGACCGCTCAAGGTGGGGGTGGCGGTGATCGATCTGTTCACGGGGACCTATGCCTCGAGTGCCATCCTGGCCGCGCTCGAGGCGCGCCGGGCGAGCGGCCGGGGCCAGCACATCGACATGGCGCTGCTCGACGTGGGCATGGCGGTGCTGGCCAACCAGGCGGCGGCTTTCCTCAACACCGGCGAGACCCCGCAGCGCATGGGCAACGTGCACCCCAGCCTGGCCCCTTACGAGGACTTTCCCACGGCCGATGGCGCCATGCTGCTGGCCATCGGCAACGACGGCCAGTTCGCCCGGTTCTGCATGGCGGCCGACCGGCCCGCACTGGCCGCCGATGTGCGTTTCCTGACCAACACGCTGCGGGTGCGCCACCGCGCGGTTCTGCTGCCGCTGCTGCAGGCCGTGACGCGCGAGCGCACCACGGCGGACTGGATCGCGCTGCTGGAGACCTGCGCCGTGCCGTGCGGCCCCATCAACGACATCGGCCAGGCCTTTGCCGATGCGCAGGTCCAGGCCCGCGAACTGGCCGTGACGCAGACCCGCGCGGACGGACTGGCCATCCGCAGCGTGGCCAGTCCGATTCGGCTGTCGGCCACGCCGCCGGTGCTGCGCCACGCCCCGCCCGCGCTGGGCGAACACACCGCGCAGGTGCTGGACGAGCTGGGTGTGGACGGTGCCGCACAGGCCGCCTGGCGGGCGCGCGGCGTGATTGCCTGAAACGGCAAGACGCACCTCGCTAACGCGTCGGTACCTGCCGGCTGATGCGCCGTGGCGACAGGCCGGGGGCGTTGGCCGGATTCGGCATGTCGGCCGACAGGCGGCGATTTGCGGCTCGCGCACCATGGCATCGTCGGCCGTCCTCTGGGACGACAGCCCCGACCGGCGCAGAGCGGTTGCCCATGATGGCGTCTGCTGCATCGCACCATGCACAAGTTGCATGGGCCCAGCCGTGCCGATCCGGGGCTTTCGCGCACATGATGGCGACCGTCGAAAGCGACGATCCCCGTCCTTCGTTTTTCTTCGGTACACCATGCCCGCCAAGATCCCCGCCTCCAAACCCCTGTCCTTTGCCAGCACCGACGCCCACAGCGCCTGGGCCATCTACCTCGCACAGATCGATCGGGTCGTGCCTTACCTCGGCCACCTGGCCAAGTGGGTGGATTCGCTCAAGCGGCCGAAGCGCTCGCTGATCGTCGACGTGCCCGTCGAGATGGACGACGGCAGCATCCGGCATTTCGAGGGGTTCCGGGTCCAGCACAACCTCTCGCGCGGTCCGGGCAAGGGCGGCATTCGTTTCCATCCCGATGTCAGCCTCGACGAAGTCATGGCGCTGTCGGCCTGGATGACCATCAAGACCGCGGCCGTGGGCCTGCCGTTCGGCGGCGCCAAAGGCGGTGTCCGGGTCGATCCGTCCGAACTGTCGACCAAGGAACTCGAGCGGCTGACACGCCGCTACACCAGCGAGATCGGGATCATCATCGGCCCGCAGCGCGACATTCCCGCGCCCGACGTCAACACCAACGGCCAGATCATGGCCTGGATGATGGACACCTATTCGATGAACACCGGCCACACCTCCACGGGCGTGGTCACCGGCAAGCCCGTCCATCTGGGCGGCTCGCTCGGACGCGTCAAGGCCACCGGCCGCGGCGTGTACGTGACCGGCTGCGAAGCGGCCAAGCGCATCGGCCTCGAGCTCAAGGGCGCACGCGTGGCGGTTCAGGGCCTGGGCAATGTGGGCGGCACCGCCGCCGAGCTGTTCGCGGGCGCGGGCAGCCTGGTGGTGGCCGTGCAGGATCACACCGGTACCGTGGTGGCGCCCGAGGGCTTCGACATCGTCGAGGCGCTGGCCATCGTCAAGCGTGAAGGCGGCATCGCCTCATACGCCAAGAAAAAGGGCGCGCAACTGGTCGACAACGAGAAGTTCTGGGACGTCGAGACCGACATCCTCATCCCGGCCGCGCTGGAAGGCCAGATCAATGCCGAGCGCGCCAAGCGCATCCAGGCCAAGCTGGTGCTCGAAGGCGCCAACGGCCCGACGCTGCCCGAGGCCGACGACGTGTTCGAGAAACGCAACATCCTGGTCGTGCCCGACGTGATCTGCAATGCCGGCGGCGTGACGGTGAGCTACTTCGAGTGGGTGCAGGATTTCAACAGCTTCTACTGGACCGAGGACGAGATCAACGTGCGGCTCGACAAGATCATGCGCGATGCACTCGAGCACATCTGGACGACTGCCAGCCAGCACAAGATCGGCCTGCGCACGGCGACCTTCGCGGTGGCGTGCGAGCGCATCCTGATGGCCCGCGCGGAACGGGGCATCTACCCCTGATCGCCTGCGGCATGCGGCAGGGCCCGGCGTGCCGGCCGGTCAGGCCGCGCCCAGCTTGCGCGAGAGTTCGGCGGCCTGCCGCTTGAGTTCACGCGCGATGTCGCCGTCCCAGCCGGCATCGAAGGTACCGATGGGGCCGACGGCCGTGATGCCCAGCACGATGGCGCCGGTGGCATCGAACACCGGCACCGCCATGGCGTTGATGCCGCTGACCAGGCCCTCGGCCGAGCGGCTGATGCCTTGCGTGCAGACTTCGTCGAGCTGCCGCTCGAAGCCGGCCCATGACGGCGCGCGCGCACGCACCGGAGCCCCCGGCTCTTTCGATGCCGCGCGGCCGCGTTCGGCGGCGCGTTCTTCCTCGAACAATTCCTTGACCCGCTTGCGCTCGAGATAGGCCGCGAACAGCCGGCCTGTCGCCGTGGCCGTGAGCGAAAACACCGTGCCGTGCCGCATGCTGGCGAACAGCACCGCCGGCGATTCCTCCACGCGCACGATGGTGGGACCGCGACCGCTCCAGACCGACAGCGCCGTGGTCTGCCCGAGTCGCAGCGCCAACGGCGCCAGTGCGGGCGTGGCCACGTGCACGGGGCTGGCCTGCTGCAGGCTGATGAGCCCCATCTGCAGGGCCAGCGGCCCCAAGCGGTAGCGCCCGCTGACCGCCTCCTGCTCCACCAGCCCCATGCGGCCATAGCTCACCAGATAGGGATGGGCCTTGGCAGCCGCCATGTGGGCTTCCTGCGCCAGTTCCTTGAGCGCCATCGGACGGCCATGCTCGGCCAGCGCACGCAGCAGCTGGCCGCCGACCTCCACGCTCTGGATGCCGCGGCGCTCGTCCGTCTGAGTTCGGCCATTGCGGGCCTGACGCGCCGCCGGCGTGTCGTCGTCGGCTCCGGTGGACCGGACCTCGTTGTCGTTCATGGTTTACCCGCGATTGCAAGGAAAAGCGGGCTGTCCCTCGTGGACAGCCGCGAATCCGAATACTAATATGCGCATCATTCGTCATTGACTAATCGATTAGTCAAAAACAAATTGCGAATCGAACAGGACCGCGCCGTGAACACCAAGACATTCGCTTCCCATGCCGATCTGGCGGACAAGAAGACCCGTTTCGAGCAACTCAGCGCCCATGCCTGGGCCTACACCGCCGAAGGCGATCCCAACACCGGTGTGTTCATCGGCGACGACGCCGTGATGGTGGTCGACACTCTGGCCACGCCCGCCATGGCGCAGGATCTGATCCGCCACATCCGCGGCGTGACCGACAAGCCCATCAAGTACGTGCTGCTGTCGCATTACCACGCCGTGCGGGTGCTGGGTGCCTCGGCCTATGTGCAGGAGGGCGCGCAGCAGATCATTGCCAGCCGCGACACCTACGACCTGATCGTCGAGCGCGGCGAGCAGGACAAGGCCAGCGAGATCGGGCGTTTTCCGCGGCTGTTCCGGGCCGTCGAGTCGGTGCCGGATGGCCTGACCTGGCCCACGCTGACTTTCGAGGGCCGCATGAGCCTGTGGCTGGGCAGCGTGGAGGTGACCGTCGCGCAGATCGGCCGTGGCCACACCAAGGGCGACACCATCGCCTACATCGAGGACGAAAAAGTCTGCTTTGCCGGCGACCTGGTCGAATTCGAGAGCACGGCGTATGCCGGCGACTGCTATTTCCGGGATTGGCCGGCCACGCTCGACCGTCTGGCGGCCCTCGCATTTCACAAGCTCGTGCCCGGCCGCGGCGACGCCTTGCAGACGCCCGAGACGGTGTCGCAGGCGATCGCCGGCACGCGGGCCTTCGTCAGCGATGTCTACACCCTGGTCAACAACGGCGTGGCACGTGGACTGGACCTCAAGGCCATCTACCAGGAGACCTATGCCGCGCTCAAGCCGCGTTACGGCCACTGGGTGATCTTCGACCATTGCATGCCCTTCGATGTGACCCGGGCCTATGACGAGGCGACGGGACACGAGCACCCGCGCATCTGGACGGCCGAGCGCGACCGGCAGATGTGGCAGGCGCTCGAGGGCTGAAGGCCCCGTGCCGACCGCACGCGAACCGCGCACCCAACAACGACAAGACAACCGCAGGAGACTTTGCCATGCATGTGCGTGACCTGAGCGCGCTGGGCCCGGAGGCCGACTTCCAGGGCGTGACGTTCGACCCGCAGCCGGCGGCCGATCACGGCCTCGAGCCGCCGGCCTGCCACGACGTGGTGGTGGTGGGCGCGGGGCCGGTCGGACTGTCGCTGGCCATCGACCTGGCGCAGCAGGGGCTGCACGTGGTGGTGCTGGACGACGACAACCGGCTGTCGTCGGGCTCGCGTGCCATCTGTTTTGCCAAGCGCACGCTGGAGGTGTTCGACCGGCTGGGCTGCGCCGAGCCCATGGTGGCCAAGGGCGTGTCGTGGCAGACGGGCCGTGTCTTTCTGGGCGACGCGCCGCTCTACCAGTTCGACCTGCTGCCCGAATCCGGCCACGAGCGTCCGGCCTTCATCAATCTGCAGCAGTACCACGTCGAGGGGCAGCTCGCCGCGCGTGCCGGGCAGTTGCCGCAGATCGACATCCGCTGGCGCAACCGGGTGTGCGGCATCGAACAGGATGCGGACGGCGTGCTGCTCTCCATCGAGACGCCCGATGGGCCCTATCGCCTGCGTGCCGGCTACGTGGCGGCCTGCGACGGCTCGCGCTCGGCCGTGCGCGAACTGATGGGGCTGGAGAGCAAGGGGCAGGTGTTCCGCGACCGCTTCCTCATCGCCGACGTGCGCATGGAAGCGGACTTTCCCGCCGAGCGCTGGTTCTGGTTCGACCCGCCTTTCCATCCGGGGCAGAGCGTGCTGCTGCACAAGCAGGCCGACAACGTCTGGCGCATCGATTTCCAGCTGGGCTGGGATGCCGATCCCGAGCGCGAGAAACAGCCCGAGCACATCCTGCCGCGGGTTCAGGCGTTGCTGGGCCGCGATGCACGTTTTGAACTGGTCTGGGCCAGCGTCTACACCTTCGGCTGCCGCCGCATGGCGGGTTTCCGGCAGGGACGTGTGCTGTTCGCGGGAGATGCGGCGCACGGGGTGTCGCCCTTCGGTGCGCGGGGTGCGAACTCGGGCGTGCAGGACGCGGACAACCTGGGCTGGAAGCTGGCCGCCGTGCTGCGCGGCGAGGCGCCCGATGCGCTGCTCGACAGCTATGCGGAAGAGCGCGAGCGCGCGGCCGACGAGAACATCCTGCACTCGACGCGGGCCACCGATTTCATCACGCCCAAGAGCGCCGTGAGCCGCCTGTTCCGCGATGCCGTGCTGCATCTGGCACGCGACCACGGTTTTGCGCGCGAGCTGGTCAACAGCGGGCGGCTGTCGCGGCCCACCTCGCTGTCGGGCTGCGCGTTGCTGACCGAAGATGCCCCTCGGGCGGGGCAGCCCGATTTCGCCGGTGCGGCGCTGTGTCCCGGCGATCCCGCGCTGGATGCCCCATTGGCGCAGGCCCCGGGCTGGTTGCTGCGCAGCCTTTCGCGCACCGGATTCACGGCGCTGGTCTTCGCGGGCGAGGCGCAGGCCGACCCGGTGGGCCACCGGGCCGTCGAGCAGGTCATGCAGGCTGCGGGCCTGCTGCAGGCCGCAGGCGGTCTCGCGGTGGTGCGCATCGATGCCCAGGCGGCCCACGCGCTGGCCTGGCGGCGTTACGACGCGCGGCCCGGCACCGTCTACCTGCTGCGGCCCGACCAGCATGTGTGCGCCCGCTGGCGTGCCGCCACCGCGGCCGATGTGCTCGCCGCACAGGCCCGTGCCCTGTCACGCGTGCCCCACGGCCTGCATGCCGCCGGCGTCGCGCCCGATGCGGACGGCGACACCGCCGCCCCGGTCGCCGCCCGGCCCGGTGTGGCCGCAGCCGCCTAGGTGCGCGCGGGCCTTTTCCAGTTTGCCGCCCTGCGCCTTTCCCGACCTGCCGATCCGGAACCTCCATGACTCACGACTGCGCCGATCTCATCACCGAACCCCACCTCGATGCACCCGATGCCTTCTACGAGAGCCTGATCCAGGCGCATCAGGCCCTCACCGAAGTCCAGAGCCATGCCTACAACGCGCGGCTGGTGCTGCTGCTGGCCAACCATATCGGGGCACTGCCGGTGCTGCAGCAGGCCTTGCTGGCGGCCCATGCGCGGGACTCGTCGGCCGAGGCCGAAGGAGCCCCCGCCGGCCGCGATTGAACACGACACGATTTTCACAACGACGACAACGGAGACAAGACATGTTCGATTCCATTTCCCGACGCCTCGCCCTGACACGGGGGTTCTGCATCGCCGCCCTGGCTGCGGGCGGCCTGGCTGTGCAGCCGGCCCACGCACAGACCGATACCCGGCCCATCGAATGGGTGGTGGGTTACGCCGCCGGCGGCGGCTCGGATGCCGTGGCCCGCGCCACGGCCGAGACGCTGTCCAAGATCCTCGGCCAGCCCATCGTCATCAACAACAAGCCGGGCGCGGCCACCAACATCGCCGCCGAGTACGCCGCCCGCGCACGGGCCGACGGCCATGTCATGCTGACGGCGGACTTCGCCACGCTGGCGGCCAACCCCTTCCTGTTCTCGCGCCTGCCCTACGACGCCGAAAAGGACTTTGCGCCCGTCGGCATGCTGGCGCGGTTCCCCCTGGTTCTGGTGGTCGGCCCCAAGGTGCCGGCGCGCACCTGGGCCGAATTCGTCACCTGGGCGAAAGCGCAGCCGGGCGGTGTGCACTACGCCTCGGCCGGCACCGGCAGCCCCCATCACCTGGCCACCGAGCTGCTGCGCGAACGCACCGGATTGACGCTCACGCATGTGCCCTACAAGGGCGCCGCACCCGCGCTGCAGGACATCCTGGGCGGCAACGTGGCGTTCATGCTGGTCGACACGGCCAGCGGCAACCCCTTCGTCAAGAGCGGCAAGCTGCATGCGCTGGGGGTGGCCAGCGCCCAGCGGGTGCCCTCGTTGCCCGATGTGCCGACGCTGATCGAGCAG